>Ga0206862_1289_pt1 | contig 10303 bp, 7 predicted proteins | sample Alteio_BWOrgCont_43_FD_152625 | JGI IMG/M metagenome (GOLD analysis project Ga0206862, IMG submission 152625) | Enriched cells from forest soil in Barre Woods Harvard Forest LTER site, Petersham, Massachusetts, United States -... | ecosystem: Environmental > Terrestrial > Soil > Temperate forest > O... | reverse complement strand
TTATTATTCAATGCTAAACGGATTCCATCGGACTGTAAATCTTTTGTTTTACGCTCACTCCAAGGCTTTAATGTGACGAAGGTTATTCCTCGATTGATCTGATTGACACCATCAAGCAAAGAAAAGCCGGTTAATGAGACGACCTGATTTATTCCAGGCTGTTTGATTGCAATTTTTTCGATCTTATTATCGACAGCTTGCGTGCGTTGCAGGCTAGCGGCATCGGGCAAATTAGACACGACTATTACATAGCCCTGATCTTCTGAAGGAATGAAACCCGAGGGCATAAATTTAACAAAAAGCAGAAGAAGCGCTACGATTGAGGCAAAAATTAACAATCCCACCCAGCTATATTTTAAAATCCAATGAGTAATGGCCACATAACGGTTGGTCAGCCTCTCAAAATGCCGATTAAACCAGGAGCCAAATTTTGAGTGTGGGGCATGTTTATCCAAGATGATAGCTGCAAGTGCAGGACTTAGTGTGAGAGCTACCAAGCCGGAAATAATAACCGAGATGGAGATGGTGATGGCAAATTGACGATAGAGCTGCCCAGCAATGCCCCCTAAAAAAGCAACCGGAAGGAAAACAGCGCATAAGACAAAAACGATAGCGACAACAGGACCTGAAACCTCTTCCATGGCTCGAATGGCAGCATCTTTAGCTGAGAGGTGGAATTCTCGGATGTTTCTTTCCACATTTTCGATGACGACAATGGCATCATCCACAACAATACCGATGGCCAGGACCATTCCAAAAAGCGTTAAAGTATTAATCGAAAAGCCAAGAGCATACATTCCTGAAAATGTTCCCACAATGGAAATCACCATGGCGATAACCGGAACGAGGGTCGCTCTCCAGCTTTGCAAGAATATGAGCACCACTAAGGAGACCAGTACAGCAGCTTCTAAAATTGTTTTCACAACCTCATAAATCGACTCATCAATAAAAATTGTGGTGTCATAAGGAATCGAGTATACAATCCCTTCAGGAAAATTTTTTGAAAGCTCTTGCATTCGCTTTTTCACTAGCTTGGCAACATCGAGAGCATTGGCGCCAAACTGCTGATTGATCCCTATCAAAGTGGTCTCTTTACCATCCAACGACCCGTTGACGTCATAGGTCTGTGCACCTAATTCCACCCAGCCGACATCTTTGATTTTAATAGCTGAACCGTCCAAATTAGCTTTCAAAATAATATTTTCAAACTGTTCGGGTTCTGAAAGTTTGCCGAATCCTGTGATCGGAATGGTTAATTCAATCGGCTGCTTCGTTGGCGGCTTTCCAATTTGCCCGCCTGTAAAATCGGTATTTTGCGAGCGAATTGCATCGACAACATCCTGATTGGTGAGATTAAATTCTGCCAGCCTATCCGGCCGAAGCCAAACTCGAATTGAATAATCCCGCGCATTGACAATTTTAACGTCGCTGACTCCTGGGACACGCAGCAGCTCATCCACGACGTTAATGGTCGCATAGTTGCTGATGAAGATATTATCATAGCGGTCATTAGGAGAGTTCATTGCTATAAAAATCAAGGTATTCGGCGTCTGTTTCTTTACGGATACGCCCGATCTTCTTACCTGTTCAGGAAGCTGCGGCATGGCAGTATTAACACGATTCTGCACGTTGATTTGAGCTAAGTTTGGATCAGCTCCAATATCGAAAAAGACATTCAACAGCATATCCCCGTTAGCAGAATTTTGAGAGTACATATATATCATATTCTCAACGCCATTGATCTGTTTTTCCAATGGAGCAGCTACGCTGGAGGCTACCGTTAAAGCGTCAGCACCGGGATAGCTGGCTGAAACAAGTACCTGAGGAGGCGTGATGCTGGGATACTGTTCGATGGGAAGCGGACCTAAGGCAAAGAGGCCTGCAAGAAAAATGATTATAGATAAAACCGATGAGAAAATGGGACGTTGAATAAAGAATTTCGAACTCATGGTTTTTTATTTTGACCTGTTTCTGACTGGATGATCAGTTTTGATCCTGTCTTCACTTTATTGACTCCGTCAACGATGACCTGATCTCCGCTTTTTAGCCCTTTGCTAATAACCCAGTTCTCATCATTCCATCTTCCGCCTTTGACAAGTTGCTTTTCTGCCTCGTTCTTCTCATTCACCAAGAAAACATATAAGCCCTCTTCGCTCTGTAAAACAGCCTTTTGAGGCACTTCAATGGCATTTGGCCTGTAAGCACCTATAATCTTTATTCTGACGAACTGTCCGGGACGCAAGGTCAAACTTGGGTTCGGTACTATGGAACGAAATTGAATCGTTCCTGTCTTTTGATCATAGCTTGGAGCTGCAAAATTCACTTTCCCTTTGCGCGGATAGACTGTTTGATCGGCTAAAATGATTTCAGTCTCAAAGTCGTTATCCTTAGGAAAAACCAAAGTCCCATCCGCCAATTGTTTTTCAGCTTCAAGGATATCGCGTTCGGAAACATAGAAGTTGATCCAGATTGGATTAAAGACGGAAACGATAGCAAGAAGGTCTTGAGACTTGCTAATCAGTGCTCCTTCGCGAAAGTTGGATACGCCGATGAGGCCGGAAACCGGTGAAAGGATTGATGTATAGCTTAAATTCAGGTAGGCATCTGCAACCTGTGTTTGCGCAGCCTGAACACTTGCCATGGATGAAAGTTGATTGGAGATTGCATTGTCAAGGTCACGTCGGCTAGCGGCTTTTTGCTCATAAAGAGGGCGCAAACGATCTACAGACCGTGATGCATCCCACAGGATTGCCTCCTCCCTGGCCAAATTTGCTTTTGCCTTATCTAAAGCAATAATAAAGGATGAGGGGTCAATTTGAAAAAGGAGATCGTCTTTGTCGACATAGGAACCTTCAACAAAAGCTACCTTTGTGATGTATCCAGAAACGCGTGAACGGATTTCCACCTCGTGAGAGCTCTGGACAACACCTACATATTCATAAGTCAAAGGAATGTTCTTAGATTCAACTTGAAGTGTTTTTACTGCTACAGGAGGAGAACTCGGCGCAGGAGGCGGACTCTTTTCGCAGGCTGCGAGGAGGATACAAAGTAAAAGAGCGGCTGTTATCCCAAGATGGCGAAAAATCACAGCGAGTAGCATATTTCATTCCTTTTCACACCCAAAATTTCCAACTGGCTATCTTATTGTTTAAAAAAATTATGTGATGATGTCAATGTAAATATTCCGATTAAAAGTGCTTGCATAAAAACAAAATTTATTCATGAATTAATAGAAAAGTTTAATCATAACGAAAGGACATTTATGGAAGAGTGCCATGGGGTATTTTCATTCTTACATCTATGCTCGAGATCACTTGAAGGCGCATATGGCCCCTTTTATCAGACAATCGCCATTGCCATCTTCTTTGCCATTTTCACCCTGTTTATTCGCGTCATCCTCACAAGACTTGAAAAGATTTTACGCGAGCGGGAGCGTATCTGGTCGTTAAGTTTTGTCACGGCTATGAAAAAGCCTTTGAATACTTTCGTCTGGGTTGTTGCTTTTGTCTGCTCTTTGGATATCTTAAGCGAAAATGTTTTTTCTATTCACCCTGCCTATCTGCACCTCTTTTTAAAAATTTCTGCGGTGCTCACCTTCAGCTGGTTTTTTGCTTTTGTGGAATACCACAGCTGTAAAAAATATCCTTGAAATAGGGCATCGAAAAGATAGATTTTCATCCGGGCAGCTAGACTTAATGAGCAAATTAGCTACGATCAGTATCGTCATTCTCACCATCTTCTTCATTATGGAGGTGACAGGAAGCAGCATGCAGACCTTGGTTGCTTTCGGAGGGATTGGTGGGTTAGCTTTAGCCTTCGCTTCCCAGCAGGTTATCGCAAACTTTTTTGGAGGCGTCATGGTTTATGTGACCCGGCCCTTCACTATTGGAGAGAATGTCATTATCCCCGAAAAGAATATTGAAGGCCGTATCGAGCAAATTGGCTGGTATATGACACGCATACGCAATCCTGAAAAAAGGCCTATCTATGTCCCCAATTCCATATTCACTCAGACGATCGTGATGACTCCATCACGCAAAAGCCATGAGCGGTTCCACCACACTATAGGACTTACCTACTCCGATATCCATCTAGTGCAAAAAGTTGTCGATGATATCAAGCTGATGATCAGTCATCACGCTCATATTGATAAAAAAGAGAAGATCGAAGTGTTTCTTATTAGCTTTGAACCCGCTTCACTTTTAATTGAAATCTCCGCATTCATCACCGCCTCTTCCATCGATCAGTTCTCAATAATTCGTCAGCAGCTCCTTCTGGATATCGCGCAAATTGTAGAGAAAAATGGAGCAAAAATAGCCTTGCCGACAAATACAGTTGAGTTAAAAGGGCTGAACTTACGCTTTGACCCATCTAAGGAGCCTGCTTAATGGATGGTTTGCTCGATTACATATGCTTAAATGCTATCTATGCCCACTATATCTGTTTTGGACTACTCCTATTAACAGGATTAAATATTCCGATAAGCGAGGATTTAATTATATTGGGAGGCGGAGCGATTGCGGCCACATGCATTCCTGATCATGCTTTAAGGCTCTATGTATGGATCTATTTCGGCTGTATTTTTTCGGCATGGGAAGCGTATTGGATTGGCCGCCTTCTTGGACCGCGCCTCTATGATATACGCCTATTCAAACATATCATCACTCCGCATCGATTAGATCTTTTGAGGCATTATTATGCAAAATTTGGCGTTTTTACCTTTATTGTAGGCCGATTTTTCCCTGGAGGAATTCGCAACGCCTTGTTTATCTCTTCAGGGTTAACAAAAATGCATTTTTATCTGTTTATTTTGCGCGATGGTTCTGCCTGCCTCCTTTCCAGCTCCATTCTTTTTATTCTGGGTTACCGATTTGGAGCCAACTTCGATCTGATACTCCACTATTTCAAGACCTATACCCATTGGTTTATCGCTTTATTTACGATATTAGGAATAGCTGCAATTGCCTACTTCTGGTATAGTCATCATCGAAAAAAATGAGTCGATAAACATGAAAACCCAATGGCTAACTCCTTCCAATATTCTCTCCTTAGCACGGGGCCCTCTTGCCTTCTTGTTTCTTTCTGACAACCCTTTTTACCGCTCGCTAGCCATTGTTCTTGCTATGGCTACAGACAGTATTGACGGTTATATCGCAAGACAGACGGGTACTACAACACAGTTTGGCGCATTTCTTGATCCACTTATGGATAAGCTTTTCGTCGTCTTCACCCTCTGCATCTTTATTTATGAAGGACAGCTTGAGCTCTGGCAAGCCTATGCTTTGATCACGCGGGATTTCGCCATTCTTGCGTTTGGCGTTTATCTCACTCTAAGAGGTAAATGGCCGGAATATCAGTTTAGATCTATTTTAATCGGTAAAGTAACTACGACGCTTCAATTCATCGTTCTTCTTGCCTTAACGTTTCACTATTCCATTCCCAATGCAATTTTCTGCATCTTTATTCTTTTAGGATTGCTAGCGTTAGGTGAGCTTAAAGCAAGATTAGCTTAGTACACAGTAGAAAGGGGCCGGGCCTGCGTAATTGAGAACAGAAAGGGGCCGGGCCTGCGTAACTGCATAACTTTTGTTGGGGATTGGATGAGGGCTAAGCTTGTGCGAGCCCCCAACAAAAGTTATGCAGTTACGCAGGCCCGGCCCCTTTCTGTTCTCAATTACACAGGCCCGGCCCCTTTCCCCAGCTGATTTCACGCGCCACAAATCGTCAATAATAACTTTACTGTGTACTAGAGCCTGATCATAGCTTTTGAACAGGCTCTTAGAGCTCTTAGGCTGTTAAAGTGGAGGGTGCTGTTTGCAGTTCCGGATCCTTTAAAGCAGCCGTCTGAGGGGCTGGGGTTGTAAAGGTCTCCCCGATCTCCGCGCAGCCTTCTTTGCCCGCCAGTTTAGCAAATTGACGCCCTAGGGAACGGATCGAAACAATCCATAATCCAATCACTGCCATCAAAATAATAGCCACATAGGGTGCGCTGGCGCCTACTGTAGCGAGAATCATCAGAAGACCTTGGTGAATCAGCGATCCGCCGGATTTTCCAAGCCTGGAGCCAACGCCGTCAATAGCCGCTTTTCCTTTGATCTTGGATTCATGACTGAGAGGAATAAACGCCATCTCTTTTGTAGAGTCAAAGACAGAATATTTGCACGCCTTGCTCAGGCACACCTGTGCGGCTCCGAAAATTACAGCAATCATTAAAGGAGTCGTTCCTGTTAAAGCGAGGACAGGACCAGCTAAATCATTGCGGAAAAGCATGAAGGCAAAGAAACCACCGCCAGTCACAAGCATGATCATCGGAGTGATTAGTGCGGTCCTGGTCCAGCCAAACCTAGAAATCATTGTAGCCATGAAGAGAGAGGCTATCATACCGATTAGACCGACAGCGGAAGTTTGCGTATTCATAAAGCTGTTATACTCCACAGCAGAGGAGTAAAGCTGTCGTAACTGATCCTTCCATACAATTTCCACAAGGTTAATCACGAGATTATAGGCAACAACAATCGCTGCGATGCAGAGGAGGTACTTTGACTTGGAAAGATAGATGAAGCTTTCACGCAGCGACAGCTTCTTTTTGATAGGCAGCTGCCTTTGAGCCAGATGGAGAACTTCATACTCCGGTGTGTTTAGAACGTTTTTATCCATCCACCAAAAAGCAGCCATGGATATGATGCCGCCAATAATGATTGTTACGACTAAATTAACCAGAGTTTGATCCCAGCTCTCTTCGACAGTCAGGTAGTTGCCTCCAATTCCCGCCATAAAGCTTCCCAAGCTCCCTACAATACTGAGCATGCTGTAAAAGCGACGCGCCTCAGTGATTTTGGTGATCTCATTGGCAAATCCCCAAAAAAGAACTGTCAGGATGATGCTGCCCCACAATTCGCATATCACATAGAAAATGGTAAACGACCAGTTTCGGAACATCGCAATCAGTCCTTTAAAACCAGCCGGAAACACGGTTTCAAGGTAGTCGGACAGCTGATGCGGGTGAATGTAGTTTTCAAGGGGATAAAAGACGAAAGTAAAAAGACCAAAGAAAGCTAAAAAGCTTGATATTAGGATATAGATGACAGTAGTCTGACTAAATCGATTCGATAGCTTTGTGTAAATGACTGTCAACAAGACAGCCATGGGAAGCAGTACCCAGACCTTTATGAAAGGAATCGCCTCAACACCGGAGGATTTAGCTGTGACTACAAGCGAATCTTTGATATTTCTAAGGATACTGTAGTTAAAGCAAATGAAGAAGAGCATCAAGAGCATCGGGAGAATTTTCCTAATCTCATGACGATGAATAGGCCATAAAAACGCCCTTAATCGAGAAAACTCTGGATCAGATTGCGACATTTAAAATCCTTTGTATGAAAATATTATACCACACTTCATCTTGAAATTCAATTAAAATCCTATTTTTCAAATAAAATGCAAATCACTTAAAAGTCGATATTTTAACTTTTAAGTGATAAATCTATAGTGCTTGTTGTTCTTTGAGTAAGATTTCTTTTGGTGGAGTTGATACGACAAAGAGTGGGGCTGCTTCTTTCGGTTTAATTTCAGCTGCTTGCGACTCTAACAATGCGGCATCCACACGTCTTCCTAAAATGCGGACACTCACAGCCCAGACCCCAATCGTTACAAACAAGACGACAGCTACATAAGGAGCGCTAGCAGAGAGCGTTGAGAAAATCACCAGCAGCCCCTGAAATACAACAGAGCCGCCGGACTTTCCAAATCGCGAACAGACGCCATCAATAGCAGCCTTGCCAATGAGTTTTGATTCCGGATTCAAGGGGACAAATGCCATCTCCTTGGTCGCATCAAAGAGGGAATATTTTGCACCTCGAGCTAGAATATTTTGCGCTGAAGCAAAGAAGACCACTAAAACAAGAGGAGTAATTCCAAAAAGAGCGACGACAGTTTCTGGGGAGTAGGCCTTTAAGAAAAAGAAAGCGTAGAATCCAATACTCGTTAGAAGAAGGATCACGGGTGTAAGCAGAGCGGTCACTGTCCAGCCAAAATGACGAATGGCATTACCTGAAACAAACAATGAACTCAATGTAGCGACCACACCGATAATGGAAACAATATGGTTCATGTAAAGCGTGTAGTCATTAGGATCAGGATAGAGTTCATGCACTTGATGCTTCCAAATCACTTCGGTGAGATTGATAACTAAGTTATATGAAATCACGATGAGAGCAATACCTAGGAGATATTTGGATTTTAACAGAAAGGAGAGACTCTCCTTCAATGAGAGCTTGCCCTGAACTTCACCCTCAGTCTTGACTGTGGATGGATCATAAAAGCGCTTATCCGTAAGAACCTTCACGTTCATCCAGCGGAAAATCGCCAAAGCAAGACAACCGCTCGCAAGGATAAGTGAAACCATTAGGATAAGAGAATAGTGCCAGCTATCTGTTCCGATCGGCAAGCTTCCTCCATTTCTTGTAAAGTTGCAGCATTGAACAGAAATTTGACCTGCAAAGACTCCTGAGAGGTTTGCTCCGACTCCAAATAGCCCATAAAACCGTTTTGCTTCCGTAATTTTGGTAATCTGATTGGCAAAACCCCAGAACAGAACAAAAAGCACCGTGCTGCCCCAAAGCTCTGACATCACATAAAATAGCGTAAATGTCCAATAGCGGAACATTGCAACCAGGCCTTGAAATCCTAGCGGAAGATAGTTCTGAAGACGGTCGGCTAAGTCGTTCGGGTGAATATAGTCCCTTAAGGGATAGAGGATGAAAGTAAAAATGGAAAAGTAGGAGAGAAAAATCGCAATGATCACATAGAAGACTGTTTCGCGTTTAAACCGATTTGAAAGCCAGGCGAAGAGAACAGTCATGATCACTGCGCCGGGAAACATAGCCCAGACTTTCACAAAAGGAATCACCTCAGCTCCTGAGGACTTGGCAGTGATGAGAAGGGAGTCCTTGAGAGTTCGAAGTACATTATAGTTAAAGGAGATAAAGAAGAAGATAAGCAACATGGGGATGAGCTTCTTGAGCTCATAACGATGAACCGGCCATAAATAGCTTCGCCATCGACTAAATTCAGGGGACTCAGATGACGTCTCTGACATAAAACCCAAGTGTAGTAGTTAAGGAACGACAACTTTTTATATTAAACTCTATACCTACCTATAGCAATGCACTTTGCCTGCTTCTAGCGGTCGTCTGGTTTCTCAGGTTTCACTTTGTAATCAGCTTTGTTGTTTCTATTCACCAGCGAGCCAGTGGGATCGGAGGTGGTCATTTCTGCAACAGGCCATTTGTAAGAGCGAAATTGGTAATATGTATACGTGTTTTGCAAGTTTTAATCAAGCTAATTTGATTCAAACGGCTTTTTTGATTCATCGTTAATTAATTGCGAAAAAAAATTATAACAAAAAAACCCATTCTCTGTCAAGAACTAACTGTTTGTTCTTTGCTGTCAGTGAGCGCTTCAATGCCAGGAAGCGTACCGAATTCGATATATTCTAACGTTGCACCCCCACCTGTAGATAGGTGTGAGATGCGTTCAGCCACGCCGGATTTTTCAACGGCGGCAACTGAATCCCCCCCGCCTACAATCGTTATGGCATTCAACCGAGATATTCCCTTTGCGATCTCATTTGTACCGATGTCAAAGGGAGGCGACTCAAAAACACCAAGAGGCCCATTCCAAAATATTGTCACGGCATCTTCAATCTCGTTGAGATACATTTGAGTCGTTTTAGGGCCTATATCAACACCTTGGTAACCGTCAGGGATTCCATTCTCCACATCGATAATCATGGAATCCGACTGCGGCTTAAGAGATTGGGCGATCACTAGATCAACAGGCAAAATGATAGGGCAGTGCGATTGTGAACTAACGTCAAGCAGCTGACGAGCCACAGCAATATAATCAGGCTCAAAAAGAGACGCTCCAATTTTAATGCCTTCTGCCTTAAAAAAGGTAAAAGCCATAGCGCCGCCGATCAGAAGCTTGTCCGATTTCTTCAACAGGCTTTCGATAGTTTTAAACTTGGAAGAGATCTTGGCCCCACCTAAAATGCTATAGAAGGGCCTTTTTGGATCTTTCATCACTCGCCCTAAATATTCAATTTCTTTGACCATTAAGAATCCTGCAGCCGCTTTCCCGGGAAAAAATTGCGCAATGGTTGTGGTGGAGGCGTGAGCGCGGTGAGCTGACCCGAAGGCATCGTTGATGTAAACATCGCCTAAATTCGCTAAAGCGCTTGCAAAAGTCGGTTCTGATTCGGGGTTTTCTTCGCCTTTGTGAAAGCGTAAATTTTCTAAAAGAA
>Ga0206862_1288_pt1 | contig 10306 bp, 9 predicted proteins | sample Alteio_BWOrgCont_43_FD_152625 | JGI IMG/M metagenome (GOLD analysis project Ga0206862, IMG submission 152625) | Enriched cells from forest soil in Barre Woods Harvard Forest LTER site, Petersham, Massachusetts, United States -... | ecosystem: Environmental > Terrestrial > Soil > Temperate forest > O... | reverse complement strand
GGCTGACTTGATTTTGCTGGATATTGGCCTTCCGAATCTCAATGGTCTGGAAGCTGCTCGCCAAATCCGCAAAGTTTCACCGGGCTCCAGGATCATCTTCTTAACGTCGCACGCCAATCCGGACCTGGTGCAAGAGGCCCTGAGAATTGGCGCGCTGGGCTTCGTAATCAAATCGGATGCTGCAGCCGACCTTTTGCCTGCAGTGCGCGCTGTCATGCGCGATCAGCGGTTCGTCCGCAGAAGACTTTCCCCAACGCCTGGATGATCCAAAACTCTTGAGAATGTCTTCCTGCTCGTGACGGAACCAAGACTCCTCATAGCCTCAGGGCACCAACTCCATGACCGCTATGATCTTTTGCGAATGAGAGGGCAGAGCCTTCACGGCTCCGCCCTCTGAGACAGTGCGTCTTACTTGCCGCCGAAAGTGAAGCTCACGCCAACAACGTACTTGAAGTTGTTCTGGCTGGTAGAGGCGCCGGCAATGTGATTGGCGCCAAAGTGGGTGTACAGATAGTTCGCTTCTATCGGACGGATTGGTGTCGATCCTGGTGTTCACACAATTCAACCAAACTATGTGCTCGGCATTTACAAGCGAGTCGCGCCAACCACAGACCTAATTTGGTCTGCCGATCCACGAGTACTGCCAGGCCACGGAGAGATTCTGATAGTTCCCGCCGAAGCGGATGTAGGTGCCGTTGCTGTAGCTGATCTTCACGGACTGGTGTTTGCTCAGCGGGATGGAGCCTGTACATCCAATACGGGAGCCGGTCTGTTTGGTCTCGAGATTCCGTATGCCATTTAGGCTCGTGACGCCGCCCGACCAGAAGTTGCCGTCGAACGTTACCCAGTAACGCGGCTTGAAGTCATAGCCCATGTGGCCTTCGAATGAGCCGATCGGTGCTTCCGTTTGCGGTTGGGGAACGGGGACAGCAAGGGTCGCAGGATTCGTGGTGTAGAACCACACGCCTGCATAAGCGTCGAGAAGCCAGTGGTTCCAGCGTTCCGAATAGCCGAACTCAGGCTTAAAGGCCCAGCGGTTGATGCCCCAATTCACTAGTTTCGTTGGGCTATATTGCCCTGTCGGAGCGATGACTTTCAGGCTCGCGCCGAGCAACGTCTTTTGCTTCCATTTCGAGAACTCCCGTGGTGCCATTGCCGGACCGCCCTTCAGGTTTACGGAAAACCGTATGGATGTATCCAGCAAGCCCGAGCGATAGATCGATCGTTGCGTGCCCAGCGCTTCTCCCGAGAAGGTTCCAACCGCGTACGGCAGCGAGGCCGTGAGGTTGGAGGAACGCCCGAAGAAGCTAAAGGTATGGTAAAGGCTGAGAATCGGGACGTTGTACGTCCCTGTCGCGCCTGATATGGGCACTGTGCCGTTGAAATTCACGCCTCCGTCGTAGAAGGCCCAGGTGAGAATGACCGCGTTCGAATGAACGGCCGTGATGACGTAAGCGCGCGGCGACAGATCCTGGGCGGAGAGACCTTGCAGCGAGCAGGCGACGATCACCGCCGACAATACGAACTGATAGCAGAACCGCGCACGACAGATCAGTAGCCTTCTGATTGTGCACATCCTGATGGACGGTCCTGCCATGAGCAGAAACAAAGTATCACATCAAAGCTTTTGATAGTTCGAATTCTGGTCGCTCACTGTGAGCTGTTTGCTCACGCCCTTAACCAAAGTGTTGGCTACGTGATTTGTGCCATCCGGCAACTGGGCAAACTGGGCAGAGATGGTGACAGCATCTTTGGGGTCGTTCAGATACGAGGAACCTGGACGCTGAGCGGCTGTTTCGTCTGATCATTGATGGTCAGAGTCACCGAGTCGCCCGGCTTCACGTAGTTCTTAATGACTAGGCTAACAGTGCCACTCCCGCCCAGTTGCAGCGAGATGTTGCCCTGCTGTTTCGCCTGCATCAGGCGGTCGGGATCGGCCGTGGTGTATTGCTTGGCCAGGGCGCCGATCGACTGTCCGTACTCCTGGTATTCCTCTTTGGCATGAGCCACGACGTGCTCTTTCAGACGGCCCTGGCGGCCGCTCGGCTGGGCCTGCTGGTTGCTGACCTCGGTCTTCTGGGGCTTTCCATCAGGCCCCATCTGGACCTGATAGAGCTTAGTGTCTTTCACATCTCCCTTGACACTGATGGTTTCCGTTTCCTGCCATGTGTACTGGGCCAGCTTTTGCTTGTTCGCATCCTGCGCACTCTTGATTGCCATCAGCTTGTCCAGCATTTGTGGGTCCTGCGCAGGGGCTGCCGCGCCGGTCAGTACGACGACCGCAGCGACCGCGACGGTCAGAGCAGATTTCATCGTTTTGATTCCTGGCATGGATGAATGGGTCATAGAGTCCTCTCGCCTGGTAGCGCACATTGTTCTTGCACTTTCTTGATCCGGGGGTAGCTTGAACGTGCCGTCAATCAGCCCGGCGTACCCGAAACTTGCTGAGGTTCCACCAAGCCGAGCAGTTGGCGCATCAGCACGAAGGTTGATTCTCTGATTGCTTGCCATCAGGCTTTCGTGAATCCTTTCTTGCGAGTACGGGCTCTCTCACATCAACATTCGGAGGGCACCAATAGCTATTCAGGTCGCAACACTACGCTTAAGAAGCGCGTCTTTTGAACTGCCATTTTTACTGGTTAGGGGAGGAAAAGAAGCTAGAGTCTCTGTGCTGACCTATACCTCAAAGTAAAAAGTCGTGTTCAACAGCACATTAGCCTGTAGTGCCTGATTCCTATCTGATCGATAGCCAGGGAGCTGACAATGCGCTCTCTTGGGGGATGTCAAGACCTGAAACTCCAATTCCGCAGAGTGAAGTTGATCAGAGGAGCTGATCAGGCTCCCCCTTTACGCAATTTCTAGTTTGTTCACTAGCAGATTTGGCAGTTGTAGAGGCACGCGGCGCGGCTTACTGTTAGCAGCACATCGGAGGCGAACGACATGAGGAATGCGTTTCTTGCAGAGCACCCTCGTAACTAGAAAGGAGGACAGCGTGATAAAGCTCAACAGGAGTATCGAGCTACCGGAATTGGATCACATCGAAATGGTAGCTACCAGAACTGCCCGCGGGCATGGGAGAGACAATATGCGAACAGGTCCAGGAACTTCTAAGATCGCCGTCAAAAGTGTAGTACTCGCGTGCGCACTGATGATCGGGACCCTTCCCGGTTTCGCGAGAGATAAGTATGAAACGATCGACGCACAGGCCTTCGGAACGGGTACTCAAATGGGCCAGAACATAGGTGTAACCCTGAACATCTATGAGTACTCGACTCCAGCTGACAGGGTGATTCTCGTACAGGCCTACGAGAAAGGCCAGAACAAAGGGCTGGCAAATGCACTCCAGAGGATGAAAGCGGTAGGCCACATAGAGATTACTGGCACGCTGGGCTATGACTGCGCCTATATCAAGATGACCCCGACACCAACCGGCCGGAAGATCGTCTTTGTCACGAATCGCCAGATTCGCTTTGGCGAGGCCTTTACGGACAGTCCGACGATGTCCTTCGACCTGACCGCTGGCGAACTCGAAGTCAACGATCAGGACAAGAGCAAGAGTACGGGAGTGCTGTATCCGGCGGCACAGATCGTCCTGGACAAGGAAGGCAAGCTACAGTTGGACCTCAATCAGAACCCGTGGAAATTGGTCGACCTTATCGATTGGAAGGGAACCGCCGGTGTGAACTAGTCAGGTACTGTTGCCGATTCGAGGCTGACTTGAATGCCGGATTGTGAGGTACGTTATGACGATTCATCGATTGTCTGCTTTCACGTGCACGTTGCTGGCGCTACCGCTGGCTTTGCTGGCCAACAATGCAACTGCACAATCGAAGAGCAGCAAAAATGCATGCTCGGAACCAAATCCGACGCAACTTTGCAATGCGAGCAACACCTGTGGATCCGCTTCCACCCCATGTGAGGTGGACGTGAAACGGACGGCCGATGGAGCTTCCTCCACTGCCAGCACCGAGAACGCTAAGAGCAATGCGCTTTTCTGCGTGAAGGCTGGCACAACGGTGATCTGGAAAAGCACGAGCAAGAATATAGGCTTTGTCGTCGATCCAGGCCCCACATCGCCTTTTGAACCAGCGGGAGCCATCATCGGCGGTTCCGACCGATCTGTTTCTGTCGTGGCAAAGACTGCCGGATGCTACAAGTATTCCGCGGGAGCCTGCATGTCCGGGGCCATCTACGGAATGTGCAAGGAAACGAGTGGAGAGGTAATTGTCATCAGCGGCAATTGACCGCCTCAAAGGCCTGTCGCGGAGGCTCTTACCGTGTGAGTGTGATCTGGGGGCGTCTTTAGCAGAATGGTCCTCTCGCAATCCTGCCGACGCGGCCAGGTGGTTGATTGTGATATTCCTCGTGTCGCTGCCGTGGGTGCCAGCGCGCGCAAACATAGGCAACCGAGTTCTTTCCCGAGTTCGACGCTTACACCCACTTGAATTCCAAAGTTCGCCTTGTTTTCCAGGCGAAGGAAACAAGAGAGGGCGGTGACCCCACTCAAGCGGAGTTGGGACCCAGCAGAAAGAGTCCTAATCAGCAGGTGAACGCTGAGCATGCCGAAGCATCAACCGTTGGGCCATTAAGCCGGAGTTCGGTACAAGGCGAAGAGACTCACGTTTTCCGGGCCGGATTCGGATACGGTGCGAGACTGCTATGGGGTCATTTGATGCTTCATTGCATATTCGAGGAGTTCCGCGTTCGACTTGACGTGCAGGATCTCCATCATCCGGTATTTGTGAAAGGCGACTGTTCCAGGTTTGACGTCCATAGCGCTGGCCACTTGCTTCATCGACATTCCTTCGGCGAGCAATTGCAAAACCTCGCTTTGCCTTTTCGTGATCCGCTTCTCCTTGCTGAAAGACTCGCCAGAGTTCAGAAGGAACGTCACCGTCTCTCTGGCAACGAGCGGTGAGAGATACGATGCCCCTTGCGCCACCTTACGAACGGCCAGCAGGAGCTCCTCACCCGCAGAATGTTTGAGGACATACGCGGAAGCGCCGCGACGGAATGTCTCGGCGGCTATCTCGGCGGTCATGCTCATGGTCAGGTATACGAGTTTGACCGACGGCATCTTCTGTTTGATCTGCTCACCCGCATCCAGCCCATTAAGATGAGGCATATAGATGTCGAGGATAATGATGTCGGGCTTGAGGGCGGCTGCCGCCTTGACCAAACTGCGACCATCCGTAACGATTCCAACGACCTGAAACTCTGGTTGGAGCAGGCTCTTGCATGCGTCAGCCAAGAGCTGGTGATCGTCAGCGATCAGAATCCGCGCCAAGGGTTTGCGCTCCATCGCGAGACCTCCTAGAGACTGTGAGTCGAAACTACCGTCTGTTGTCTATGCTTATGGCCGTTGCCAACTCTGTGTGCGCTGCGGCTCAACTATATTCGTCGGAACATGTTCTTTCCGTTTTGACGAGGATGAGGCTCACCACCGTGATTACCGACGTCGAATGTATACCGTGATGTGGCGGCACTTGCCGAGTTGTTTACATCTAACCCCTCGCACAAAGAGCCCGCAACTGTCAAAAATACCAGCTTTGCGATTCCGTCGTGCTAGATTGAGAATGAGTGAACTCCTCGCCTTGCAATGGGGCGACATTGATTTTGAGAACCTCGAGGTTTTCAGTCTTAGGGCGGGGAATCTCAGCGGCAGGCGTCCTACTTATGAGTGTGACTCATTTGCTCGAGGAGAAGTGGATTGGATATTCGCAGGAACACCTGGATCTTCAGGCCTTGGTTTGTGGCTGTTATCGCTGTTGCTTGTATTGCGCTGCTTGCTCCCCGGGTGGCGTTAGCGCACGCCGTGCTGGTGAACTCTCAGCCAGGAGTGAACAGCACCGTCTCGGGTCCGGAGGTTGCCGTCCTCCTCAAATACAGTTCAAGGATCGATCTGGAGCACTCGTCCCTGACGTTGCTCGACCCTGACGGTAAAGTGGAGAAAGTCGCCATCGAGAGCGAGCCCTCACCCGGGGTGCTGTCTGCCAAGTTGACCGGGCTTGTCAAGGGAGCGTATGTGCTGCGCTGGCAGGTCCTGGCCGAGGATGGACACATCACTCGCGGCAAGGTCCCCTTCCAGGTAAAGTAGAGCCCGAGAACAATCATGATTTGGTTCGTGCGCGATTTGGATCTGCTGACTGTTGTGCTGCGTGCGGCAATGCTGGCTTTGGAGGCGCTGCTGCTGGGAGGCGTTGCATATCTTCTGGTTGCAGTGCAACCGGCGAAGGCGAGCGCGACCGTCGAGAACGCTTGTCACCGGGGTATCCGGATGGCCGCGCTTGCGTTAGTGGTCACCGAGGTTGTCATGGTTTTGGTATCTGGCGCCCTGCTGTTGAGCGGCTCTGATTTGACGCTCAAAGATGTGACCACGACAAGCTTCTTCCGCGCCGATTCTTTCGCAATCCTGTTCGCGATTGGACTCTGGATATGCGCACGCCTTAAGAGCAGCGCAGCGACGTCGGCTATGCTCCCGTTAAGCATGCTGCTGCTGGCCTCTACGGTCTCCATCAGCCATGCGGCGGCGCGCATAGATTACCGGGTTTTGTTGGCGGTTCTGACGGCCGCACATCACCTGGGAACAGCCGTCTGGGTTGGCGCAATGCCCTACCTGTGGATTTCCTTAGGCCGCGTCGAAGGGGTGGACGAGGCGCGGCGTTTGACCGAGCGTTACTCCCGCATGGCGTTGCTGGGCGCGGCGACGCTCGTGTTGGCCGGAGTGGGCATGGCTAAGTTCTATATAGGAACGTGGAGCGGGCTATATACCACCGCGTATGGCGTTATGCTGGTTGCCAAGATTTGGCTTTTCTTGACGATGATTGCGCTCGGCGCCGGGAATTGGTTCCTGGTACAGCGTCTGGCCAGCGATCCTGAACCCTTGCTGGCGCGGCTGCGACGGGTCGCCGAAGCAGAGATTTGTCTGGGATTTCTCGTAATATTGACAGCGGCTTCGCTGACAGCTCAGGCGCCTGCGGTCGATGTCACCTCTCAGGAGAGGCTGACATCTCACGAGATCTATGTGCGCATGCATCCAGAACCGCCGCGCATGAGCAGTCCGCCTTTAGCTGCGCTGGCTCCTCCAAGCTCACTCGAAGAGGCCGTCAAGGACGGTCAGTTTGTCGCTACTGTCGGGAGTGATGATACCGACAGAGCATGGTCAGAATACAACCATCACTGGGCAGGGCTGATTGTGCTCATTGCAGGGCTGTTGGCGCTGCTTAGCCGGCGCCCTACCATGCGCTGGGCTCGCTTTTGGCCGCTGAGCTTTGCCGGTTTAGCGGTTTTCATCGTGCTGCGCGCCGACCCAGAGAACTGGCCCCTTGGGCCGCGTCCCTTTTGGGAGAGTTTTGTCGCGCCCGACGTGCTGCAACATCGTTTTGGGGCACTCTTGATCGTGGTTTTCGTAGTCTTCGAATGCGCGGTGCAGGCAGGCAAATTGAGAGCGCGATGGGCCACGTACGTTTTTCCTGCGATGTGCGCCCTCGGCGCTGCGATGTTGCTGACACACGAGCATTCGGCCAGGGATGTGAAAGAGGCGCTGATTGCAGAGATGAGCCACACGCCTATCGCGCTGCTTGGTGTTACGGCGGGCTGTTGCCGATGGCTGGAACTGCGTTTAGGCGAAGGCCGAATGGCCACCATCGCCGGCTACGTCTGGCCGCTGTCCCTAGCCCTGGTCGGCGTGGTCCTGCTGAACTATCGCGAATTGGCATAGCACCGAGAACTCAATTTTGAGCCGCGCCGTGGGCCCAAGATTCAAGGGGCCCATGGGCGGAATTGCCGGTAAGGGAGTGGGCGCTCCTTGCTTCCGGATGGCGTCTCCTAGAGAATAAGTGGACTGCTCTCGTTTGAGGTACGATGACGACCGCCCTGATGCGAAATCTATTTCTCGGAATTGCTGCGATCCCTTCCATTTACTACATCATTGCGCTCTTCAGCTCCGTACGTTTCTTTCTGGCAGCGTCCGACGAGGCTGATGAGAAGAGCGGGTTCACACCGCCAGTGAGCATTTTGAAGCCGGTGCGCGGGCTTGATCCAGATGCCTATGAGAACTTTGCCAGCTTTTGCCGGCAGGACTACCCGGATTATGAGATTTTATTTTGCGTTGGAGACACGAACGATCCTGCCTTCCCGCTATTGGAACAGCTTATTCGTGAGTTCCCGGAACGCCGGATTCGTATTCTGGTCGGGTCAGGTCGCGACGCCGCAAACGACAAAGTTGCCAAGCTGGTCCGACTTGTAGATGAAGCTTCGCACGAATACCTCGTGATCAGTGACAGCGATGTGAGGGTGAAGCCAAACTATCTGCGCAAGATACTTGCGCCGCTAACGAATCCCAGGGTCGGTGCCGTTACCTGCTTTTACGTGCCTACGGAGGACACAAGCTGGGTTCAGAGCTTACAAGACGTGGGGATGCTTTCCGACTTCTATCCGGGGATCCTGGTGGCAAAACAGCTGGATGGAGTGAAATTCGCGCTGGGGCCTACGATTGCCACGACACGCACACGCCTGCAGGCCTTTGGCGGCTATGCCTCCCTTGAGAACCGCCCGGCGGATGATCTGCTGGTGGGGCGGCTAATCGCCGACCAAGGCTACGAGGTCGCGCTCCTCCCATACTCAATATCGACGGTGCCGGATTATCAGTCGTTGAAAGAATTGTTCCATAAACGATTGCGCTGGATCACAGTGATGCGTCATATGCGCCCATGGGGGCATATCGGCCTGATTTTTACGCTTGGGCTGCCGTGGGCACTCCTGGCAGTTGCAGTGCATCCCACCTTCGCAATCGCCGCAAGCTACTTGGGCGGATATTTGCTATTCCGCATAGCGCTGACCGCGGTGGTTGGGGCGTGGGGGCTCAGAGAGCGCGATGTTTGGGGGAAGGTGCTGTTGGTACCGGTGTGGGATGCGCTTGCCTGCCTGATCTGGCTGGTCAGCTTCACGCGCAAGAGCATCCGGTGGCGTGGACAAGACTATCTGATCCGCAATGGCGAACTGGTTCCCACTCCCAGAGTTGATTGACCCCAGGGCTTAAGATCCAGTTCGCACCTTAGACGGTTTCCTTTGTGATGAATGGCTGTTTGAGCTTGTCGTTCCCGATGCGCCGTTCGTTTCGCGCATGCCTCCAATTCACTTGGGGGGCAAGCAGCGCAGGATCGATGCGATCCTGATAACGCAGCGCGATATTGATGAGGGACCCAACGAGTGAGTCGGAGAGGAGATGCGGCTTCAAGCCCAGGTTCTCCAAACTGGAGTGCTTCGCATTGTAGTAATGCGACTCTGCTTCGACACGCGGGTCTGGAATGTGATCGATCTCGACCGGGAGGCCCATCTGTTCGCCGACTCTTTTGACGATCTCGGCCAGTTGCAGTACTGAGAATTGCTCGGTGAACTGATTGAAGACGCGGAATTCGCCACGATCAGCAGGATTGAGACAAGCAATCTCCACGCACCGAACGGTATCGCGAATGTCGAGAAAACCGCGCGTCTGGCCGCCTCGCCCGTACACCATGAGTGGACAACCGATCGCAGCCTGAGCGCAGAAGCGGTTGAGAACGGTTCCGAAGACCTCGTCGTAATCGAAACGGTTGATGAGCGCTTCGTCGATCATGACCTCATCGGTGACGGTGCCGTAGACGACCCCCTGATTGAGATCAGTTGCGCGAAGGCCCCAGACTTTACAGGTGAACATGATGTTGTGGCTGTCATGCACCTTCGAGAGATGGTAGAAGGATCCGGGCTGCTTGGGATACGGGAGGACGTCTTTGCGTCCGTTGTGCTCGACGGTGAGGTATCCCTCTTCGATATCGATGTTCGGCGTGCCGTATTCTCCCATTGTCCCAAGCTTCACGATGTGGCAGTCCGGTTGTATCTCACGCACAGCGAAAAGCAGGTTAAGAGTCCCAACCACGTTGTTCACCTGAGTGAATACCGCGTGTTTGTGATCAATCATGGAGTAGGGAGCCGATCTTTGTTCGGCGAAGTGAACGACCGCCTCGGGTTCGAAGCTCCTGATCGTGGAAGATAGAAAATCGTAATCGCAGACATCGCCCACGAAAAGCTCAATCGTCTTTCCGGTCAATTGATGCCAGACATTCAGGCGCTCAGATAGCGGGCGGATGGGAGTAAGTGTTTGAACACCCAATTCGTGGTCCCAGAGTCGGCGGACGAAGTTATCAATGATCGCAACCGAGTGTCCTTTGCTCGCAAGATATAAAGCAGTGGCCCAGCCGCAAAATCCATCACCACCGAGAACAGCAATTCGCATATCTCCTCCAGATAACACACATCTTTCGACGTC
>Ga0206862_1284_pt1 | contig 10307 bp, 8 predicted proteins | sample Alteio_BWOrgCont_43_FD_152625 | JGI IMG/M metagenome (GOLD analysis project Ga0206862, IMG submission 152625) | Enriched cells from forest soil in Barre Woods Harvard Forest LTER site, Petersham, Massachusetts, United States -... | ecosystem: Environmental > Terrestrial > Soil > Temperate forest > O... | reverse complement strand
CGTTTTTTTGTTCCTGGATTCCTTCCCGCTTTGATACTACTTTATCACCGGATTCCTTCGCCTCCGCTTCCCTTATTTCTTGTCGTTTGGCATCGCGTTTTTCTTTTCTTTTAGTTTGAAGTGCGGTTTCGAGTTCTGGGTTACCTATACCAAGTTCATATTCACTTACAGGAAGTTGTTTTTCTCCCTCTGATAGTGCATTCAAGGCATTTGCTGCCGTTTGTTTAACTCGAGAATCTCTTTCATCATTTTGAGGTGTTTTTGGTTGGGAACTCAATTGGATTGTTTGGTCCTGTGTTGATCTATTAAGTTGAGCTTTATCATTCGCAATTTGATTTATAAGTACTGCAAGATTTGGAGTACTATCAGCTTCGGTTGTAGGGGGAAGTCCAATTGTAGAACGCCGTATAGATTCTTGACTTCGAAGGTTTTCTCTTGTCTGTTCACCTTGACTTGATAAGATAAATAATTCACTATCCCATTCGATCTGTTCGAGTAAATCATCGTTAAAAGGAGTGCCCCCATGAAGTGATAGAGATTCCGTTACATCGTCGTCGTCGTCGTCATTTTGGTTTAAAGATGTTTTCTCATGCTGAAGACTAGAAGGTTCATTCGTTTCTCTATCCAGCCCTAATTTTTTCTGAAGATCCTGAATCTCATATTTCTTTTGGCTTAATTTTTCTAAATCAGGATGGTCTTTATTAAATTCAGCAATAAATTTACTTACAGTTTCTATGTATGGGGCGATAGATTTTTCTCTAACGTTACCTTCATTTATATCAATATTTTTGAAATCATTATTTGAAATGTGTTTTAAAATGTAAATCGAATTAAGAACCTTGATCTGGACGCTCACTTTTTCATCTGGTTTGTCGACTAATGCAGATAAATCTCTAGCCCTTTTAAAAAATTCACTTTTATAATTTACGAATTCACTTTTACAATCTACGAGCCTTTGATTTATGGCTGTCATTATATTCGCTAATAACAAATTTTTGGCGTCTTTTTCTTCCGGGGTATTAGCTTTGGTATTTAACAAATCTTCAAGCTGATTTAAATCATTTTTAATGCCCACTTCATTTCTTAACTGTACTTCTGATATCACTGTATGTTTTTCATTAATTGGAGGAGACTCTTCTTGTGGTGGTCCATGAGGAAAAAGGTCACTATATTTTGGAGGGGAGCTCAGGGGGATATCGGCTTTGACCTCTGAAGCTTCAACATCATTCTCCTCAAGAACTGGCTTTGATCGAAAAAAATTTGCTATTCTGTCCATAGTTATTTCCTTTATAAATTTACATTTTATTTAACAAATTATTTTTATGTTAAATTAATTACCATATATTTATTATACATTAAAATAATAATTAAATAGAATTATTAAAAACACATTAAAAACACATTCTATTTCTCCGCTTTTTCCCTCTTATTACCCTCTGTAAATTTAAAGTTCGTAATCCTTTAATTCAGAAGGGGGAATAATCAGTCCGGACTGACTGACCAAAGAGGGTGACTTTCTTAAGCTGAAAGCAGGGAGCTTGGGAGAGGGTTGCAATAGAGGGGAGGAAAAGCGGCTGACCGGTGGCGCCTAGAAGAAGCGGACCCGAATAGAGCGTAAGCTGCTGAAAATTAGAGTCTGCAATGAGGGTGCTTTGTAAAACGGGTCCGCCTTCAACAAGCAGCTGCAGTACGCCTCGTTTACCTAATTCCACCCATCCTTCCCTGAGATCTACCTTGCCAGTTGCATCGAGTTCCAGCACTAGTACCTCTGCTCCAGCTTTCTCCCACTCTGAAATACGGGAGGAGGAGGCTTGCTTGGAGCTGAAAACGAGTGTAGGAGCCAATTGCGTATCGAATAAGGGCCCTTCCGCCGGAACGCGACCCCTTCCATCTACCAGTACGCGAATGGGTGTATAGATCGGTGACTGTGCTGCCAATCTCACCGTTAGAGCAGGCCTATCTTTTAAAGCTGTATTAGATCCAACCATGATGGCTTGGCAACACGCTCGCAACTCATGGGCATCCACTCGAGCTTCCTCGGAGGAAATCCATTGAGAGGTGCCATCTTGGGCAGCTATGCGGCCATCAAGACTAACCGCAGCTTTTATAATCGTATAGGGAGTTGTGGTACGTCGATGATGCAGGTAGGGCTTTAGGCTTTCGTTAGTTTCAGCCTCGCATAAGCCGACAGTAACGGACACCCCTGCATCGCGCAAAGCCTGAATTCCACGTCCTGAAACACGCGGATCAGGATCCTGCACCGACACAAATACACGCTTGATTCCTGCTTTTATAACCGCTTCATAGCAAGGTGGAGTGCGTCCATAATGAGAGCATGGCTCCAATGTGACATAAAGATCCGACCCATCCGCCAATTCAGCAGCCTTCTTTAATGCGACAATTTCCGCATGCTCCTGACCTGGCGGACGGGTGCTGCCTTCAGCAATGATCTGTTGGTTTTTTACAATCAGAGCGCCTACCCAAGGGTTGGGTGGTGAAACAAGACGTGACATCTCGCCCAAAACGATCGCGCGCTTCATAAAATCAACGGAAGAAGAGGAGGCTGATTGCATAGGATAAAGTTACCTGTTTTGGAATTTGCTTCAATTCACTCGAATGCATTTTAGTGCCTAAAGTTCATTAATCACAATATGAAAAAATGTTGAAGATTAGGAAACTTTCTGGCATGCTACAGCAAAAAAAAAGCCAAGGGGAATTCCATGTCAGCACCATCATCTGCAAAACCACTTGTTTTCGTTATGTTAGGGCCTCCAGGGGCTGGAAAGGGAACGCAGGCCAAATTGTTGGCTAAAGAGTTGGACATTCCTCAAATATCGACGGGGGATCTTTTCAGAGAAAATATCCAATCAGCCACTCCTATTGGGCTAAAAGCAAAAAACTTTATTCAAACCGGAGCATTGGTTCCTGACGAAGTGGTTTTGGATATGTTTTTTGATCGAATCAAAAAAAACGACTGCAAACATGGCTATGTTTTAGATGGAATTCCCCGCACTCTTTACCAAGCTGACGTGATCGCTGAGAAAATTGTCCCGGATGTAAATTTTCATGTGCTCTGTTTAAATGTAGAGGACGCCACTCTTATCGATCGCGCTGAAGGCCGTCTGGTCTGTAGAAACTGTGGAAAAATCTACCATGCGAGAAACTCTCGCCCAAAAGAGTCAGGAGTATGTGATAGTTGTAACGGAGAGCTCTATAGGCGTCCGGATGATGCACCTGAAGTTGTCAAAGAACGCCTTAGAGTCTATCATGAACAGACTAAGCCGCTTATCGCCTACTACAAGGAGAGGGGGTATTTAACCGCCTTTGAAGGGGATGCTCCCCCCGACCTCGTTCATGCAAAACTTATGCGTTACTTTCTGGACAAAGAGGTCAGTCACTAGGGTTTAGAGCCTATTTGTTTCTGTAGACGAGCGACCTTTGCTGCTAACTTTGCTTCTCCGATATTTAATTGCGCTTCCTTTTCATGTAAAACTTTTTTCAAACCTTGATAGTCATCATCGCTAATAAAAGTTAATAGTCGTAGTTTTGCGCTTTTAAGTGATTTGAGCAGCTCCATAACTTGGTTTAGGTCTTTCACATCCCTAATTTTGTTTTGTAATGGGGCCATTAGATTGGTTATATTTTTTTTATAAAATTCCAAATTTTCTGGTTCAATATAAAATTCATTGTTTAATAAACGGTTCAAGAAGCCATGGAAGACTGTAACGAGACTTTCAACTTTTTTATTCAATATTTCAGTATTTTTTTTCTCAAGGATCTCTATAATTTTTGTTGCTTTAAGGTAACAAGGACTCCCAGGGAAATCCGTTCCTTTCCTTATCTCTTTAAATATAAGAGGAAGTTTTACAATATAAGTCATTAAAAAAAGAAATTCCGAACCACTTTTTGTGCTTTGTTTCGAAAATTTTGAAATCTGCGTCACTATCGGGTTTTTATCGGCGTCATAATCAGACTTTAGCGAGATAAAAAGGTTCGCAACCTGACCGATATCATTAAGTTTTGCAATATCTTTAAGTAGGTTATCAAATTCATCAGAATTAAAAATTTGAATAAATTTATCAAAAACGTCTTCCTGCGTAGTTCCTTCAAAAAGCATCGTTCTACATTCCAAGATTTGTTTATAAATGGGTGTAAAGGATATGTGTATCTGTTTCATTGAAGTTGTGATCTCATTATAAATGGGTCGATCTGCTTCGTGTACTATCGATCGGTCAGCTAATAGGTATTCCCTTTGGTACTTTTCAAACTCATTATAATATTCATTAAGTTTATTAAATAACTCCTCATAGGGGTTAGAATATTTATTTGTTACACTATTTAACGGGGGGGAAAGTGCCGCTGGCTCATCTTCAGGTTTATCCTCTTCAATTATTTTCCCTGGCTTTTTACTTGGATCTGGAGGGGGTGGCGCTTTCGGCTTCGTACCTGGAAAGTAAGAATGGGGTGTTGGAACGGTTGCAGATGTGTTACCAGGTGTCGATAAGGAGGTTGGATGAGGAACGTTCTTGTTAGGTTGTCCCGTTTGCTGTGACTTTTCTTTAAGTTTTTTTTCTAATTCGTTTTTAAAATCATCATTTTGGGTAGGATGAAAACCTTTATCAGGGGGATTAGCATAAAATTGCATAAAAACTCCTTGTTTTCAACTTCAGAGTTAACTATCTACACTTCTCGATCATAGGACTCGTGGTTAGCGAGTTCTCTTTCGATTTCTAGTAGGTGAAACTTATGTTTGTCTAGCTTCCTTTCCTCTTTCTGGAATTGTCCATTTGGAATCGTCATCTGGATTGTACTGGTAATCTGTTTCGTTACGATTTTGAGCTTATCATATGGATTTAGACCGGGGAGATCGCTTCTGACATCGACTTTAATCCCATCGAAATCGGGAGTATTCTCCCGAATATTCGTAAGAGTGACGCCAGTCTCTGAAAGTAGTTTACGTTTAAAATTATTTTTATATGTACTGACCTTTGTCATCATATAGTCTGCGATATAGCGCTGGATTATCCTTGCGGTGACAAACCCAGTTCTATCCTTTGCGCTTAGGCAACCGCCCGAAACGGCAAACTTTTTTAGGAAAAGATACATGAGATCTTCTGCTAGTGTATAGTTAGAGGGTTTGTTTGGTTGTAATCTTGCTTCTAAATCGGTGCCTTGAAAAAAATGGGGGAATTTCGCCTTAACGGCTTGCAAATTTTCGAGATTGATCGCAGCCTGTTCTTTGTCATTCTTTTTATGTCCTTGTACTGTTGTGGAGAAGAAAAAGGTGTTTAACGTTATGGCTGTTTTATTATCGATTCCTTCTTGAAGTGGTAAAAAGATGGTGTCTTTATCTAAACGAGGACCGCTTCCATCAAAGATGAGTTTTTTTCCATTAAACTCCTTGAAGATTTCGGCCATATCCTCCATTTCAACCCTTTCGTCATGCATCCAACCGGAAGGGTCTAGGGATTTAAGCGTATGGTTAAGCCAGCAGAGATGAATAAGATTGAATTGACCATTTTCAATGAGATCAGGATTCATTCTTGCTTGAGCTGCAACCAGCTGAACCATTTGTGTTTGTAAAAAGCGTCTTCTCTCGGCTATCATCTCATCTAATGCAGAGGTCTTGTTCGACTTAAGTTCCGTTTGAATACGAACTAAATGGCCTCGTGCTGCTTGTGCGGATTGAACCTGCTTATCAGTTAAAGATTTACCGAATTTTTTCTTTCGAATATAAGGATCAATGCTCTTAAATAGCTTCCCGTCGATAATCTGAGTTTCTTTAATGGTCTTTAAATCCTTAAGACTGTACCAGCCGTTTCGCATGTCTGAAAAAACACCCACCTGATAGAATCCCACCTGTCTTTGACCTTTAATTGAAAGGTCATGATAGCGCATATTGACAGGCGCTGCGATACAGTGTTTGCTTGCTGTTACGTAGTCGATCTTCTCTTGTTGATTGAGAACTTGTCTAAAGTAGGGGGAGGGGAGCCAGTCCTTCTGTTTATTGAGTTTCAGATAGCTTTGAATCAGTCTTATCTGTTCTTGATGGTAGATCAGCTCTGGGGTATTTCTGTTACCCCACTCGGTAATTTGGGCAATCATGGCTCTATGAAAAGCGAGCGATTCGAGGAGGGTTGACTCCCGCGTCAGTTTTTCAGAGAAGGAGTAGCTGACTTTTTGATTATCTTTCATTTCATGGGTATCTGTAATATATCTATCGGCAGGTTTTTGTAAGTCTTCGAAAATTCGAGTCATATGGGAAAGGGAATGTAATAGACTGAGTTGGGCTTCATAAGTGGTAGTTTCCCCGTCGGAATGGGTAACTTTTATCTCTACCAATGGGGGTTTTGCAGCGTTTGTTGCTTGTGAGATTGTCAATTTCTTCACTTCGTTGAGATGTGAGATTTCTTCCTGAAACGAAGGGGTAAAGGTGCTCGTGATGACCTTCTTTATAGCCCTTAGCTGTTCATCTGTAAATGGATGGTCTAAGGTATAGTGTTTTCCACCCAAACAAATATGCTTAATGAGATAACGCTGCCCATTAGGCAAAATGATCCTTCCTTTTTGATCAATCCTGATAGGATCATGATCTTCCAGGGAATCAGGGATCTCATTGATTTGAGATTTTGAAGGAGGTTCTGCCATAATATTATCCGTTTTATTTGATTAGAAAAATATTTGTTTTATAAAAACCTCTTTAGTATTAATATATTACATATATAATTATAATATTTAATTGATTAATATACAAATACTAACAATTCTTTTACACTAACAGTAATTCTCGCTAATTCTTTACCTCTTTTCGTGCCCGTGTGCGTGCCCGTGCCCGTGCCCGAAATTCTTCTATTCAATTCAAACGCTATCTACTAAATTAATTAAGATGGGCCAAAAATCTCGCTAGATCGGGCACGGGCACGCACACGGGCACGATAGGAGGTTATGCAGGCCCGGCACCATTCTCTGCATTAAAGAAATTGCTAAATATCAGGATCTCAGGTACAATTTCTCCAAATCAGCAAACTTCTTCAAGGATTCTTACAGATGTTAAAAGTGATTCAGGATGATCATCAGTCACAGCCCACAGCTTCTTCATGTCTGAATGAAAAGGAGCATAATGGGAAGCTTTCCCTTTCTCTTCATGGCAATAAAATCAACTTCACTAGCCTTGGATGCCCGCGTAATCTAGTTGACAGTGAGGTAATGCTTGGAATTTTGCTTAAAGCGGGTTATGAGGTTGCTGAGCTTCCCGAGGCCGACTTTCTCGTATTGAACACTTGCGGCTTTCTAGAAGCTTCGAGAAAGGAGTCCTTAGATACCGTTGGCGAGCTGCTCACGCTTAAAAAACCGTCTGCAAAACTGATTGTTACCGGCTGCATGGTTCAAACACATAGCTCGGATTTAAAAGATGCCTACCCGAAAATCGACTATTTATTAGGTTCCGGTGACTTAGAGGGGATTCTCACCGCTGTTCAATCCACTGCACCTGGAGAAACAATCACAACCGCACGCAGTTATCTCGAATCCGGCGAGGTTCCCAGACGTCTCTCCACCCCTAAACATTTCGCCTACCTAAAAATCGCTGAAGGATGTAGAAAACGATGCGCCTATTGTGTCATCCCGACAATAAAAGGGCCCCTCAGAAGCAAGTCTCAGGAGCAGGTGCTTAAAGAGTTCAACCTCTTGCTCAATCAGGGTGTCTTCGAAGTCGTTCTAATCGCTCAAGATCTAGGTGACTATGGAAAAGACCAGGGCAGCAAGTCGATATCCGCGCTGATTTCGCTGCTCAAGGAGATGCTTAAAATCGAGAAGCCATTCTGGCTAAGATTGCTCTATCTCTATCCTGATGAGATCACCGACGAACTCATCGCTCTCATGAAAAGCGATCCACGCATTTGCCCTTACCTCGATATGCCCATCCAGCATATTAACAACACCATCCTGAAGTCTATGCGTCGCGCAACATCAGGAGAGCAGATTAAAAACGTCATCACACAGCTAAGAACAGAGATTCCTACTGTGTCCATTCGCACCAGCTTGATTGTTGGTTTTCCCGGCGAAACGGAAGAGCAGTTTGAAGAGCTGGCTCTCTTCCTGAAAGAATTTCCCCTCGATAATGTGGGTATTTTTAAGTTTTCTCGTGAACCTGGCTCACATGCTTTCGATCTGCCTAACCAAGTGGACGAGGACGTTAAGGAGTCCCGCTACCATCGTTTGATGCAGATTCAAAAGAAAGTGGTCAAGAAAACGCTCAAGAAAAAAATCGGAACTACAATTCAGGTCATTGTGGAAGGTTATCACCCCGAAACTAACCTTTTAATGATCGGGCGTCATCAAGGACAGTGCCCTGATATTGATGGACAAGTGATTATCAATGATGGAAGAAAGGTCAAGTCTTTTGGTCAACTGTATGATCTGGAAGTGACCGATGTTGCTGACTACGATCTCATCGGCCGAGTCTTATAAATCGGAGTTTTTGAATACTTTGGAAGGAAAATACCTGATTGTGGATAATCGCGTAATAAATCAGGAGGATACCGATGCAAGTAAACCAGGCTTTCCAAAAGTTTTTTAAATCCCATCGTCAAACGAAATGGTTTATTCTTACTACATTGATATATCTTGTAGCTATTATTTGGACGACAGTGCAGGCCTATGTTCGTCTGGAGTATAATCGCAGTCATATTTCAAGGCCGATTATTATACACGATCAGGACTCAGAAGAACCCTAACCTAATGGATATTTATGCAGAAACCAGACTACCACTCTCACGAAGAATTTCAGAATCGTTTACGTAAACTGAAAGAGATTAAAGACCATCAAATTGAACCCTACCCTCATAAATTTGATCCTGATAGCAACACAGTCGATTTAGAAAGGGCTTTTCGAGAAGCGGAAGTCGGTCATAGCGAAGATGCTGCTGCTGGAACAACTCCCTTTGTCTCCGTAGCAGGGAGGCTTGTCCTCTTCCGTCCAATGGGGAAAAATGCTTTTGCTCATATCCAAGATAGTTATGGGCGTATCCAGCTGATGTTTAATCGCTATTTAACCAAATTGTCAGGCTTTCACTCTGATGGCGAAGAGGGAAATGTTTTAAAATTTATCGAAAAAAGAATCGATTTAGGCGATATCATCGGTGTGAAAGGAAACCTGTTCCATACCAACAAAGGTGAACTCACGATTTTTGTGAAAGAGGCCACTCTTCTTTGTAAAACATTGCTGCCTTTGGCTGATAAGCATAGCGGCCTTGCTGATAAGGAATTGCGCTATCGTAAACGTTGGCTGGATCTTATTTCTCATCCTGAAATTGCCTCCTTGTTTCGGACAAGAAGTCAAATTCTCGCCTTAATCCGCGGCTATTTCTTTCAGAATCAGTTCCTTGAGGTAGAGACTCCTGTTCTACAGAGTATCTATGGAGGAGCTGAAGCCCGGCCTTTTGTGACTAATTTAAATGCCTTGGATCAGGAAATGTTTTTGCGCATCTCCCTTGAAATACCTTTGAAAAAGTTAATCGTGGGGGGAATGAATAGGGTCTTCGAAATGGGCAAAGTCTTCAGAAATGAGGGAATCGATCGCACGCATAATCCTGAATTCACCATGGTCGAAGCCTATGCTGCCTATTGGGACTATCAGGATACGATGAAGTTTATTGAAAATCTTTTTGAAAAGCTGGCCTTAGAGCTTTATGGAACCACTTTAGTTCCTTATACTAATCCTGAAACAGGAACAACTCTATCTATTGATATGAAAGCGCCATGGAAAAGATTGTCCATGAAGGAGAGCATTCGGGAATATGCCCGCCTTGATGTCGATGCTTTAGGCGATGAAGAGATCCGTCGCATGCTTCTTGAAAGCGGTCATTGCGACCCCAAAAAGGTGGCTGGTTTAAGCCGTGGTCTCCTGATTGCTGCCCTATTCGAGGTTTTTGTCGAACCGCATCTGATTCAGCCGCATCACATTTACGATCACCCGATTGAAACCACGCCTCTTTGTAAACCGCATCGTGACCCTAAACTGCGCCAAGAAGGTATCGTTGAAAGGTTTGAAAGTTTCATTATCAATCAGGAGGTCTGCAACTCCTATTCAGAGTTGAATGATCCAGTTTTGCAGAGAGAACTCTTGGAGCAGCAGGCTGCAAGAAGGGAAGCCGGTGACGAGGAGGCAAGCCCTTTGGATGAGGAGTTCATTGAGTCTGTTTGTCAGGGAATGCCTCCAACAGGTGGCTTCGGAATAGGAATCGATCGGCTTGTGATGATTCTAACGAACTCACACTCCATTCGCGATGTGCTCTATTTTCCCTGGA
>Ga0206862_1287_pt1 | contig 10322 bp, 10 predicted proteins | sample Alteio_BWOrgCont_43_FD_152625 | JGI IMG/M metagenome (GOLD analysis project Ga0206862, IMG submission 152625) | Enriched cells from forest soil in Barre Woods Harvard Forest LTER site, Petersham, Massachusetts, United States -... | ecosystem: Environmental > Terrestrial > Soil > Temperate forest >... | reverse complement strand
CAAGGTTAAAGCGTTTCCGCAAAAGGGCACTCGGCAGCAACAGCTCGGCTGCAAACTCATTGGCTTCAATCTCCGGTCCGTTTAGGTGACTATCGAAGCTCTCGATTTTCCGCCCCTCGCAGATATTGCCGAGGTTCCGATGGTGCGGAATGATGAAGTGGCCAATTTCGTGAGCAATCGTGAAGCGCTTGCGGGATTTCTCACGGATGCTGGCATTGAGTGCTACGATGCCTTTCTGCCCAGCCTTACTTCGGATCAGTGCGCCGTCGAATCCTTGCGCGGGAACCTCTCGTATCCTGAGACCCAGGTCACGGCAAAGCGCCGTGAGGTCGGGGGGAACCGTGTTAAGAAATTTCTGGGCGACGTAGTTCGCGAGATTAGCGGCGGGTGTCACTTGTTGCCTTCACCATCATCGCCACTCCAGTCCTCCCTAAGCTCGTCGGTTAGCTGGTCGATGATGTCCTGATCGTAAGCGTCGAGTTCCCCCTCGCGGTTGCGATAGGCATATGCAGGGTCTTTGACGGCTCCCGTGTACGGGCCGGTCAGCGCATCCACGATCTGGCGGAGTTTCGATGGCTCAACATTGTCGAGACTTTTCACTTCCCGTGTGGCGTCGAGCGCGGCCTGTACGTGATCGGGAAGCGGGCGGTTTTGGATGCGGTATTCGACCGAGGCTTCCGCGGCAAGCCGGTGAACGATGGCTGCGGCATCCGTGGTGGTCGCTATCGCCTCGTAGAGCATGTTGAGGTCTTCGTCGGCCATCTCGTCGGGAGTGCCGAAGAGCTTGTCCAGCAGGTCACGGTCTGAGTCTGGTTGAATTGGCTGCTTGTCGCGCGGCATAGAGTTCCTTTACCCCGTCAATCGCTAGCAGGCGCTCTTTGAGCTTGGAGACCTGACGGGGTGTTTTGTTCAATATTTGTCCTAATTCCTCGTTGACGTTCGGTCCGCCCTCCACAAGTTCGGCAGCGGTTATCAGATCCTGCAGTTCGGCATCGCCCGTGGCCAGGCTGTAGAGAGCATCTTTGGTGTTGGTCTTTGCCCTTTCAGGAGCCGTCGTGCCGGGATTCTTGTGGGCTGGCAGGGAGAAGTCCGGGTCATCAAGCGAGCCACTCACGTGCTTCTGACGGCGCAGACGGTCCACGAGCTTGTTGTGAACGACAGTGCCAAGATAGGTTTCGAGCTTTCCCTTGTTTTGTTTCCAGCCAAGGCCGTTCGGCGACCTGTAGAAATTCTTCAGAACCTCTGCTACGACGTCCTGTCCACCGTCAAAAGTGTCAGGCCCGCGATAGCGGCGGAGGATGCCGGTCGCGTGGACCAGGAGCACTTTATACAGTTTGGTCCAGTCTATGTTTTGGAAGCGGTTCACCGTCGCTCGCTTCCCTCCTGATTTCACGTCCCGCGCTGCTTCCACTATCTCTACGAACGGCCGGCCCCGGTTTCCCCAGGATTTTTTCACGTTGGGGGGAAACGCGGGTGCCCCAATTCGAAAGACTAATATGGGGCTGCTATAGAGACCCCGGCGACGAGACCGAGTACCGAAGTCGCGATAAGGAGAACCTATAATGGCCCAGCAAGAATACACACACGAAGTCAAATTTTTCATCGACCAGAACTCTTACCATTCGCCGAGCCCGACGACGGGCGCGGCGCTATACGTCTTGGGCAATGTGCAGCCGGGCATGGAACTGTTTCGTGAAGTGACCGGCGACCGGGAAGACCCGGAGGTAGACAACGGACCAGAAGTCATCCACCTGAAACCGGATGAACACTTTCACAGCGGCAAGCCGAAGGTCTACAAGATTATCGTCAACGGCCGCCAGAAAGAGGTCTCGACCAAGACGCTTTCCTTTGATCAGGTCGTCGCCCTGGCATTCAACCCGGTGCCATCCGGGCCAAACGTGCAGTTTACGGTGACGTATCGGAAGGGTCCGTCGAAGAACCCCCATGGCTCAATGACAGAAGGTGAAAGCGTCCGCATCAAGGATGGGATGATTTTCGATGTCACAGAAACCAATAAGTCGTAGCGCGGACCTAACGCGCCTTCGTAACGAGGGTTACGATCTTGAAATCCGGTCGGGCCATTTGCTGGTGAATGGCGTGCCATACGTGGCGGCCGACCGGGTCGTCAAGCGCGGAATCCTCGTGATGCCTTTGAACCTTGCGGGCGACGTGACTGTCAAACCGGCAAATCACGTCGCTCATTTTATCGGCGAATTTCCCTGTCGCGCGGATGGAACGCCGATCACAACCATCGGTGAGAAAGGCAACGGGCACACCAAGCTCGGGGAAGGCGTGGAGATCAATCAGACGTTCTCGGCGAAGCCAATGCCGAGCGGCGCTTATGAAAACTACTACGACAAGGTGACGCAATACGTCACGCTGCTGTCGGGCTACGCGCAAAAGATCGAACCGGGCGCGACGGCCAAGACCTTCCAACCGGTCGCGGCCACGGTGGAGGAAGGGACGGTGTTCAAATACATCGATACGGCCTCGACCCGGGCCGAAATCGGCGCGGTCACGGCCAAGCTTGCGACGGTGAAAAAGGTGGCGATTGTGGGCCTCGGTGGCACTGGCTCTTACGTCCTGGACTTCGTCGCCAAGACGCCGGTGGGCGAGCTACACCTGTTTGACGGCGACGAGTTCCTGCAGCACAACGCCTTTCGCTCTCCGGGCGCGCCGTCGCTCGAAGAGCTCGCCACGAAGCCGAAAAAGGCCGCGTACTTGAAGGGCATCTACGACAAGATGCGTAACGGCATCTTCGTCCACGAGGAATATATCGGACCGCACAACGTGGACGCGCTGCGCGATATGAGCTTCGTGTTCATGTGCCTCGAAGGTCCGGACAAAAAGCTCATCATGGGAAAGCTCGAAGAGTTTGGGCTTTCCTTCATTGATGTGGGCATGGGCATATACATGAGTGAAGGTGTCCTGGGCGGCATTTTGCGGGTGACGACTAGCACGCCGACGCAACGCGATCATCTGCAAAAGCGCGGATCGTTCTCGGACGGCGAAACACAAAACGAATACAGTGCCAATATCCAGATTGCCGAGCTGAACGCGCTGAACGCGGCGCTAGCGGTGATCAAGTGGAAGAAGCTGGCAGGCTTTTACCAAGATCTCGACTTCGAGCATAACTGCACCTATACGATCGGCGGAAACATGCTGCGCAACGAAGATGTACCGACCGCGGCCACGGGCGCGGTTGGAAGCGGCCAGCAATGAAATCGTCTAAAGGGTTCACGCACGAATTCGTGGAATTCATCCCCGACACGATTGAGGAAGGGAAGATTTACGTGTCGATCGCCTATGCGACGACGGTTCACAAGTGCGCCTGCGGCTGCGGCAAAGAAGTAGTGACGCCGCTCAGTCCCACAGACTGGAAGCTCGTTTTCGACGGGGAGACGGTCTCGCTCGATCCGTCGGTCGGTAATTGGAGCTTCCCGTGCCGGTCGCACTATTGGGTCTGTAATGATCGGGCGATGTGGGCTGAGGACTGGTCGCAGGCGCGCATCGATGCCAACCGCGCGCATGATCGCCGCGCGAAAGACAAATATTACGGCGTTGGCGAGCGGGAGACCTTGGCAGCCGCGCCGCAAAAGGCCTCATGGTGGAGGAAGCTGCTGCCCTGGTAGGGCGCGTTGGGTTGCCAGCTTACATGATTACGTGCAGCGTTAAGGCGCGCAGAGTGGGGCTTCGAACGTATGGAAAGCTCCGGTGAAGAACAAACACCCGTTGCTAAAGAAAACGTCCCGCTGGATGTTTTCCCACCGCTCGTCCCGGGCGCAAATATGCGATGGCGGTCGTGTGGGCAAACTTCGAGAGCACGTTATAGCTGACCGCAAAATGATCGCCGATACCCGCTTCGCTTCGGGTCTTGGAGAATTCTTATTGCGGGGGCCTGCAACCATCCGAATTGATTACTCCTGCTATTCCGCTTTCCGGCGGTGCGCGCTGCCGCCTAGTCAAGGCGACTTCTGCCGTGACAGCGCCTCTTGAATTAGTTTAGTTTTACAATGACTTACAACGGCGAGGGGACTGCCAGAATACCTCTAAATCGTACGAGGATACAGGAGTTGTGGGGTGGAAAATCCGCCCGGCAGGCCCCTGCCCCATCGCGGTAAATCCCTTGACAGCGCCAAGCCGACAGGCTCCACTAGCCTCAATCAAAAGAGAATGCGAAGGTGTATAAAAAGCGGGGCATGAACAACCGAGACGATTTCGCTGAAAAGACAAAAAAGGCCCTAGCCATGCGTGCAAGCTGGCACTGTTCCTTCACCGGATGCGGGAAGCCCACCGTCGGGCCGAGTGAGGAATCCTCGGAAGCCGTAGCGATGATCGGCAAAGCCGCGCATATTTGCGGCGCTGCGCCGGGTCCGGGAAGCCGACGCTACGACCCTTCCATGACGGCAGAGGAGCGCACGAGCATCGACAACGCTATTTGGCTTTGCGCCGACCACGCTGACCTGATTGACCGGGACGAGGTAACTTATTCGGTCGAGGTGCTCCGGGCGATGAAACGTGAGCATCACGCGTCCTGCGCCAAGGGGGTTCGCCTTGGAAAAAGCCATGATTTGGGTGCCGGGCTTCTAGCTATTGGTCCCGATATCATTTGCACAGGCGATATCCAGAACGTCTCAGCGGCTAGTTGGACGCTACACCTGAAGCACTTCGTGGCGGGCGACGTTCATGACTTGGTTTCTTTCATCGACGGGTTCGCAACGGCGGAGCAGGACGACAGATACTTACTCTCAAACGAACTCGGGGATGGACGGGTACTCTTACAGGCACCGAGCCTGACCAAGCAAAATGACGGCTACAGTCTGCTCTGTCCCGTTGCGCCGAGCTACCCTCGCGTTGATGTGCAGGATCTCGGAAGCGATATGGCCCTTCATCCGGAGACCGGGGACCTATATCTCGACGATAAAGGAAACATTGCTCGGGTATCTGGACTGGAGTATCTGCCCCAAAAAGTTCAGTCCTTACTCTCGGTACAGCGAGGCGAAAGTGTGTTCACTCCCACTTTCGGAATCCGGTTTTTCGAATATTTCGAATCGTTCAAAGGATCGCCCTGGCTTGCACTGCTCTTGACCCTGGATGTTGTCCGGCAAGCAGCTATCCCCTATACGGATAGCCTTTTGAACAGGCAATATGTCCCGCTTCGATGTGTCACCCGTGTCCACAGCTTTGAGCTGCTGTCGGAAACTCCAAAGGACAATAGGTTACCCGTGCGGGTCAACTTAGAAATTCAGGGACTTGGGCCATGGCAGCGCGATTTATCAGTTTACCTGCCTACGAAAGAGCAAATGGACGAACGTGCCCAGCAGCTTGCCGAGAGAGCCTCCGTGGCTTCCTGAAATTATGTCACTTCCTGACTCGCTCCCATGGATGGAGAGCGTTGACGCGAAGATGGTCAGGGCAAAGGAACACCTCGATGCCCTCCACGCCGAAGCTGGCGTGTTCTTCGAAAGCACCAAGCGGAATTTCATTCTGAAGTCGAACGGACACGAGGCGTGGATCGTCCACTATATCGAGGGTTCCATCCCGCCGGTTCGCCTCGGCGTCCTCTTGGGCGAGTGCGTCTTCAACATCCGGTCGGCGCTCGATAACCTTGTTTGCGGCCTGATACGGACCGTGGATTCACACGCACCGTGCAAAGGTATCCAATTCCCCATTTGTTCCGCCGAGGAGCAGTGGGAAAAGAATTGGCAGAAGTACCTCAAGGGTGTTGAGACAGCGGCGCAGAAAATGATCCGTGATCTTCAGCCGTGCTTCCGCATGTCCGCCATGCCAGAGAACGACCCGTTGAGCATCTTGAATGTCCTCTGTAACAGCGACAAGCACCGCGCGGTGACTCTCACGCTAGCGTACAGCAACGACCTCACGGTCAGGGTGCATGCGAATGACGGGAAGGTCCATGTCTGGAGGGCGACGGAGCCGCTTTATGCCGGGGATGTCCACACGATACCACTCAATCTTGACCCCGCGAGCATCCAGCCGAGCGCCCGGGTTGAAGCGAGCGGCACAGACATCTTGATAATCCGGGAGATTGGCCCGTGGGGACAGCGTCCGGTTTGGTCCGTCCTCATGGACCTATATGAATACGTCAGGGATCGCGTGGTGATTCGGCTGAAGCCGTTCTTCGTCACTTCGCATTCTAGTCCCCCATAGACGGGCGTAGAACAGCTCAGCGGTCCGAGCCGTACGCGTTTCTGTGGACGGATGACGAGCAACCCCAAAATGAAACGGCAAATTCGGACAGTTCGTCCTTGGCGACAGTGATTGAAACAGAAGGAAGTTCGGTTGCGAAGGCTTGATTTGAACCAACGACTCTTGGCAGAGACCCGGCGGTGGTCCTTACAAAAAGGGACCTGATTGGAGCGCCTTCGTTGTGTGTGCGCTATGGGGGAAATTCGGGGGACTCCATGCATGCGGAGCCACATGGTCGTACATCGTGTCACTACCAATTCTGCTGCTAACTCCTTTTCTTTCAGAAGTAGGAGTGAAAAGGAAGGACTTCCTAGATGTAGCACGCCTGACTTAAGAAACATCCGCGCAGAGGCTTGTTGGAAAGCTAACGCACCTGCCTGGTGAGCAGGTGCCGCACGATCTATGGCTTGCGCCACTTGTCCCGATGGCCTCCATCGGTATCTCGTACGCGCTCCACTTGAAGCGTTGCATCTGGATCGTTCTCTCTCGCTCGGTCTATGGCTTCGGCTTGCGTGGGCTCGTGACCACTGATTCTGTCGGCACCTGGCCTGCGGATTGCGTAATCGCCTTCTTCCTCTCGCCGTTCGATAAACAATTTGCCACTCATTAAATTGTTCCTGCACGCGAAATCATACTAGAGCGTAAGAAGTTGGCATACAACTTCGGTCGGGCAGCAATGACCGGCTTGCGTAGGACAACCCCGTTTGGGAACGATAGTAACCGTGCACAGGTTTGCAACGGGCCGTCATATCAATTGAAAGATCAACGAAGCGCTGTTTATTTCTGTTGCCAGATTGGGGCCCCTTCGAAGTGGTCTATCGAATACCCCCGTAATGTTGTTACCACACACATCTTCAAGACTGGATCCAACGCGTATGTGATATGCGCCTGCGATCCATGGCAAACTTGGTGTGAAGCTCCATCGTCTTTCGCATTGATCCACTATAACTTGTCCGTCTACCACTGACCCATTTGCCGATCGGACGGTAATCGCCCGCAAGAGCAGTGCCCAATCAAGTGGACTTGTGAACGTGAGAACGAGAGCCTGTCGGCTACCCGTCACGGGGGGCAGAATCTTCCAACGCTCAACTGAGATATGTTTTCGAACGGCATCGCCGACAACGAAAGACTTACGGAAACTCTGACGTAATCGACGACCATACAGGTCGATCATCCCTGAACCAACTTCAAGAGTGTACTTTTGGCCCATCTTCAACGGTGGGCCCAATTCAACGTTGGGACCCACCCAGCGTTTGAGCCGGCCAGGATCTAACAGCACCGTAAGGTGCCGCATGGTCCTATCCCAGAGTTCAACAGGAGCACGATAAAGAGCATCGGCCACTTGCTGTCCATCAGAATCGCGGAGCGAGATCTCTTCCAAAGCTCGTCCGCGCTGCATAGAGTTCGAAAAGCAAACATAGAATCGAAGTAGATTTTCAGGAAGGAGATCGCACGAAGGAAAGATATGCGGGACTTCCGTCAGCGCAGATGCACTCCGCACTGCAGGAATCAGAAACTCAAGCATCAACGAATGTGTCGTGAGGGGCACACCCAGCGGCCGAGGATCGAAGGTCACACGATATTTCAAATCTGTTTCAAAGGGAAAGTGCGGGATAAACCGCACCTCGTCTTCCAAAAGAAGGTAGCGGCCTGACAGATCCGGACGACTGTCGCCTTCTAGCGAAGGTGTATGAGCAACGGTCACTCGGAAGATGGACTTCAGCAAATCAGCCAGTCGCGTGCTACTGGCAAGGAAGGCGGCTAAATCTGGACCGAGGCAGCAAACACCCACGCTGCCCGATCCGTGCTCAGAAGGGTCGGAGCTAACCTGAAGCGTTGGTTGGCATATCAGTGGCGAGTTCATAAAATCTTTCCTCGCGAGCGAATGCATTGGGAAGTAAAAGCTGGCCGATTTCCGGCCTTCGCTAATTGCTTACCTCATTCCGGTGTTCACGGTATTGGAATGGGTCCGGCCCATTTGGCCAGTTCATTTCGGACATGCCATCTTTGCGTTCGAAGAAATATGGCAGCGCCAGCGTACTGAGGTCCAAGCGATAGGTCGTTCTGGGATGTCGCCAAATTAGAACCGCCCATTTTGAGTTCAGTATCGCTATATGCTCGGCCTTGATCGGCAGAGCACGCTGCGTGCGACCCAGGCCACCTGGTCCGAAGTCAATCCCGCCACCCGTCGGCTGAGGCGGAGCGGACGCTAAATCGGAGACAGCGATTTGCGAGGCACTTCGTGTGTCGATGGTAACTAACAAATAATCTTTGGAATCAGCGGGGTTGATGAACGTAAGCATGTCGAGTGGATTGGCGCCGTAACCCAGCTCTCCGATCACGTCTCCGCGTACGTGAGCACCGTCTTTCAAGGCGGACAATGGAAAGCGTACAAGAGGCGTGCACCCATAAACCGCGAACAGATATGGCTCGCCATTCAGTTCGCGGATGACGTGTCGAATAATCGGTGCGCGCGTCTCAAATTCGCCGTGAACAGGATGCCAGATTTCCACGGTGCACGTTGCCATGTTGGAGTTGAAGGGATAAGGAATTCGATGCAGGGTCGATGCGAACCGCTGGTTCGTAATCCCTGTCACAAATACCTCGCCCTTATAATATTTAATATCGGTAATCGCATACGTCTCCTGAGGCTCAAACTCCAACATGGCCTTGGAATCGGGTTCGTTTGAGATTGAAACTTGGGAGTGCGGAATACTCTCCAGCTCCAGAATTTCTAACTGTCCGTGGTTCACCTTCACGATCGCCGGAATGGCATCTGTTCCGCGGCCGCGTTCGACCGAAATGAAGATCTGCTCTGTTGGTTGGTGAACAACCATGTCATTGATGACGATTTTGTCGGTGGTTGTGCCGAAAAGCGCTGCCAACTTCTGATCCAGACCCTGCACGCGGTCTCGGCCTTCGAAGTTGTGAAGGTTACCGGATATTACATCCGTCTGTGAGGCTAGATCCTTATCCCGGAGCGCAAAAGCATGGACCCTGGCGCCTGTGATGTCGCCCACAAATAGGACATTATTGGGTCCAAAAGTGAGCACGCCTGATGACTGAAGTGGTCCGGACACACCACCAGGTTCAACAGCTGCATCGGACGCAGCAGATCGGCCGCTAGGTAGAGCAAGCCCGACGGCAGATGCAACGGCAAATCGCAAAACATCTCGCCTTGAGTGGGCACTAAATACTGATTTTTCACGCATCTTATTTCTCCTCATATTGGTTTGCCTAGTTCGCGTCCGATCTGTAAGTCCAGGTGTCAGATTTCGATTTCGCCACCGTGAGGATCGCTTCGAAATTTCCAGGTTCCACCCGATCGGAAGCTCGAAGCCGTGCAGAACGTGTCCTCCATGAACTGCATGTAAGTGATTTTGCCGTCCACCAGCTTAAACAAAATGGCGAATGGCGAGGTCACTGTCTTGCGGAGCTTCGTCGAGGTGTAAGTGAACCGTCCAAAGACGGCGACGTTCCCTGTCTCCCCGAAAATCTCTTCGGGCGTGAACGAACGCCACAGGAGTTACGCATACCACGCTCCAGAAGGCCTTTGGAACCAGGGAAGAGATTCTTCGTGCCGCGATCCAGTTCTGCGCCGGGACCGAGGCATCCCTAGCGCACGAGCCATTGCGCGTATTGCCGAACGGAAGAGAAGCAATTTTGTCGATGCTACAAGAAAATTTACGATTACGTCGGCATTGGCCCAGATACTGTGGTTGCCTCTTTACGTCTAACGCATTCATCGTTCCTCCTGAAGACATTGGCCTTCGTGATTTTTTGACAGAAAGGCGTCGTTCGCTTTCGAAAGATATACGCTTGCGCCTTGCCCAATCCGTAGCCGAAGGAGAACTTCCCGGAGGCGCCAATTGCGAAGCGCTCGCGAACCTCTGCCTCGCTCTCCTAAGCGGCCTTATGTGTCGCATCTTGGATGGCACGCCTCCAAGGCTTCTTATGAGATCTATCGAGGTGTTTGTAAACGCGCTTGGCTTCACGCGCCGCCTTAACAAAGCGAAACCGCGCGTGGCTCGAGCCTCGAGACTTCGTCGCGAGAGAATCAGACAGGAACGACGAGGGAAAACGACGCGTTCAAATCTTTCTAAAGGAATTGCCAA
>Ga0206862_1257_pt2 | contig 10380 bp, 9 predicted proteins | sample Alteio_BWOrgCont_43_FD_152625 | JGI IMG/M metagenome (GOLD analysis project Ga0206862, IMG submission 152625) | Enriched cells from forest soil in Barre Woods Harvard Forest LTER site, Petersham, Massachusetts, United States -... | ecosystem: Environmental > Terrestrial > Soil > Temperate forest > O... | reverse complement strand
GAGTGGGTAAATCATTTTTTCCATCCATATAATCGTTTACAACTTCGCGAACAACGTTATAGGCGGCAGGTTCAAGCAGTTTAAACGCTTTCCTTGGTAATTGATGTTCAGGAAATAGTGCTACGGATAATTTTACAGCCATGGATAAGGCACTAGGGTATATAGTTATGGTAGGAATAGCTGAATCGCCATTTAAATGATCCTCAAGACTCTCTTGAATCGCTTTAGTCATTTCTTCTAAAAAGGGTTTTAACAACTCGCATGCACTACTCATATCCATTTCAGCAAGAGAGAATACATTTAAACGACTCTTCCAAGCTGGATCCGATAAAAACGTCATCGGGCGATCCGTCAAACCAATGAAGGGAACTTTTGTGCCATGCTGGCATATGGAAACGTTCCGAATCACCTAAAAAACAAAGTGGTTTTATCTTTTGTCATAAACGATTTAATAGCGGCTCTTGATCAGAAAATAGCTATCCAAGATTTTATTAAAGATATAGAGGAGTATGGAGATCGTTTAATTTTCTTTATTGATGAAATACATACCTTTCTAAACGTAAAAATCAATGAAATCCCTCTTATTGATTACTTTAAACCCCTATTGGCTAACGGGAAGATGAGTCTCATTGGAACGACGACTGATCAAGATATTGAAAAGACCATCTCTTTTAAAGATGACTCCACCCAAAGGCGTTTTGAAACGATAGAACTCAGCGAGCTCTCCTATAGAGACTCTGCAAAAGTGCTCAAAGATTCTTCTAAAAGTTTTGAGAAGAGCTTTTCAAAAACATTACAGACGACTTTTACAATTCAACCAAAAGCATGTGAAAAAGCAGCTTGGTTGGCCGCTTTATATTTTCCAAATGTATCACAGCCTGCGAGTGCTGTTAGAGTTTTAGAAGGAACCGCTGTTGAGTTAATGAACAACAATCCCGGGGCAACTCGTGTTGAAATGAAACCTATTGATGTTGAAAATTACTGTAAAAAGAACTGTAGAACTGGTCTCTTCAACAGGGCATGGAAGGTTATGATTAATCAATATACTAAATATTCAAAGATATCGTCTGTGGCGCTATCAGCCTTTTATACACTATTTTTCTTCTTCGGACTTTACACCCAATTTAGCAATTGGATCAAATTATAATTGGAAGGGCATCCAATGGCATTGCGTTAACATAAAAACGTGAAGGTGGCACAGAGAACGACCTTCGCGGTTTTATGTTAGCCGAATGCCATTGGACGGAAGTTTAGGCTTTACTCTGTTTTTTCTCCTGCTTCTTTGCTTTTTTTTCTTTCGGAGACAAGGCAGGTTTTTTCTTATCATCTTTACGGTGCTTGACTACTTCTTTGGTCATAATAGCATCTCCTTTTACTTTATTTTCAGACTAGTCACTGAGCCCGAACGATCCGGTCCCAATCAAATAAATGTCAGTGTATCCTTTTTATCACAGAAGAATCAAGAGATTCGAAAAAAATTTTCTAATCAGCAGAAAAAATCAGAAATGTCATAAAAAAAATCATTTGCAGCTACTAATAACTAAATCTGATCCTTTTTCAATGGCATAAATGCCCAAGAACCTTCCCAAAAATGAATGGCAGCTGATTCTTGTTCGCAGCAATCGACCCCATGCATTAACTCAGCTCTAACTGCAGGATAAAAAAAGGTAGGGGGAAATATCATGCCTCCTTTCAATAGATCGGGATACTTTGCTAGAATCCTACTCAAGAAGCCCGGCCCTGTTTTAAGCACTATAGAATACTGTTTCTTCTTCTTATAGTCCGATGCCACCTCCTCAACCAATTTATTCATTAGAGGATGGCCTGGAGATGCTCCTATAAGAGCATTACAGCATCGTAAAGCATCATTTTCCAACGGCTCAATGCCCACGTAGAAAGTGTAATTTCGATGGAGAAAGTCAAAGAAATCAGGATTTAAACAAGCAAAATCTGTATCCACATAGAGGCCTCCAAATTGATTCAAAATTTCATATCGCAAGATATCAGACTTTTCGCCAAAATTCGTCGCTTTCTTGTAAAAATCTGCATTATATAATGTAAGGTTTTCTACCTCTTTATCTGTCCATAAGCAATATTCCCACCCATTCCAATTGACCCAACTCTGCATCCATTTTTGATACTCTTCTGGTACCGGACTTCCCAGCCAGATCTGATGGATCACTCGAGGTATTATATGTTCATTATCCAGGGGGATGGATCGTTCGCACTCCTGTTGGTAAAGAGCTTTCCATACTTCTTTTTGTGCTAGATAAGGGGGATTCAACTGGTTTGCTGGCATCCAGTTGTAATAGATATCATACAAGCGGGCACTTCTCCCATAGCGAGATAAAGAAAGGTCAAAGGAGGGGTAGATTTCACGGTAATTCTGGCTTGCATGACCTGATGTCACTAAGAGGATAAGAAATAAAGCAAAAATAAAAGATTTAAAATTTTCTTTATGGCGCAATAAATCCAATTTTATCTCTTATTTCTTTCTACTGAAGGCGTATAATTGTAATGAAAGCACTCGTATCACCACTGTTAACAGTTTGCAGTCCAAAAGGATTTTCTCCGTCATTATAAGCTCTAAGAAAGCTGGAAGAAGCGCTGCCATTAAAAACGAAAATGGTTGACACTGATACTAAAAGCTGGTCCATATAGCCTGAGATACGCGTTCCTGCTATGCTGGAACCTGGTTTAGGTAAGAATTCGCCGCCTAAATACAAAGTCACATAGTACCCCGATTCTGTATCAAGAATAGGACTAACGCCATAATTAACGAAATAGACACCTGCAGTGGTTAATTGAATGGAGCCATCCCCTTGAAGTATCACATCAGAGGTGCTATCCGCTATTTGATTAAAAGGAATAGAAGAATTTACGGCTACCATAGTAGACCCGGAAAAGAAAAAGCTGCCATAGGATGTGATACCACTCGTTCCTGTAGGTCCAGTAGGACCCGTCGGGCCTGTGGGGCCACCGGCAGGGCCCGTAGCTCCCGTGACTCCTGTGGCACCCGTAGCTCCCATGACTCCTGTGGCACCCGTAGCTCCCATGACTCCATTAGCACCATTGGCTCCTGTTGGGCCGGTTGGGCCGGTTGGTCCAGGTGGACATTTACAATGACAATCTGGTTCATTTCGACATTTACAATGTTTGTTTCTTTTAAAGGGAAAGGTATGATGTACATGACTATGTGAATGCGGAAATATAGCCACCGCACGTTCTAGAATAAAGTAAGGCGGATGTTGTTGAGTGCAATCATTAGCATGGATAGAACTTGAGAACAGAACGATGCAAAGTAAAAGTAAATTTTTCATAACAGGATTCCCTCGTAATTAAAAGAATGATTTAATCAAAAACAAATTATATGTCAAATCGTTTTCAATAACAGAACTATGGACTTGTTGACTTGCTATTCTGAAATTATCCAGAGTCTCGCCTGCAGCTATTATTATAAATTATCTCTTTGGATCTCATCACTTAAATCCAAGCAGAATCACTGGATTCCAGCCGATTTATATTCGATTTGACATTTTATTTTTATGACATTATTTCTTGAACATATCACGCTAATCTTAATCAATTACATTCATGGATAAAGGAAGGAGCTTTTTATGAAATTATTCTGTTCAGCTATGTTATTGATGATACTCGGACCTCTTATGGGGGCAGACACTAAGAGTATCCAACCATCAAATAGCGTTGATCCTGCTATCTATTTGAAATATGAAGATTATAAATGGGAGAAGCTCATCCCAGAATTGGGAGATCTATCTGCAGAAATGACAATACTGCATGTCAATCCCAAGACAGGAGGGACTCAATTAATGATTCGTTGTCCAAAAAATTATCATGCTCCAAAACATTGGCACACAGCAAACGAAACGCATTATTGCGTTTATGGGCACTTTCTGATGAGAGATCATGATGGAAAAGTTGCAGACCTAAGCCCGGGCTCTTACAATTATATGCCTAGCAAGATGATTCACGAGGGATGGACCAATTCAGAGGAGGCAAATCTCCTTTACATATCCCTTGATGGTCCATGGGATATCAATTTTATCGATGGAACCCCTACGCCTGCACAAGTGCACGATATGTCTAATAGACCTGTATTTCCCAAACCGTCAAAACCACCTATATATCCTTCTCCAAACGAATTTAAATAACGAGCTGTAAATACGTCACAGTATTCGAACGAAAAAGGTAGGCAGGCCGACAGAGGCGTGAAAAAATGAGCTTGCGCCTGTTTTTGGAGCGGAAGTTCACCCCATTTTTTAATAAAAAATCCATGTAACTTTTTAATGATTAGATATTTGCGGATTTTCTAACCTTGCGACGGGTGACCACAGGCACTATTATTTCCTCGTGATGGTTAGGTAATGTTATTTGTGCTGCGTGTAAAAGAGCAGCCATACTTTCGTTAGCCTCTGGTATACAACTTACTTTTTTTCCATTAGGAAATAGAATATAATTTCTACATAGGAATGATAGTTCACTTAATGCTTCATGGACTGTTTTATCGAATTTTACCCATGCAGAACGAAGCTCTCTAACGATCATATGAGCGAGCATTGATACAAGAATGTGTCCTCTGGTGCTTTCTTCAGTCCTGACATAAATGGGCCGTATCTCCAAAAAAGTTGTCTTCAGTGTTCTGAAATCATCTTCCACATATTTAAGGTCTTTATATCTTTCGTATACTTCGCGATCAGAGGTTTCTTTTTCACTTAAATCCGTTGTCCAAATGTAGCAACCATCCATTTTTTCTTTTTCTTTTAATTTTCCCTCTTCTATTTTTAGAACAAGCTGTCTTTTAACAACATTAACGGAAACCCATTCATAAACACACAACTTCTTTAACACCTTCTTGATGCGCTTTTTTGCAATCATTGCAGAAACTTTATGCTTTTCTCTTAATCTTTGATTCTCTTGATCAACCTTTCTCTGGGCTGTCTCAAAACGCTCTTGGCGCTGCCTTTGAGTTTCTAAGGCTCTCTCAGCATTACATCTGTAAATATACCTGACACCATCCTGAGAAAAGGATCGAAGATCCTGTGTAAAGTCGTGTAAATTGACGTGGCCGTTATTGATTAAGGATAGAACTTCTGGTAAAGTAAGGGCTGAAATATAATGAAGACCGTGCTTCTCTAGCAAAATTTTTTGTTTGTTCCTGATCAACCCTCGATCACCAACCACTGCAATAGATTGGCATTCAAAGCGATGTTTGAGCTTTAAAATTTGACTTTCGATCGTTTGTGTATCTTGGGTATTACCTTTAAAGGCTTCAATAGAGATAGGATTACCATTTTGTTCACACAATAAGCCTACAACAATAATCCGCTTTCTTTTCTTCTTGTCTCGATTGTATCCAAATGCAGCCAATTCATTATGTTCACCCTCGAGATAAGAACTAGTCACATCGTACCAATAAAACTTTGTAGAATGTTGCTTTTGATGAAAAAGATTATTTTCAATTTTTTTTTGATTTTCTGAAAGCCACCTTAAGCAATCATAGAGATTATTTTCATCAAATCCGCGTTCTAAACCAATTATAGAGGCTATATCATAATGTTTATCAAGTCGAGCGGCAGAAAGTCTTGACCCTTGTTCAAGAATTCTAGCTATAATCAGCCAAAGAGCCAAATTTGCATGGAAACTGGAGCCTAAAGCCTGCACAATACCCAGACGTTTGGCAAATTGATGGAGAATATACACTGCACCAAATGATTTACCTTGTAGTAATCTAAAATCGTTATCAATGATTTCTTTGGTTTTCTTTTTCAAGCATGTTTCAATTAATGAAATCTCGCTCTCAGAACAGTTGGAAAGGTTGGCTATAGTCTTTTTCTTAACTTTGCCATTCTCACGATATGACTTTCGCAAGAGTATAGAATGATATATCTTTCCAGAACTACGTTTAAGAATGTTTCTCACTACGAACATGCGATGCTCCTGTATTAGTGGGTGACCACAAAATAATTTATATATCATATCGTTAAATATTCCTAAAGATATTTAATGATGAATTTGTAGTGACCACGCAAAAACACAAAAAAATGCATCCATATTCAATATAGATGCGTTTTATAAAAAAAAATGGGGTGAACTTCCGTTGGAGTGCGGCGACTTGTCGCCGCTTTCAAAGGCATCGACTTGTCGATGCCCTCAAGAGAGCTCGACAAGTCGAGCTATACGAAAGCGGCGACAAGTCGCCGCACTCCAAAAACAGGCGCAGGCTCATTTTTTCACAACCTCAGACGACCTGGTTACCTTCGTTCAGTTATCCGGCCGAAGGAGGGGTATCTGACCTGTTGCCTTGGATGTTACTTATTGTCTGCCTCTTTTATTAGTAAAGAGTGCATGCTCGATCATAAAATTCTTTGTGCGATCTTCCAATTCTAAATTCTACTACTCCCTCGATATACTCTAGGGGAGGTATTGGCAAATCGTTATAGCTAAGAATAATTAATGTAAAATCTAAATCGGGAAAGTATCGATCGAGAGCGTATTTTAATTCGGTGGCGCGTTTTGTATTTTCATTGAATTGCCCATCCTGCCCTTCAGTTAATTCTGTCCAAAATGCCCTAACAAAAAAAACTTTATAGGGGTATTCTCGAAGACTTCTAAATCGAGCGACTCTACGATCATATTTTGTTTTAAATTCATTCCACTGCTCTCTGCCCTGACCAATTTTCACAATATCGATATTAAAATCATGAGGAAAGACAATCGAATAATATGTATTATGTACATAAGGCACCCCCTCATAAAGATCAAAACAATCTTCGTCAGTGTAGAACAAAAAATCATCATCAAGAACTCTAATCAAACCTTCGTATTTGGTAGAGACTGTCCAATCAAAAGGAAAAGCGGCTTTTCGTAAGTTATTTCCTCTTAATGCCAATGCTGTATGACATAAACCTCCCAAACTGACAAATTGATGACCGGTTAAGACTAAATCGCCTTCGTCATCATAATTGATAGCGGCTACTTCAGAAAATGCTGTATAAAGAGAAAGAATAAAAAACAAAAAAAATTTCAACATATAAACCTTAAACCTATCCAAACTATAACTCAATCTTGACTTCAATCTTTGACTCCAATGTTTGTGAACCTAACCACGTGAGGTATAAGCAAGAAAAAATCGCATGGGAGATCAAAACCGAAGCGTGGTGTCTACACCGAACAGTACCATTCCTCTTTTATGCCCATTATCGAAAGCGCCACGATTCCAGTTGCGATAGTAACCAATCTCAGGGCGGATTTGAAAAATCGGCGTGTAGTTATAGGTCATTCCAATAGCATTGCTTGTATATGTGCCAGCAAAGCCTGAACGCTCTCCGTCAACATCTCTCCAAACCTCATTGCGAAAAGTTACAAAGCCTTTCTTCGAGAAGGCATACATTGTGTAATTTACTACACCGTAGGTCCAGGTCGTTCCGGGTATATTAGCTCCGATTCCTCCGCCACCTCCATAAGGCCTGACAGGGCTGATGATTGGCGTTCCACCTACAACAGCATCGCGCTGCCACATAAAATACCCTTCTGTTTTGGTGATGAATTCAGGGGTAAATGTATGCTGCCAGGTTCCCACAAGGTAATTGAAGTTATCGTGGCCAGCTGGTTGACCATAAAATTTAAAGTGTCGGAACTTTGCGCTATTGATCGAATTTAGCACTAAATAAATCGAATCTTTATTGTCTTTCGATACCCAGCGCACACCAAACATTCCAGTAGCAACGGCTCCCTTATACCAGGGGGCCATGTCGGTACCTGAGTGGATACACGCCTGAATAGTCCAATACTTATTCAGCATGATTGTAAGCATCACACCGGTTTGCGTATATGTGTCAAAAGTAAAAAGAATGGAGTGCGACCCCATATAGTTGTCAGGAGCAAATTGTGTTTCAATATCGGGGCAAGCAATCCAGCGTCCGGTACGAACGATCATCCCTTGAGCGACCCACGGGATGTAAACATCGATATATTGCTCGGTAAAATCATAGCCGTAAAGCTGATCTCGCTTGAGTAATTGATTGCTAGTCCATCCACCCGCTGTCATAAAACGGTAGTCTGTGCCATAAAGGATAGTGGAGCGAAATCCAATGTCGATATGACTGGTCTGCACAGAATCTAATTGACGTTCCACTCTTAAGACAGCTTGATCTAATTCCACATGATTAGGGACAATCCAATAGGAATCTGGGAGGTTGGTATCGCGGCAGTTGCTGACGTTTCCTGAAACATTGACCCAACCATAGGCTTTGATCCCTGTTTTCTTGATCGCATCCCCATAACAGGTATTATAGACAGCTTTCATGAGCGGATAGACAGTATCGTCCGCAGGGACGCCAACTAGAGGATATCCTTGATACTCTCCTGATGGAAAAGGCGGTGAAGCAAAAGGTGCCGGTAATGCTCTTCTTGGTGGCTCCTTTGATTCCTGATCCTTGCAATCGCCTTCCTGGGTTCCATTGTCTCCAGTATCTGATGCAGATTCATCAGCCCAGCTGGAAAATGAGAATAGCATTATGAAGGTGAGCAAGCTGAGAACAATTCTACACTGTCTCGAAAGTACACTCTCACTGTATTTTAAAATATGATTCATTCTTTTTAGTTTCATGCAAACCTCAAAACTATCCAAATTACAACTCCATCTTCTCGAATTGGCAAGCTAATCTATTCAAGATAGTCAAATTGCCAACAAAAATTCAGGTTATAGGGAAACGTACTAAAAAACTATAAATTTATCTATAGATTTTGCATTTTGGGGTCAGACTAGGCATTCGGATCTTCTCCATACCCATCCATTTATCATGAGATTGTCCGAATCCCAGAATGACCCCCTAATTGTTGTTTGGATGAAACGAATGATTAAGCAGCAAAAAGAAGTAAAAATTATCAATCAAAAACAATTCAATCCCTCTTCATCTTCAATAGTAGGATTAAATGGTCTGCTGTTTTGCATTTCGGATATTCGGCATGGCATTGGTCCACTTTTGTCAATACATTTAAGAAGCGCCCTCAAATGGGATCCAGCAAAGATTGGATTGACTTTGGCTGCGGTAGAGATTTCAGCTTTTTTGAGTCAAATTCCTGCGGGCCTTTTAGCCGACTCCTCTAAGCAAAAAAGAACAATAATTGCTAGCGCTTGCAGCTTAATAATTCTAGGGTGCTTAATCATTTTATGGACTTCTACTTTCTCATCCATTATTTTTGCCCAGCTTTTAATGGGAATATCCATTGCTCTAATATCTCCTACTATTGGGAGCATAACCTTGGGGCTATTTGGTCGCAAAAATTTTCCTAAAAGAGTGGGAATAAACGAAATCTGGAATCACTGTGGCAATGTGATATCTGCTCTACTGGTTGGAATGTTTGGTTATATCTATGGCACTCAATGGATGTTTTACATTTTAATTGGTTTTGCAATAAGTACCTTAACCTTCCTGTCTTTCATACGACCCAATGAAATTGATTATTCAACTGCTCGAGAAGCCGATATAGAAAATAATAAGCCTATTTCTTTGGCAATTCTTTTAAAAAGAAAGACGATCATCATCTTCAATCTATCTTTAATACTTTATTATATAGCAAATGGTGCTCAAATGTCGCTCGTTGGGCAAATTCTAGCAAATAATGACCCTACACATAGTCCATTACTAATAGCTGCGTGCATGATCATTGCTGAAATTTTCATGGTCGCTACAGCATATATAATGAGCCGTATTATCGATCGTTTTAACAGAAAAACTTTCTTTTTTGTGGCGTTCTCCTTGTTACCAATTCGAGCTATTCTCTTTACTTTAGTCGAGAGCACACCCCTCCTCTTACTTATTCAAACACTAGATGGTATAGCTGCAGGTATACTGAGTGTGATCGGCGTGATAATTAATTCGGATATCGCAATAAATACTGGGCGCTTTAACTTTTTACAGGGCTTGGGGGCTTTATCGATCGCTATTGGTGAGTCAACAAGCCAAATGTTTGCTGGATTCATTGCGAAATCCTTTGGATTTAATGTAAGTTTTCTATTTTTGGCTTCTGTAGCAATTATAGGAAATTTTTTCTTTACTTCCTTCATGCCAGAAACAAAAAATAGGAGTTAGAGACAAAATAAGGTCAGAAAATTGTGTCAAGATTGGGGTCAGGCGGGTCAAGCCTAACTTCACGACTCAACAATGAAATTTCTTTGGCCTAGTTCAAAATGTCTCCTAAATATAAACAGCCTATTTTATGACGGTCCATTTTATCATTATTCCTAGGAAACAAATGGCAGGACTGGCCTAGGCGTTTTTTTCCTTAATTCACACCCCCATGCCCAATGTCGTCAAATTAAGAGAAATTTAAACCACAGAGCCCACAGAGCACACA
>Ga0206862_1286_pt1 | contig 10414 bp, 6 predicted proteins | sample Alteio_BWOrgCont_43_FD_152625 | JGI IMG/M metagenome (GOLD analysis project Ga0206862, IMG submission 152625) | Enriched cells from forest soil in Barre Woods Harvard Forest LTER site, Petersham, Massachusetts, United States -... | ecosystem: Environmental > Terrestrial > Soil > Temperate forest > O... | reverse complement strand
GAGTCCTTCTTGGGATGAATGCAATCCACCGGACAGGCGTCGACACAGGCAGTATCCTTGGTACCAATACAGGGCTCGGCAATTACGTAGGCCATAAGATCTCATGCTCCTCGAGTGCACGGAGTGTGATGGAACCCATGATTCTAGCAAGAATGCAGCTATCGGTACAGGCAGTACCAATCAGGCGGGACGGTCAGCTTCCATTTTCCACGATTCTGGAGCGGCATATTGAGAAGAAGTTGGTGACGGCGGGCATGCTCGAGAAGATCGGTTAAAGTCAAAAAATAGGAAGCGGATATATTTCGTGAAGTCATCCAAACCCAATTCGCTGACGTTCCAGCAGCTCATCCTGAAGCTGCAGGCTTTCTATGCGGAGCGCGGAGCGGTGATCCAGCAGCCTTACGATGTTGAGGTGGGCGCTGGCACCATGGCACCAGAGACATTCCTGCGGGTACTAGGACCGAATCCTTATAAGGTGGCTTACGTGCAGCCTTCGCGGCGTCCAGCGGATGGGCGTTACGGGGAGAATCCTAACCGGTTGTTCAAGCACTTGCAGTTGCAGGTGATTCTGAAGCCGCCGCCGGAAAATGTGCAGGAGCTTTACCTCGAATCGCTCGCCGCGATCGGCATTGACCTGCGTCAGCACGACATCAAGTTCGAAGAAGACAATTGGGAGTCACCCACCTTGGGCGCGTGGGGCATCGGATGGCAGGTGATGCTCGATGGCCTTGAAGTTACGCAGTTTACATACTTCCAGCAGTGTGGCGGCGTCGACCTGGATCCGATTTCCGCCGAACTTACCTATGGGCTGGAGCGGCTGTGCGCGTTCCTCCAGGATGTGGATTCGATCTACGACATCGTCTGGGCGCGCGATCCGGAGACGGGCAGGGAAGTGAAATATGGAGAAGTGCGCGTCGCCGATGAGCAGCAGTTCTCCCTCTACAACTTTGAAATGGCGGATGTCGAAAAGACGTGGAAACATTTCGAATTGTGCGAGGCCGAATGCAAGGGGCTGCTCGATCGCTACGCTGTTCTAAGTAAGAGCAAGAATGAAGGTGATGGCCTTGCGCGCGAGAAGTCGCGCTTTCCGTTGCTTGGCGCTTATGATCTGTGCCTTAAGTGTTCGCACTACTTCAATATCCTTGATGCCAGAGGCGCAATTTCGGTGACCGAACGCGTTGGAGTGATCGGGCGCGTCCGGGCGTTGGCTGTTGGCATCGCAAAGGCTTGGATGGACCAGCAATACTCGACTGAAAAAAAAAGTGAGAAGGGTGACGAGGCTTCAAAGCAAGTGGCGAAGGAGAAGAGTGGCAAGCTTGCTCCGGTGGTCACATAGAGGATATGCCTGACTTTTTACTCGAAATCGGATGCGAAGAAATTCCGGCGAGGATGATTGACGCGGCCTCTCGTGAATTGCGCGAACGCCTGCACGCGCTCTTGCAACGCGAGCGTCTCGATCCAAGCGGAGCGATTTCGCATCTCGACACGCCACGCCGCCTGGCAGTTCTCGCTTCTGGTATTCCTGTCTCTCAACCAGACATTACCGAACATGTGGGCGGCCCGTCCGCGCAAATCGCATATAAGGATGGGCAGCCGACCCCGGCCGCGCACGCCTTTGCAAAAAAAGTCGGGGTGGATGTCGCCAGCCTGGAGAAAGTCAGCACCCCTAAAGGAGAATACCTCGCGGCCACAGTTACGCGGAAAGGCCGCACCGCCGCCGAAATTCTTGCTGAGACTCTTCCCAAGGAAATATCCACGCTCTACTGGCCCAAGAATATGTACTGGCGCAAGCGCGGGGAAGTCTTTGTCCGTCCCGTGCGTTGGCTGGTGGCAATGCTCGACGAGCAGATCGTCCCATTGGAATTGTTCGGCCTTGTCGCGGGTAAGACTTCTCGCGGGCATCGCATCATTTTTGGCGATGCCGGAAGCGGAACAGTGACTATCTCCAAGCCTAGTACCTACGTTGAATCCCTGCGCGAAGCGAAAGTTCTAGGTGCTCCGGAGCGCGAGCACGTGATCCGCAAAGCGCTCGATGCGGCAACGCGCACCATCCCAGGGGCACGATGGCGTGAAGATGAGCCGCTGGTTGCGACCGTTGTCAATCTGACGGAATTTCCCTCGGCCATCCTGGGTAGTTTTGATCCTGAGTTTCTCGCTCTGCCGGAAGAAGTGCTGGTCACGGTGATGCGTGATCACCAGAAATACTTCGCCATCGAAGATGCGAATGGAAAACTTCTGCCGCATTTTTTAGCAGTGCTCAACACCGCGGCAGACGCAGACGGATTAATCCGGCATGGCAATGAACGTGTTTTGCGCGCTCGCTTCAACGATGCCCGCTTCTTCTGGCAAGCAGACCAGAAGCAGAGTCTTCGGCAGCGTGTCAGTTTGCTCCGGAACGTCACCTTCCAGAAAGATCTTGGCAGCTACTACGACAAGACGTTGCGAATACAGCGCATTGCCAGTTGGTTGGCGGAGACGGTGAAGCAGAGCGGAATTGCGATTCGACCCGGCATCGTTCATAAAGCAGCGCTGCTGGCAAAAGCAGATTTGACGACGGAATTGGTCAAAGAGTTTACGGAACTACAGGGAATTGTTGGCGGTCTGTACGCGCGCGTGCAAGAACTGGACGAAGATATGAGGCCCGATGTCCAGCTGGAAATTTCGCGCGCTATCTACGATCATTACAAGCCCGAATCGATGGAGGATATCGCACCGGCAACGGTCGAGGGCGCGGTTCTGTCCATTGCCGATAAGGCCGACTCCATCGCCGGAATGTTCGCCCTCGGTCTTATCCCCAGCGGCTCGAAGGATCCATTCGCGCTGCGCCGACAGGCGAACGGCATTGTGAAGACGATCGCTGAGCACAAATTGCCATTGCGTCTCTCTGAGATTATGGCCGATGCTCGCATTCGTTACAGAGGTTCGGAGGCCGAAAAGAAATTCTCGAACACTAACTATGCGGAATCCGTACGCAGCTTCTTCCGCGAGCGGCTTGAGTTCTATCTAAAGGAAGCGCGCGGATATGCGTATGACGTTGTGAGCGCCGTCCTGGCTGTCGACTCAGACGATGTAGTGGACGCTGCGGCTCGGGCTGAGGCAGTGAGCAAAGTTCGCGGCTCAGCCGATTTCGAATCCATCTCCAGCGCATTCAAGCGTATGAAGAACATTTTGCGCCAGGCATCTGATAAAACGAAAGTTATTGCGCTACGCGTCGATCCGGCTGTGCTGCAGGAAGAATCCGAAAAAGAATTGGCTGGGTTGATTCCTCAGACGGTAGCGACCGTCGAGAAGCTGAGCGCGGTGCGCAACTATGAGGGAGCGCTGCTTGAGATTGCAAAACTCCGTCCGGCTATCGACCGATTTTTCGACAAGGTCATGGTCATGGTCGACGATGACGAGCTTCGTGCCAATCGCCTGGCTCTGTTGCAGACCGTAGTCAGGGAATTCGCGACGATCGCCGACTTTTCAGAGATTGTGACTGAAGGCAAGGAAACTAAGAAATAATCGTGTCGTTACTGCACTCTCTGTAGACGGTTGATCAACTTCTGCGCCAAATTCTCTTCTGATTCCGACCAAAGCAACCGCCCCGTTGCTCCCGAATTCTTTTCCACCTTGGCCGTGAACTCTACGAGTTTCTGGACGTTGCTGCGTATGTTCCGCTCTGCCTCATCAGTGAATGCGACTTCTTCGTGCAAGAAGGATGCATCCAACCCGAAATCAATTTGAATATGCCCGGTCTCTTCCGCGGCGCGTTCTTCAAATTCCGTTCCGTGCGCAATCAGGCGCACTAAAGAAGGTTCCAAAACCCATTTTTCCTCGGCTTCGGGAGGAGTCCAGAGATCCCAATAGGCTTCGAAAACATAAGCATAGTCGTCGTGAAGAAACTCCGCGACGTCGGCCACAGCTTCTTCTGGTGCGACGCCAGGGCGGAACCGGCGCTCAAGAATGGTCGGCTCATTCCACGCAACCGGTTGGATCGCTGCGTAAGTCACACCGCTCCGAGCCGCAGAAAACGGAATTTGCCGGAGCACACTAACCGTTCGCGGAAAAATCTCGGCCTCATCGAAGCTCGGAAACCATAGACTCAAATAAAGCGAATCAGCCATAAACATATTCTAAATGTCTTTTGAATTCAGAACGAGCAGCCGATGTGGTTGAGTGCAATGCTGAACTTTTGTAAGTACATTCAGCTTTCAGTGCATTGAGTTTTGACGAAAAAAAATCGCCCTGTTAGTATGAAGTCCGGCGGCAAGTAAAAAATCTCACCCACAGTCCCCGTCGTCTAGCCTGGCCTAGGACATCGCCCTTTCACGGCGGTAACACGGGTTCAAATCCCGTCGGGGACGCCAAACCTTATCAACCACTTGCAAATCCCCTCCAGAATTTTGTAGGTCCGTTACGGTCCGATAAGCCGCGGTGCTTGGTTTTTCATCGTTTTTGTCGAGCAGCAAACTCACAACTCGGCTCTGCGCGTCTCGTTTCGTTTGCGTGATGGCTTGCGCGTAAACGTTCAGCGTGACCGAGATGTTTGCGTGCCGCATTAATTCTTGCACAACCTTCACATCCTCGCCGTTCCCCTTGAGGAGCGTCGCGTACGTATGCCGGAATGTGTGCCAACCGAAATGACCCACGATTCCGACTTCTTTCGCCGCCGGTTCCAAGTGCGCCTTGTAGAGCGAACCCGGCCAGTACGGCAGTTTTCCGCCGCTGTGCGGACTGGCGAATACCCAGTCCTCATCGGTTGGGTATGGACTCTGCAGCCGCCAGTTCCACAGTACCTTCGATAGTCGCAAGTCGAGCGGAACCGGCTTGCGAGAGGCTTCGGTCTCTGCTCGATGGAAAGCACAATGGGCATCCTGGTCCGCTTGGCGCTTTGACGCACTATGCGTATGGGATTTTCATCGAGCCATTCCCACCTGACAGCGTGATTGAAAACCGCGCTCATGATGTTTCGAGCCTTCGCCTTGATTCCGTTTGCATACTGCAGCGAACGGAGCCACTGCTCCACCGCAACTGCCTTTACGTAGGTAACGTAATAGCTTCCGCACCGAGGCAAAATCCACTTTCGGAAATAGCCCGCGTAGGTGACCTGCGTCTTCCGCGTTTTGGTGCAGTCCGGCCCCAGTTCTTTTTCCCGGTAGTGTTCGACAAGCTTTTGAACACTGATCGGAGTCAAACTGGTGCGTGGACTCTCCGCGTTGATGTCTGCCCGAAGTGCGGCGACAGCTTTTTGAGCCGCTGTCTCGTTCGGATATTGTTCGAGCGATCCAACCATCAGATTGCGTCGTCTTCGGCTGCCATCCGACTGGAGTTCATACCACCGATACTCCCAAGTCTTCTTGCCGCCAGAGCGATCAACAAGCTGAAGGCTGCCTTGCTGAAATCTCGTCCGTCTCGTCACGATCCTCCGTGGTTAGGGACGGTACGGATAGCTGGCTAACTTTAAACTCAAATGCACCCACGCATCGAGATCGGATGTGCGAAAGCGCGACAATTTTCCGATCCGCATGACGCGTATCTCACCCTTGCGGGCGAGTCGTTGAAGTGTTTTCGGGTGGATCTGCAGCAGCGCTGCTGCTTCGCGTGAATCGAGGAATCTCTCGAAATGAGGGAACGGCTGGCTGACTGGTGTTGCTTGATGCATCTCGCTCATATCAACCCCACAGAATGCAGAGTCGAGACGTGGCTGGAATCAAAGACTCGTTTGGAACGCGAATTCGTTGTTCGGCTCCATTCGATCGACTTCGAGATCCTTCACTACTCGGCTGGTGTTAGTCATCGCGTCGAGAACAGACGAGAACATACTTCGTATAGAAACTGTATAGCACGCAATTGTTGCTCGCGATCCAAGAATCTTTTTCCTTTTTGCCGCGAAAAAGCATTTAAGACATTTGAAGGCATTTAAGGCGCTGTAGGCACTGTAGGCGCTCTAAATCACTGGAAGTTACTGATAGGTGCGATAGCTACCTACAAGTGCTTTTAGGTAACTCGCAGAGACAGACGCATACATCTGAGCGACTGATACCTGTCGGCAGACACTCCTGTGATCACGCGAGATTTGCCCTCTATCTATAAAAGGAACCTGCAAACGGGAAAAGTATCGAAAATATTTTCGAACGAGGGTATCAAAGAAGCCGCGCCGCCTCGGACATGACTAGCATTTTGTCGTCATGGCGTCCAGGGTTTCTGGGAGGTCAACACAAGGTTGATGTTCGCCGACATCTTGTTGGCTTCTGATTCGGATGGTTGGCTGCGATATTCAGTCCATGCATTGTCCCTATGGACAAGGTTGTTGGCAAATACTCGCACTCTCGACTTTCCGTAAACGTGGATCACTGCGATGCCATTCGGGTCGGTTCTCATGAAACACTGTTTAGCCTGTAAAGGCTCATAGTTTTCCGTATGCTCATATGCAACGCAGACATAAGCATCTCCCGCTGCTTGTTCATTCGGCCAGGTGACGCGAACCCGAACGGCCCTCTCTGCTAGATGGGGAACGTTGAAATCTATTCCGGAAATCCGCTGCCCTTCTGAAAGTTCGAAAATGTGTCCATCTTCAACACGTGATTTTGACGGATAAAATTGGACCTCGGACGGCCATCTATACTCGCGACCACTCGTGTCGATCATGACCTTATAACGCCCTGCGGGTATCTTGTTAAGCTGGTAGGACCCATCAACATTAGTCAGTACATCTTGCTGAACGAATGCGGGCAACTGAATTCCAGTCGCGCTCAACAGCTTCACCCACGCTTGGACCGGTTTGCCCGATTCGTCCCTCACATGGCCTTCAATTCGTCCGTTCCAAAACAGATCAAAATTAAGTTCCACGGGGGTCTCGTTGGTAAGGCTAACCGTCGCGGGTGCGCTGTCGCGTGTCCAGTAGCCTGCGATTTTGTTGTCCGGGATTAGCAACTGCAATTTGTAGTCCCCGAGCGGTACACCACGCACCTGATAGATCCCTGTTCCGTCCGTTGTCACAGTCTGCGTGCCGCTCTTTCCGGTCACGCTAATCCTGACACCTTCAGCAAATTGTGATGGCGAGGGGGGCGCTAGTCCTCGCACGAACGTCTCGGGTTCTCGGACGTAACCCAAGAGGCGGGTGCCGGTCAAGTTCGGCGATTCATGAAGAACGCGCAGATCGACCATGGCATCTTGCACAGGCTTGGTGCGGCTGCAGTTGATCCCACCTTCAACAATCGGAAGTAACCGGGTCAGTAGACCCCGCCCGCGGGACCCATCGACGAAGTACGTCGTTTCTTTCCAATAAATGAAATTAGTGAGCAGCACGAGACGTGACCACGTGGGCAGTCCCCAGAATCTCTCTTGAACAACACCGACGCCCCAATCCCCCACGCGAGGGTCGCGCGAACCGGGAATTTGCCGATCTCGAAAGAGGCCTCTATCCCGCGTCAAAGCCTCGATCGAACGTCCCACAAAAATGACACGTGCTGTGAATACCGCATGATACGGGGATTCGGGGTGTACAAAGAGCGGCTTGCCCCGGCAATCTCCGCTGAAGAGTGACGAGCCCAACGCCGAAAACCCGAATGTTACAGCAACATCCATGCACACAACGACAGTACATGTAAGGGCGATAGCTGCGACTCGGTGGCTCAGCGAACGAGAGCGAGGTTGAAGCACGGAAGGCCAACCTCGTGCGCTTGTTCCACTCCAGAAGATCCCAAACAGAAGAAATAGCGATGACCATCCCGCAAAAGCAGGTAAGAACGCTTTTGACCAGTGGGACAGACCAAATAAAAACCCAGCCAAGAGCACTGTGGCAGCAAAGAGATAGACGGTCCATCTTCTGCGGCGTAGTGCCAGTAGCCCCGTAAAGATCGGCAGGAAGAACAGCACCGTCAATCCGATTGCTGTTGGAACCTCCGGGGGTTCGAACCAACCGCTGCCATCCGAGTGCCAAACCAAATATCCCGCAGCTGGATACGCGAGACAAAAAACCGCAAATGGCATTGCGACGAGGAGGATGAGTCCGGCTCGTTTTGGATTCCGTAGCGCAACAATGGTAGCCGCAATGAACAACGGGCCCAAGATCGCGCCGCCCACATAGGATATCCAGCGAAGCAACCAACCTGGATCATTGTCACCGAATGGAGGCCACGCCATGCCGAATCGTGCAAGTGCGAAGAAACCAATCAGGAATCCAAGCGCCACTGCAATCCAGCCCAAGCCATTTCGTCGAATTGGTCCCATTGGGGCCACAGGGAATTCCAAGTTTTGACAGCGAACCGAGCACACCAATTTGGCTACCATTAGCCTATTGGTTTAGACACCGCGGACGCTTCTATGACAGCAGAAGTAGTAACCACCAGCAAGATTACGAGCGTGACACGGACATCTTGCGATCGGCAGAGAGGTTAACTTTGGTGACTTCGCGCCTCATCGAGTGAAATGGGAACCAAAGTGAGCCCTATATGCGACAAATCAAACGCAAGTCGGGAACGACTCAGTTCCCCACTGAGGCAGTGTGGCCGGGAAACAACTCGTGTCAAGGCTCTTCGACCGCTTCGCTGCGCACCAGACGCGGCCTTGACACAAGCCTTCCTTCCCGTCCGTTTCTCCGCTATGTGGGGAATGGGGAGGTGTGAAAGCCAGTCCTCACAGCCCGAGGCTATGACCGATGTCTTGCTCAATACCACGGTCGGCGATCCTCTCTGCCTCGCCCGCCTGGGTGGGAATTGAATGCTGTCCTCCGATCTGAGGCACATGGTTCCCGGCGAAACCAGGCTCGTGGCTCATCTCCGGTGCTTTGTCTAAGCCCTGCTCATGTTGCTGCTTTCTGACCAACTCCATTGCAGACTGCCGCGCTGTGGACACACCGACCGACTCTCGAAGTAGTTCGCGATCGCTGGTCACGACAGCTATCTCGCTACGCCCGCGGCTAGCAGCTACATAAAACAATTCTTTCTTCATCGCATCTGCGGAGATGATGACATTGTCCACGGTTTTGCCTTGGCTGCGATGGGCTGTGATGGCATAGCCGTGTGTGAACTCGCGATAATTCGCCGGGATTGTTCTGCCATCGTTCAAACAGATCGCAGCCTGGTCCACAGATTTCACCTTTACCAACTCTCCATTCGTGGCGCGAAAATCAGAATCTCGACGGTTTGCGGTTAGCATTAAGGAGTCACCGGGAGCCACCTCGATGGATCGACGCTCGTACACCGAAAAGGCGCGCACCTGTGTCAGCGAGATCGCGATTTCCTCCCCCGTACTTTTGCGAGCGACCAGAGATTCAGGTCCAACCCGAGCAACTTCGAGCGACTCATGGCGGGTTGCCAGCTTAGTATTCTGCTGGAATTGAAGGACGAGCCCCTCTTGATAGTTGGAAAGATCCTGCTTTTGGGCGGCGGTCCACTGAAGGGAAACGTACAATTCAAAGATGCGGTCCATCCCCAGCTCACCATGCTCCTTGCGATCCTGACGGATCGCTGCGTTGATGTGCGAAATCTCTTCGTGTGTGCCCGCCACGACGAGAGTCTCTTGGCCCTTAGTTCGGAACTCACGGTGAAGGTTCGCGACCGCCTGACTTCGATCGAAGATGTGCGCCTCACGAATAGCACCCAACTCTTCCAGCTTGCCGAAGCCTTCCTCTGGCGAACTCCGCATCATCTTGATGGCTTCTCGGTACTCCGGATTGATCTGGCGTTGTACCCCAGTCAGCGACACGCTCTTGAGACCCGATTCTGTTTCGAGAATTCGCAGGGCATCAGAGGCCTCGACGCTGCGAATCTGCCGTGTATCCCCAGAAAATACAATCCTCGCGCGGTGATCCTCAGCGAGATGGAGGAGGTCATGCATCTGGCGGCCAGAAACCATGCCTGCTTCATCAACGATCAGAACCTGCCTTGGCAGCGAGCGCTGGGACTCCTGATCTTCCAACAACCGGGAAACAGTCATCGCGTCACGAAAGCCGACTTTCTGCAATTCGTCAACGGCACTACGAGTCGGGGCAACAGCCACAACTTGTGTTCCGGTTTCCCTCAGCGCACCGTCAATTTCACGGAGCGTCGCTGTCTTACCGGTTCCGGCTGCTCCTCGGACATTGATTGCCAAGTGGGTGGAATTCAAAACCGTCTCGACTGCCCGTTTTTGCTCGTCCCGCAGTTGGGGCGCCGCTTCAAAGTGCCTGCTGTCCCCGAGTCGGTCATATCGGTCTAGTCCGCGGTTGACGACCGCCACTATGTCGCGTTCCCTGAGGAGGCTCGCTTGCGTTGCGATCTCGTCACCGGCACCAACTAGATTTCCGCTTGTACGTTCTCGGGAAAGGATGCCCTGGAGAGCCGACAATTCGACTTGTCCACGGCCATGTCGGAGCGCCACAGTCAGAATCTCGTGTTCTTTGGCGACTGACAATCGTTCGAAGATATGTTCTTGTGCGTGCCCGAGTGAT
>Ga0206862_1285_pt1 | contig 10436 bp, 7 predicted proteins | sample Alteio_BWOrgCont_43_FD_152625 | JGI IMG/M metagenome (GOLD analysis project Ga0206862, IMG submission 152625) | Enriched cells from forest soil in Barre Woods Harvard Forest LTER site, Petersham, Massachusetts, United States -... | ecosystem: Environmental > Terrestrial > Soil > Temperate forest > O... | reverse complement strand
GGCGACGGCGACGCCGGTCTTGCCGTAGGGCAAGGCGAGGTAAATTCCCAGCGCGCTCACGCCCAAAGTCCAGATCGCCAGCAGGCAGGACGGGCGGAACTTCCCCAGCGCAGCGAACGGATCCATCCAGATGCAGCGAATCGCCCCATAAACCGCCAGGATCTGAAATGGCACGATCGCGGAAACCCACTTGGGGCCAAACAAAAGCGGAAATATATCCGGCGCGCCGACAACGATGGCGGCTGAAAGCGGGCATACCAAACCGGTGAGCAACCTGCTGGACATGAAGAAAGCCGACCAGAATTTGGGGGGGGCGCCATACAGCCGCGGCAGTTCGGCATAGACGACATTGCCAAGGGTAATCCCGATCAGCGAGACCGGCAGCAGCGAATAATTGTAGGCCAGGCCGTAAATGCCGAGGGTCGCGATCCCCAGGAATTTGCCAACCATGAGGTTGTCTATATTCAGCACCAGATACCAGGCAATGGCCTGGCCAACATACCACCCCGAGAAGGGCGCCAGTAGGCGAAAGGACGCCGCGGAAAAATGCCATCTCGGAACCCATGCGTAAATGAAAAAAAGCAGAAAACCGCTCAGCAGATTTCCCCCCAGGCCTGACAGCACAAAGGCCCAAACCCCGTATCCGCCCCACGCCAGCGCCACGGCGATTACGAACGTTGCGAGGGCGATGAGAGCGTCAACGATTGCAAGGGCCCGGAACCGTAAAGCACGGCGCACGAGATTACGGTGCACGGTCGTGACCACCTGCACCCATAAAGAAACGGCCAAAACGAGCAGAACCGGGATGATATCGCGGCGATGATAGACACGCGCTACCAGCGGCGCCGCAATAACTACGCTGCCGGCCAGCAGGGTGGCGATGCCCAGGTTAGCCCAGAAAGCCGTATCTACATGTTCCTGAACGCCGTCTTGCGAGTAGACCAGAAACGCTCCGGCGCCAACATCGCTGAAGACCGCGGTAAAGCCGATGACCACGGATGCCAGTCCGAAGAGGCCGAAATTATCTGGGACCAAAAGCCGGGCCAGGAGAACCCCGCGCGCAAGGTTTAGCAATCTCCCAAACATGTTGCTGTTGAGCATCCAGAACGCGCCATGGAGAACACGAGGAAGCATTTCGGCGTGCCGTGCTTCAGACACTTCCTGCTGTTTCATCGCTTCCTGTACGGAAAGCCCCATCAGTCCCCCGTCAACATGATGTATTCGATCCCGGCGGCCGCGGGTTGCCTGCGGCACGTACCGCAGCAATCAATTACCACGCGAGGCCTGCGGCCCTCGCGCGTCGTCGTGGAAGAAAGATCCTGGAATTCACCAGATGGGGACACAACGACAACGATGTCGGCATCACTCACGCACTCCTCCGCCGACACTGCGAATTTAACGGGTCCGCCCAGCAGGCCTTTGGCGGAAACCATCTTGGCGCCTTCGGGATCGTACACCACAACGGGAGCTCCCACCCGGGTCAAGGCGTAGGCTAACTCCAGGCCGCAGACGCCCGGTTGGCCGCCGCGGCCTGGACCGTCGCCCAATCCCAAAATCGCGCAGATGCCGTCGTCCGGCATTTTCGACTGGATCAGATCTCCCAGTGAAAACAGCGGATTTCGAGCGGCAGACCTTTTCTTGCGGAACGATCGTATTTGGTTTCCCACAGACCGGGCCGCCTTGAGCGGAGCGGCCAGACGGGGATGGAACAGATGGAGCGTATCCACCCGGCGGATGAAATAGCGCATTCCGCGCGCCGGAACCAGCCCGGAAGGCGTGAGCAGGTAGGTCGCATCCCAAAGGCAGAACTTGCCGATTTCACCGCCCACCAGGGCCTGATTGACGCTGGTTTCCTTGCGCCACTGGCGGATGCGGTGGAAGCTTGAGGATTGATCGTGATTCTGGTGGACAGCCATCACGCACTCGGTGGTGTCCACAACCGCGGCGCCAAGCCTCCGCGCCTGGTACACCAACCACGGATCTACTCCGCCGCGGCCGAGCGCAATCGGCCCGATGTCTCCCCAAAGCCCTTTCGGGAAAGCGAAGTAATCGCTGTTTCCAGGAGGCGAGGGCTGGATGCCGGTCTCTTTGACGTGGGCGCGAAGGGTTACATCCCACTCCTTATTGGAGAAGTCCCAAAGCTCGCGTATCGGTGTATCCCATCTGCGGCCGGCCATGAGGAAACGCGGCTGCGCAGCGGAGACCTGGGCGAGGGCCGCGGGAAAGTCATTCATCAAAATGATGTCGCAATTCACGTAGGCAAGCAGGCCGAATTTGGCGATGCGGTCCGCTTGTTCGAACAGATCGCCGAGAAGCGGGGCACCCAGTTCGGTTGTCGCGATCCGTGGCTCATGCCTCAGATCCAACTCCGCACAAATCTCCGCCACGCCGGCTTCATTGCCGAAGAGGATGATTTCGGGACGCGGACGCAGCAGCGTCCAGCTGGTGATTGCGTTTCGCTGGATGATCCCAGCGTGGCCTTCAAAGGCCTTCGGCACGGCAAACAGGGTCAACACCAGATGGTCCCCCCGTGCCGCATTTCGCAAGGGCTCTTCATGGTCGCCCAGATGCTTCTTCCAGGCGCTCCTCTGGAAAAGCTGCCAGGTTGCAGTCAAACCGATCTGTCCGGGCATAGGGATGCAGCTTACCGTCCGGCGAAGTGGCGAACCAATGAAAACCCCTGGCGGCTAGGAAATCATAGATGGCGGAAGCGTTGTAGCCCCACGCCAGCGTGCGCGAATCGGCCAGCTCGGCAAGAATCACCGGGCGCGGGCGCTTGGCCAAAACGTCCAGGGCTCCCTCAAGCATTCCGAGTTCGCCCCCTTCAATGTCCATCTTGATGAAATCCACGCGATCAATCTTCTGTTGGGTGAGGAACGTATCCAACGAGGTCACTGCTACGCGGACCGCTTCGGTAGGCTCCTGCACCGCCGGAGGCCGCAGGCTGTTGCAGCCCGTCTCCTTGCCCTGCACGACGTAGAGAATCGTTTCCGAGCTTTCCTTGCCTATAGCTGTGGGGATGACCGAAACCCGGTCCAGAAGGCGGTTGAGCCGTAAGTGAGCCATCAATCGCTCCCGCTCTTTGGGCGATGGTTCAAACGAAACTACTTTGCCCGTTGGGCCGACTTTTTTGGCCGCGAGCACGCTGTACAGACCGTGATGCGCACCGATGTCGAGAACCGTCATTCCCTGCTTGAGGAAGGTGCCGACGAATTTCTGTTCGTTCAGCTCAAAATTTCCAGTGAAGATCGAATCGTCCAGCAGATCGTCTTTGGCCAGCCACCAGCCCCCGTAGGGGAGGTGGACGAGCAGGGGCAGCGAGGGGAAAACACGGCTCCAAACTCGCTTGAATCTGTAACGAAGAGCGTAAATCCTGGTCTGCCAGCTGGCGTCCAGAAAGCGACGCAGTAGCGATGGACGGCTCGTATCAGGCAAAGAGTTTCCTCCCGGTGGCAGCCCAGGCGCGGTCCAGGTCTTCGACTTTCAAAAAACCAGCCAGCCAGACGCCCGCCAAATAGGCGAGCCCACCTAGAAGCAGCTTGGCCGTCACCGGCAAGCCGAGCGGCGACAGAATCGCTACCAGGCCGCCGGCGAGGATTCCTGCGCCTAGGAATGTCTTCAGTCCGAAACGCAGCAAGGGGCGCGCCTCAGGAAACAACAGGAAGCCGGACACGCCCGCCAGTGTGTAGCTTATGGTGGTGGCCCAGGCCGCGCCCAAACCGCCCCAGCGGGGAATCGCCAGCAAATTCAAAGCGAGATTCACAAGGGCCCCGATGACCGCGGGCACCACCATCAGGCGCTGCAGATTTCGCGCAATCAAGACATTGCTCATGACCACGCCGAAAAAGACCGCGCCGAGCGACCAGATCAGGACCGCCAGCATGGGAGCAGCGCGTCGAAAGGACTGCCCATATAGAATTTGGACGGCATCTCGTGCGGCGATGGTAACCAGTAGGCAGACGCCAAAGGCGGCGATGGCCAGGTAGCGAAACCCGAGATCCGCATATCGCTGGAAGCGGCCCCGCTCGTTATGGAGTTGCGAAAGGATAGGAAATAGCGATGCCATTACCGCAACCGGCAAAGCGCTAAAAACCTCGGTTAAATTTACGGCGGAAACATAGTAACCGAGTTCCTGGTCGTTAACCAATCTGTGCAGCAATACCTGGTCCACGCGGAGGTAAACACTCACAGCCAGGGCCGTGAAGGCCAGGGGAGCCGAATGCGCCATCAGAGTGCGCACATCTCCGGAAAGGAAGCGCCACGAACCTTCGAAAAAACGGAAGCTTACGGACAGGATGAGAGCCGTCTCAACCACTCCACAGATGGCACGCCCAAAAACCACCAAGGGCAGCGAGGCCTTGAGGCTGGCGCAAAACAGGATTATGGCAAGCCAGACCACCTGACGAATTATCCCGATTCCCACGCCGTACCACTGCCGCAGGTCCACCTGAAACACCAGGCCCGGTAACTTCAGCGGCGCAAGAACCAAAGTGTCCAAAGCAGCGAGCGCCAACAGCCAGCGGAATTGCCCCGTATAGCCCGCCAGGGGAGCGGCCCATAAGGCGAGAAGCGTTGTGAGACCGCCGAAAACCAGCCCCAGTGCAGCTCCCGTCATCAGGATACTGCCGGCTTCGCGACGTCGCCGCGCTGCTTCGCGAATCATGATTTGATCGAGGCCGAACGTGGCCAGCCAGGCGAAGAGGCCGACATAGGCATACAGCGAGGCGTACCGGCCAAGGTTGAGGCTGCCCAGGTATCTCGCCAGGAGAATGGAGGTGACCGCTGAGAGCAGCAAACTCAGCGCCCGGCCGCCCAACAGCCCGGCGATATTTTCAAACACCCGGCGACGGAGAGTTCCAGAATGCGCGACACCGCCTAGGCTTGCTCTTTCGGTGGTTATTTCGGTTGAAGACACGGCAATCATCATGCGCGAGTGCTCGTCTGTTCCTGCGGCATCGTCCTGCTCGTCGTGCGCCGGGCGCTCGGCTCAGGAGACCGGATCGAGGGCATCGCAGAGGTAGCCAGGGCCACTTGCAATAAAAATAAAAAGGCGTTGGAGGGGATATGCAGATTGAAGTCCACAAAACTGTGGGCCAGCAAACTGCAGCAGGCGCTAAACGCACCGATGTGGAAGGCCAGATCCATCGGATTCTTGGCCACAGTAAGGCGTTTCCACGCCCCCGCGAACAGAGCCGCCAGGAACATCGATCCGAACAGTCCACCAACCAGCCCCGTTTCCGCGAGTAACTCCACATAGTCGTTGTGAGAATGATTTACGACCAGCCCGTCATACAAAGTCTCGTAGCGGGGAAATACTTCTTGAATCGTTCCAAGTCCAGTACCCAGCAGGGGGTGGGCCACAAAAATTCGCAAGGAGTCTCTCATGACCTCGGCTCGCCTTGCGTCGGTGACCTCCAGGCGGCGATAGCTTGCGAACCGATCCAATGCCGGTCCGATTCCCAGCCAGGCCACCAACCCGCCAACCACAACCAGGACCATCGCTCCTGCGAGCAGTTCTTTGCGGTCGGGGCGTCTTAGAAATGTGAGGACGACCACCAGAGCGAATCCCAGAAAAAATCCGATAATTCCGCCACGCGACGCCGCCAGGAAGAGCGCCCCGATGGGGAGCAGAGTCAGGACGGCAAGCAGAGCCAGCCGATCGCGGGGAAACGCCCGCATCACGAGAATGGCCAGACCGGATGGCACGATCAATTCAACCATTCCGGCGAAGTGGTTGCGGTTTACGTACGGCCCGAATGGGATACCGCCATAGCGCAACTCGCGGAACCAGTACATTTTTCCGTTGAAGGTGAAGTACTGCAGGATGCCGAAGAGGGAAACGAGAAAGCCGAGCACGAGGAGAAACCAGACAAATCCATGCCAATCCTCGAGGGTCTTGAACGCCTGGATGGCCAGTAAGAAAAGGATTCCCAGCGCTGAAAGCTTCAGGATCTCAATCTTCGTCAGGAAATTAACGGTCGAGAGCCGCCCAAAATATTGCACCACGGCAACGGCCCACAAACCGGCGACGGCGCTGAGCATCCAATTCCAGCGCACAACTCGCGCGACCCCGGTCGCCCACAGTACTCCCCACCAGACCAAAAGGATCGCCGCACCGACTTCGAGAACCGCTTCCGACCACGGCTCCACGGCCCCGTGAGCGAGGATGCTGAAGGCCAACAAGGTGCAAATCCCGATGCGAATTATCTTCATTGGCCGGCCGCTGCCTGCATGGGCACAAGCGAAACATCATCAACCCAGGCCGTCCCGCTGATCTTGTTGCCCAGTAGATTACTGGGATTTCGTCGCAAGAAAATTGCCAGCAGTTGTGTGTCGGGCCCGGTTGTAAACTCGACATCGTCTAGACTCCACGGCTGAGTGCCAATCACGTTCGGCGTATTCCGGACAGGATCCTGCTTGAATTGCCCGGAATTTACAGGATTGCTGCGATCCTCGATCTGAAAAAACAGTCCACTGTCCGTGGAAATGTCCGCTGAGCGGAAATAAGAGCTGAACCGGTAGGACGTGTTGGGCTTGACGACAACCCACTGCCATATGCTCTTAAAATTCGCATTGGAGCTGCCGTCGAAATCCACGCGAAGGGACCGGTTCCCCGAATGTGCTCCTCCCTCCTCGAATTTCATGGTGGCGCCGTCCACGGGTTGATACCGCCAGGCAAGTCCCCCGTTCAACAGGTCGCTTTCGAATCCTCCGTTCCAGATGATCGAGCCGCCGGAGCCGTAATCTGGCTTGACTCCGGCCGCGGCAATGGCCTGTTCCCACACAGTTTGTGCGTCGCTCGCGCGGCCTTGGTTCACCAGCAAATCCAGCAAAGGGTAGGCCTTCTCAAGCGCAAGAGGAGTCTTCATGGCCGCCAGCTTTTTCCAAACGGTCACAGCTTGGTCCGGCGCATTGGCGCCAACAAAATAGCTGATCGTGCCCCAATAAACGTCCGCGTTTTCGGGCAAGACGGTTGCCAGGATGCGATCAAGATCCTGAGTGCTGCGCCAGCACACCGACACCGCCAGCGTCGTGAAGGAGGGTTCCACCGCTAAGGCGCGATGAATCTGCTGGAACGCCGCTTCCACACGACCCTGCCGCAGCAGAAAATTGCCGTACCTCCACGCCACCTCGCCGGAGATCGGATAGTTCTGCTGTGCGGTGCGGTATGCCTGTTCAGCCTGAGGGTTCTGCCCGGCGGTCTCATAGGCGCCCGCTAGGTCCATCCAATAAAGTGGTGAAACGGGATCGAGGTCGGTCGCGCGCCGATAATAGGAGATTGCCAGGGGAACGTCCTCGTGTTCGAAGTCGAGTTGGCGGTAGCGGCCCAGGCGGTACCAGTTTTCTGAATTTGCGGGCTCCATGTCGGCTGCACGAATCCACTGCGTTTCGTCCGCACTGGCCGCCCAATGCTGGGCTACCGCATGCTGCACGGCCTCAAAGACGAGAATCGTCGATGCGATTGTGAGTCCTGCCACGATCGCCCATCGTGCACTCGAATTGGAAACACGTGCGTCTATGACCTACCTCTGACTCCCCCGGGGCGGAAGTTACTTAGACTTCAATTTATTGAGGTCGCGTTCCTCAATATGCTGCATCATGGCCTTACGTCCCCAAAAGTACCTTCGCAACTCGCCGCCAACCCGTTCCGGTACCGCCTCGTACTGGTTGTGCACCATTGCGCCCCAGGAAATCGGGCCTCGCGTGGGAATCATATTCGTTCCCCACTGCAGTACAAAGCTACCGTTCCACAAAATCAGCAAACCTGTGACGCAGGCGGCGACAGCAACGTGGTTGCCGAAATACGCCCATCTGCGCGCCACAAAGTCGAGAAATGCCGCCAGCCCCAAAACGAATACCGGCGTCAGGGAAACAAAAAAGCGGTTGCCGAACGACGAGATGCCATCCCAGTCCGGATAACTCGCAATGAAATAGTAATAGGCAAGGAATGACAACAAAAGGCCGGTGCCGAAAATTCGGTCGCGAAAAAGGAAGGGAATTAGCCCGAGAATCGCGGGAATCAGAATAGGGGTCCAACTCAGCATTCCGTGGTCGGCGGAAAACAGCACCCGCAACAGTACCGGGGACGTCCAAAACCAATTCCGCAGGGGTGGATAGTCGCTCTCAAAGGCATTGCCGTAGATGATGCGGTGCACAATAAAAGTCGGCAGCACCCCGAGGCACGTCACAAACATAAACAGCGCATGCGCGCGCAACAGGCGGAAAAGGCTGGCCAAGCGCCCCGCTTGCTCCAGGAGAATTTCGCGATACTGGACAATCGCCTCCGTGCCCGGAACCAGCAGCAGAATCGCGTTCGGGTAATAGACGTCGGCCATCAGCCCCGCGCAAAGGCCCAGAAGAAGCCACTGCGGCAGGGTCCTTTGCACACGGGTGCGATGCCAATACCAAAGGAACAAGGCGACCGCAAAAGCGGAATGCGCGTGGGACCACGACGGATTGAAGTACATATATACCAGGAGCGAACTGCCGCACCAGATGCCCAGGGTCGCCAGGAGCGCCCAGCGCTCGTCAAAGTAATATCGCGCCAGGCTGAACGACAGCAGCAGCCCGAGAAAGCCATACAAGGCCGTCGCCGCAGCCATGGTGATCAAATATGGCGGTGAGTAACCATCCGCTGGAATGTGCGCGCCGAGTCGGTCCAGGAGGAGTACAGCGCCGTGCGTCCCCAGCAGGAAGGGTACCCACAGAATGGAGGGTCCAATCGAAAAATGATTCTTTACATACCCGGTAGGCGAGTACTGCGTTGGCAGAAGATGGCCGTTGGAGTCTGTGCGTCCCTGGAGGAAAGAGGAGTTCGCCGCCAGCCATTCGTCGTCGAAGTGCAGGTCATGATCAATCAGCAGTGACCTTACGTAGGCATAGTATCCGACGCCATCACCGCGCACCCAGGGATTGACCAGCGGCAGGGAGAGAAGAAAAAGAATTGTCAGGAGTCTGAAATAGTGCGGGCGGACAACCGCCTGTGGCCGTGCGATTGTCCCTACGCCGGCCACCGCCGCCATAGGGTTCGTTTGGCCCATGCTGCTCACGTGAGCCTCGGCCTGTGGCCGGGCTCCACCAACCGACTGCGGAAAGGCTCGCTGTAAGCCATTTTTAGGGCTTTCCCGATCCCGCGAGAACCTCCGCCCGGCTCGCTGAGGAATATTGCCGGAATCCTCATCGCGAGCACCTAACCTCAGCCCCGCGGGCAGCGGAAAGAAAAATGAAACGAAATCTTGGGGCGTCGTCGCTCGGCCCGGCCAATTTAGTGGGCGCTGCTGGCCGTCGGGCGAGGCATGGCTGTCTGCAGCCTCTTTTTCTTCTCGAGTTGATAGGCTGCAACTCGATCAATGATCTCGACCAGCGTGGTCTTGGGGCGGAACCCCGTCAAGTCCTGCAGCTTGGCAAGAGACGGCACGCGCCGATACATATCTTCAAAGCCCGGCTCGTACGCCTGGTCGTAGGGAACATAGGTGAGGGAAGATGAGCTTCCCGTCTGTTTCTTGATCTGTTCGGCCAGCCCTTCGATGGTGACTTCATGATCGCTGCCAATGTTCACGACTTCGCCCACGGCGCGGTCAGTTCCGACCAGACGCAGGATAGCCTCGACGGAGTCTCGAACATCGCAGAAGCAGCGGCTCTGTTTCCCATCTCCAAAGATAGTCATCGTCTCGTTCGCAAGCGCTTGGCTGACCAGGTTGGGCATTACCATGCCGTAGCGGCCCGTTTGCCGCGGCCCCACGGTATTGAAGAGGCGCGCGATCACCACTGGCTGCTTGCGCTCTCTCCAGTAGGAAAGCGCCAGGAATTCGTCCAGAGCCTTGGAAGCCGCGTAACTCCAGCGGCCCTTAGTCGTCGGTCCAAGAACCAGGTCGGCGTCTTCCGTGAAAGGAACCTTGGTGCTCTTGCCGTAGACTTCCGAGGTGGAAGCGGCAAACACCAGTTTGCGCTTTTTGTATGCGGCCTCGAGAACCATTTGCGTGCCATTTACGTTCGTCTCGATCGTGCGCACCGGACTTTCGACGATCAGGCGAACTCCCACCGCGGCCGCAAGGTGAAACACCATGTCGGCCTCATCCACCAATTCCGCCAGCAGTTGGCGATTCTCGATCGGCTCCAGGAAATAATGCATGCGATCGTACTGCTTGAGATGGCGGATGTTGTCCATGCCGCCGGTGGAGAGGTTGTCCATCAACAGGACTTCGTCCCCTCGCTCCAGGAGTCGTTCCGCCAGATGCGAACCGATGAATCCTGCCCCGCCGGTAATGAGTGCGCGCATGAAGTCTCCTTAGATAGATTCGTTCCGTGCCAGAACTAAACGCCCAACTCCAGGCCCTTACCATCCCGGTCCCGATCTGATTTGCGTCCTTTAGCCTTCTCTCCTTCTTCATTCCCGTACGTGCCATAGGAGTACGGATAATAACGATAGGAGTAGT
>Ga0206862_1283_pt1 | contig 10458 bp, 8 predicted proteins | sample Alteio_BWOrgCont_43_FD_152625 | JGI IMG/M metagenome (GOLD analysis project Ga0206862, IMG submission 152625) | Enriched cells from forest soil in Barre Woods Harvard Forest LTER site, Petersham, Massachusetts, United States -... | ecosystem: Environmental > Terrestrial > Soil > Temperate forest > O... | reverse complement strand
AGAACCGTATTCGTCTTTTTAACGTTGTAAGCGATCCCAAGACGAGGCTCAGCTTGCCGGGCAATGGATATTCCGTTGTAGAGATCACCTCGAATACCGAGGTTTAACGACCAATTTTTGATTGTGACCGCATCCCTTATGTAGAGGGCAAGCTCTTTCACATCGGTGTGGCCATTAAAGGTGTAAAGGCCGCCGCCACGAGTGAGATCGTAGGGAAACAAGATGGAATTGAAGGCAGGATAGAACGCGCTGTTGGGCGCGTTGGGATTGAATAGCGGACTTGTGGGATCGGCAACATTTGGAGTGTAGCCTGCGATCGCGCATTGCGAGGGATCGGTGAATCCCGACACAGGAATGTTTGGGTTTGCGGCCGTCGCCAGAGTTAAGCATGGAGCGTTGTAGATGGGATCAACGATGCCCAACTTGTCGTTTTCATTGAGAAATGTTTGTTCGTACGTAGCCCCGGCCTTGATATTGTTCACGCCTTTGACGTAGGAAATATCGGATCGTAACCCAGCATTGGTAAGGGTCCGGTTCTGATCGACTGACTGACGCTGCAGACTTGGCGGCCCAAGATCGGCGAATGCATCTTTACTGGGATAGTAGTTGTAATCGTCGCGCCGAACGAAAGCGCCGAGAGTAAATACGGCGTTCGTATTCACTACATGCGTCCAAGAAGGAGCGATGTTGAAGGTCCCGATCTTGGAGCGTTGGTCCGTCGTTCCGACGATAAGATTGGTTCCCGGAACAATGCCTCCATAGTTCTGCTCTTGCGGAAGAACGCCGTCCAGCCCGCTCCATGGCGTGGCGTTTTGGGCATCGAATGAGTTGGGCGTCTGAAACCAGCTTCGGCTGTATCCCAAGTTCAGGTGAATGGAGTCGGCAGTCGAGAGTTGATAGTCCACCCGATCGAACACGTTTTGTTCGTTGCCCTTGTCATGCATCACCGTGAATTCCGGCGGATCCAGAAACCGACCACTGTTCAAACCGTCTACGGAAATAAAATTTCCCCAGTTCTTGCCCCCATAAGCAAGATCAGCCGCCACGGTGGAAGTTCCGAATGCTCCATAAGAAGCCGTCACGCTGCCATGGGGCTTGGTTACGCCCTGGCCCGAGCGCGTGGTGGCCACAATGACGACGCTGGTTTTTCCTCCATACTCTGCGGGCGGCGCGCCAGAGATCACTGACATTGACTGAATGGAGTCGAGCGGGACCTGGTTGGAGAAGACTTTACTTTGCTGGTCGGTAATCGGCTGGCCGTCGACGGAGAACGAATTCTCGGCGTGATCGCCGATCCCATGAAAAAGGCCGTTGGAATCGGCTGCAATTCCAGGCGTCGAGAGAGTAACGAGTGAGCTGAGGGACGAAGACGCACTTTCCAAGGGGAGTCGGTCGAACAAATTCTTGTCGATATCGGAGTGGAAGGTCGAATCATTTTCCACCAAATCTTCGCCAGCCTCGACGGTAACGGTGGTGGAGGAGCTTGACACCTGAAGGCTGATTTTTACCGTGGTTGATACGACCGAGCGGATCTCGACGTCCTGCGCGCTCTTGGCGAAACCAGCTGCCGACACGGTCATGTGATACGGATTAAATGGCACGTTTGGAAAATTGAAGTTGCCTTTAGTGTCGGTTGTGGTGGTTTGGTCATAACCGCTAACCGCCTGATGGATCTCGACGAGTGCGTCGGGGACGACCGCGCCCGAAGGGTCGACGACGGTTCCGCTAATGGATCCTGAGTTACCGCCGGACTGCGCGTAAACGTGAAGAACGAGTGCAAAACAGAACACCACTGAAAAAGCCGCACGAAGCGACTTCTTGTAAGAAGCCAGCATGAATTCCTCCCGAAAAATGAATGAATAGGTCGCGAAAAAGATCACGGGATGGTTCAATGCAAATCGAACCGGGCCTGTTCAAGTAGAAATTGATCTTTTTAGACCGCAGGAGGCGGGCGTACACACAAGGCGAAGGCAATGAGGCGTTGCTTCGCTACGGCTGTTTGCGGACGAAATGCCACCAAGCGACGGAATACCGGCTTGGGAGCGGGGGAAGCGGTTACTGGTGTAGCGGAATGGGCTGCGATGCAAACCTGGCAAGAAGCAGACTCATCCGCGTTCGAATGATGATGCATGGCAAACGCTAATGCCGACCAGAGTGTCAGCAATAGAGAAAGCCAAGCAATGCGCTTCGAGATCAATCTCATTCCCATTACTCACTACGCGTTTCTCGAATGTACACCGAAACAAGAAACGAATGCAACGAGAGTGCTACGCGAAAGAGAGTGGGCAAGCCTCATTTGTGCTGACTGGTCCCCACGCGGGGATCGGGCGTGCCATGTTGCCGTGGTTCCCACTCTTGCGCACAGAACGCGCGAGAATGGGGCGCCCTCGGCTGGATGATTGCGAGAAAAGCGAGTTACTAACTTATCTCGCCGTCCGGACTGGCGATGACTACCACGTAACCGTCCGGATCGCGCAGCCACATTTCTCTGTGGTCGGGATTCGGGTTGATGTGCGGTTCGACGATGACCTGAGCGTGTAATGCTCGGGCGCGTTCGACGACCTTATCGAAGTCGCTGACTTCGAACCAGAGCAAAACGCCGTGGCCAGGCGGCGCGGCATCGGGGTTGATGAGGTTGGGGTGATCTTCCTTATCCCAGGCATGGAGTTGAAGGATGAGTTCATCGCCGCGCTGCATCCGATCGTAGGTGTCGCGATGAGGATGGTCCGGAAGCGCATCGAGCCCGAGCAGTTGCCGGTACCAAGTGCTGCTGGCGCGAACATTGCGTACGGCGATTAGCGGCTGAGCGCGGACAAAAGCGGTCTTCCCGGTAGCTTCCATACGGCCTCCCGATGAAATCGGTGCCCGGCAGTATCAGTGTCACGATAAAGCCGGTTAAGCTTTGATTTCATTCGCGGATAGTATTTTTGCTGGTCGGGCCCTATCGGTCAAATGGAATACCTTGATGAGGCGGTCAGAGAACTTCTAGGCTGTTGGCGATAGATCGCAGTTACTCATTGACATAGTCCTGAGTGAAATCGCTGTTAACCTTCGGGATAGAGCTGGTATAACATTGCTACGCTTTTGGGAGGTAACAAGAATGTCTGCTTCTTTGTTCCGAGGCCGAGTTATTGTTCAATTTGTAGGGACCAGCTTTTTGTTATTGATTCAGATCGCGTCGGGTCAGGATCAGGGCGCACCCACGTTGCTTCGTCTGCAGCGCTCGCGGACGACGGGGGAAGTAGACGCAACCGGAGGTATGCATGCGCCGGGCGGGAACATATACGCTCTTGGCGCAGCGGGCTCGCAGATGGCGACTTCGAGTTATCCGAATTCCGGTTCGTGCATCGTGGTCTATAACGATGGCAAGTACGCCTTTGAAAGGCGCGATGAATCGACTGTCGGCAAGCCAAAAGTAAGAAGCGCTGAGGGAACTCTTGGAGGAGACGATCTGCAGCAGCTTAAGGCAATTCTCGATAATGAAGAGTTGAAAAAAGTGACTGGCCTGAAACCTCCCGAGACTCCAGCCAATGCGGCAATGCTGCGCGAAGCCGAAATGATGGAGGTGGTGATCGATCGTGAAGGGCAAGCGCAGCAATTTGTTGCGGTCAAGGAGCGCTTCAAGACGCAGGGGTCTACGGGAGTGTCTACCGCGGCTGGGACCGGAATGGATGTATACCTCGATAACGCGTCGGCTTACAGGAAAAACTTGAACCCGCTCGTAAAATGGTTTGAGGGCGTGGAAAAAAAGAGTAAGTCATCCTTGAAGGAATCAAAACCGCAATACTGCACGGCCATGACTTTCTAGTTCCTACGGCTTTCAGGGGCCACATATGATTCGCGGGCAGTTCATACTGTGTATTTTGCTGGGCACTGCGCTTTTCGGTCACGGGCAGACGCGGGAAACAAAAAAAGGTACGCCGCTGCGCCTGCTGCTTTCTGAAGTGCAACCTGGGAGCATGTCCTCTGAGCAGTACTGCATGCTGGTGTTTGACGACCACGGTTTTCATGCCGAAAAGGCGATTCGGAGTAACGGGAAAGATCATGAGCGGACGATATATGAGGGAAACCTCTCGGATACCGACTGGAATACGCTCAATGGAATTCTCGAGAACGATGAACTGCGCAAGCTTAATGTAAAGCCTGGATATTCACCGCTGGCAATGCAGGGTGTCCATCCCTTCGCCATTAGCGTGAGACGGGAAAAAGAGTTCCAGAACCTGGAGTTCGTGGACGACAACAGCCGAAAACCTTATGAAGCGCAGTTGAAGCCACTGCTGCAGTGGTGGAAATCGACCAGAAAGCACATGCCAGTCTCGGAAGCTCCATCAGACAGCCGATGCGCACTTGACGGTTCGCATAGTGTATTCAGCTATTGAGCACGACCCATGATCCGTCAGAGAGTAACCTGCTGATTTATGTGTCGGCAAAGGGATACAAAGGGTGGGTTTATACAGATGCTTCCAATCCAGCACAACCCGTAGTGAGGCTGGCATCCGGCGAGCGAAGAGTGTTGGATATGGAGCTAGAACCTTTACCAAAGACCTCAGGTCGACGCTGAAGCTTTCATCAATTGGTGCAAAATCCGCATCACGCTCACTGAGGATGTGTTCGCCTTATTTCCATCGCCATTCACGTTCTTTCCCATTCCAAAGCGGTCAATGACCGATCAACAACAGGACGAACTGAGAAACCTCCTTAAGAACAAAATCCCACACAAAGTCTAGCCTCCCGTCCGAGATGTGTTAGCCAGGCACTGATCCAATCCAGTGACGGATGTTAGCCAGTTACTAAATCTCCGTTGATATTTAGAAAGCAATACCCTTCGTTCTCGCTCCATTGCTTGACGAAAAGCGTAACCGGTGCACCCGGATCTACGTAGATCGTTGTGGGCTGTTGGATCAGTATGGTTTCTGTACCGGTAATCCCAGAGAAAAAGTTGTGGGCTGTGGTAACTCCGTTGACTGTGTTTTCCGAAAGAGGGGTGACCAGATACACACCGAAGTATGCGTAGCCGCACTGGCCAGAAACATAATTGATCACCAGTCGCCCGACCGGCTTGCCATTCGTCGTGGTGGGAACCGTAAAGCTGGTTGGAAAGGGCCAACCCAAGGTTGAGGCTAGTGCAGTACATGTCGCGCCAGAGGCGTCGTCCACGCAGAGATTGGTCTCGAATGGATATGCGGCGGGATTGGTTGCGACGATGGCATTCCCTTTAACGGCGGCCTTGGCGTGGCGGAGGGGAACAAATGGCAATACAATCGCGACAAGCGCGAAGCCCAACGCCAGAAACTTAATCTTGTTGAAGCTCTTCATGGCATTTCTCTCCTATCGGCTCGGAAATACTTGGCTTACCCAGGGAATGTTCGTGTCGTGGAACAGAACGAACGGCTCCAAACAAAACGAACGGGGCCAAAGGGCATGCAATATGGAGGTACGGGGACGGACCCGTTTATCTCACTATTAGACGAATATTTTTTGGTATCAGCGAGGCAGGTCAACGAGCAGCTATGGAGCGTCCCGAGGGCGCAGTATCGTTGAATGCAGAACCGGGAAGGCAGAACCGGAAGGCAGGACAGGCTTTCCTGTCGGCTTACTTGCTGGTTTCGACCATCGGAATCTGCGAGGACAGCTGTAAATTGATCAGAAGATCGATACGGCGATCGATCTGGTACCACAATGCAGTCTTTTTGGGCGAGACGACCTTCTCAAACACCGCAACATATCTCAATCGCAAAGCGATGAGTTCTTCGTCAACGGCCGCCAATCTCTTGATGTAATTGTAGGCCTGCGCATCGGTCAGGGTGCCGTAGTTCGCTGCATAATCTTTAATCACCGCCCAGCGTTCGTCGTTGGGTTTGATCGCTTCTTTTCTATACTGCTCAAAGATCGGCCAGAATTTAGTTGCCTCGTCCGGGGTGAGGTTCATGTTTTGCGCGACAATCTGCTTGCGCTGTGCGCGGATGTCCGCCCGCAGCATCTGGATGTCGTCGTCTGAAAGGCTGTGCGGTTGGGCATCTGCATCCGAAGCGTCCTGGGCTGCGGGCTTCTGAGACATCTGAGCGAACATCGATACGCTGCACACGAACAGTATGCTGAGGACAAGCAGTAGAGCGTTGATACTCTTCTTCTGCATTTGTTGCCTCCCTCCGATTCCTAAAGGACGGTCCGCCACTAAAGGTAACTGGCAAATGATGGTAACACTAGTGGCATCTCGCGTCGTTTATTGTTTGGGGTGATATCTGATTTCGCCAACGGTGCAACTCGCCTACTCACCAGTGTGAATTGACGTCAAACCACCATTTCACTTGTTGGCCCAACACCGTGCGCGACGCCTCTTGCGGATCGACTACGCCGCAGCCATCTTCAGCGGTAAGGGCGATCATCGCCTGAATGATCCATCCCTGTGCGTGTTTTCGAGTCCGGATGCTTGGAGTATGATGTGCGGAAAATGAAGAACACTGCCGTGTTGCTCTTAAGTACTCCGATGCCGCTTGCTCGCAAAGGCGTGGTAGCGGAGATCTCCCAATTCCTGATCGGGCACCATGGAAGCGTCTTGCACAGCGACGATCATCTGGACAGTGGACGCGACTTGTTTCTATCAAGGCTGGAGTGGGACCTTGATGGGTTCGATATTCCGATCTCTGATTTTGAACACTACTTCCAGCCCGTGGCCGAACGCTTCCGGATCCACTACAACCTGGCATTGACTAACTACCGTCCCAAGATCGCCATTCTGGTTTCAGCTTATGACCACTGTCTTGCGGACTTGCTTTACCGGCACAGAAACGGCGATCTGGCGTGTGACATTGTCATGATTATCAGCAATCATCCGACTGCCAAGCCATTAGCCGACTTTCATAACGTCCCGTTCCATCTGCTGACCAATCCGCAAGACAAACGCGAGTCGGAGCGGGAGATGCTTGGGCTACTGGGGCAGAACGTCGACCTGATCGTACTGGCGCGCTACATGCAAATTCTGGGACCGGATTTCGTCGCTCAGTACCTGTTGCGGATGATCAATATACACCATTCTTTTCTTCCTGCTTTCATCGGGGCGAAACCCTATCATCAGGCTTTTGAGCGCGGCGTGAAGCTGATCGGGGCCACCAGCCATTACGTTACGGCGACCCTGGACGAAGGACCGATTATCGAGCAAGATGTGGTACGCGTTTCGCATCGCGACACGGTTGAGGAGATGGTGGGCAAAGGTCGTGATCTGGAGAGAGTTGTGCTCTCGCGAGCGGTGCGCTGGCATCTGGAAAATCGCATCCTGGTGTATCAGAACAAGACGGTTGTGTTCGCCTAGGAACCGGACGAATTGGTGATCGACGAAATATCGGCATTACGCTCATCGGGGGCGGTCTGTTCTCAGTTGGTGAAGTCGCCTCGGCGCTCGCAAGGCAAGTTCGGGTAGAACAGAACCTTACCAGCGATCTCAAGCGGCTCCAGCTGCTGCTCTTCCGCGCTCGAGTGCCGGTAGAAGAAGTTTCAGAAGCGCTTGATCAGAGAACGGGTTCTGACCTGAGATCAGCTCGCGATCTTGAAGCACGTAACTCGACCATGGAGCGAGCACACTTACATCGCCGCCCGCCGTACGCAATGCGAAGTCTGGGTAGAAGAGAACCTTGCCCTCAATCTCAAGCGGTTCCCGCTGCTGCTCTTCCGCTGTCGAAAAGATAGTCATCTTATAGCCAGCATAGATCCAGCCTTTGGCCTTGGCTTGCGCTCCGGCGACGAACTCCCAAGAATTCGGAAGGGCTGAGAGAAGTGAAATCGGGCCATGGCAAAGCACTGCCGTAGGCTTGGATGTCTCATGAAAGTGCCTCATCACGGTGCCAGCGTCAGGATCGTCGAGAAGATCGATCATCGGACCGTGACCGCCGGGGACGAAAACAGCGTCATATTGATCGAGGCCCGATGCGACGACATCCGCGATGCGCATTGGATCTCTGAGCCCCTTCAGGCCGTCGCGGAATAGCATATAGTCCTCAAGCTTGGCCGCGTCTCCGCCGAAGAAATCGGGGACCTCTGAATGCACATCCACTTGCGGCGTGTTGCCTTTGGGGTTGGCGAAGGTGATTTCGTAGCCCTCCTTCATCAGGGCGCGAACCGGAACCGTCAGTTCGTTGAGGTAGTAGCCAGCGGCCTTATAAACCTTGCCATCTTTCAACGGCAATCCACGACCGCTCGAGACCAATACCAGGACTTTTCCTTTTGTTGTCATTTTGTTCTCCGTTCTGAAATCCGTGAGACCATCTGGAATCAACCACAGGTCTGGCCGCGCAGAATTATACCTTCCGTCCGATCATTTCTCAATCATTGGCTATGACGTGGCGACCGGGCTTGTTGAAGTCATTTGTCATGCCAGTGCCGCTTCGCGGTGCCTACAAAGAGCACGACCCGGTACGCAAGTCCTCATTGTTATAGCGAGGTTATAGCGAGGTTATAGCGAGCTTCGAGGTGCAACCACTCGTGGTCCGCGGTGAAAGTGGGTGTTGCATAGGCATCTCCGCTGGCAGGTAGATAGCCGTCCAGAGTGAGCGAGTATTGCCAGGAATCGGCATCGGAAGCCTCCGGCCTGGGCGCAGGGTTGTGAGGCTGCGGCTTGGGCTCGTACGTCTGTGCCCAGCCACAAACTGAGAAGAGCAGTCCAGCGAATAGTGCATTGCTTCGAAACAGTTGCGAGGTCGGACCTCCCAGCACTAACGAGAAATCTGCTGGCTCCTCAAAAGGTTTGGGTTTTGCCCGCTAAGGATCTGAAAGTCGATCACAATTGAGCGGTCTGACTTTGGTTGCTGACGCTCCCGAATCTCGTAACCTCTCGCCGGAGTATATGAAAAGTTGCAGAAACAGCCGCTCTAGCCGTTTGGTCATCGTCCCGGGATTTTGTCAGTTCGTCACTCGCTTTCGAACTCTGAAATGTTGGGCCCGTAGTCTCGCGTAATTGTTGTGAGCGTGGAGCACCACATGCTCATTCTTCCTCGGCACCACGACCTTCCCGGAGGAAAAAAGATATGAGCACACTTAGACAGTTGCGGAATTTCTGGATACCGGCGGTTATGACGATTATTCTGGCTTGCTTCAGCAATGCGGTCGCGCAAGCAAGCTACAAAGTTCAGGATTTGGGCGTTCGGCACCCTGACGACCTGGGCATGGCCATGGGCCTCAATAATTACGGCTGGAGTTTGATCATGGATCAGCTCCTGGATCCTTTCAGCGTTTCCCTTTCCGCCAACCTCGTGACAGGCACCGATAGGATCAGCATCGGCGAACTCAACCTCGAACTGGGCACGCTTGGAGGAAAGAACAGTTCGATCAATTGGAATGGAATCAATGACCCCGGGGAGGCTGTCGGTATGTCTGAAACGTCGGTTCCAGATCCGAATGGCGAAGACGTTTGCGGTTTCGGCACACACCTTACCTGTCTTCCGTTTCTTTGGAAAAACGGCGTCATGAAGGGTCTCCCACTGGTGGGCGGGAATAACGGGCAGGCCAGCGGCATCAATAACAGCGGACAAGTCGTAGGATATGCGGAAAATGGTGTCGTGGACTCCACCTGTGCGCCTGACACCACTAATAATCGGATTGACCGGCCGGTGTTGTGGACCAAAGGCAAAGCCCAGGTTCTTCCTACGGGTAGCGATCCAGACGGGGTCGCGTACGGCGTCAACAATCAAGGTCAAGCCGTAGGTTACTCGGGAACCTGCATCGCAGTGAATCACGCCGTATTGTGGGACAACGACACTGCCACCAACCTTCCGAACCTCGGAAATCCCTACGCCGTAGCCTACGCCATTAACAGCCACGGCCAAATAGTTGGGCAAGCCATTAACGCTGACGGCACACCGTTGGGCGTTCTTTGGCAGAACAATTCCGTCAAAAGCCTCGGCGGCCTTCTGCCGGGAGATGAAGCCAACTTTGCCACCAGCATCAACGACCAGGGCCAGGCGGTAGGAAGCTCATTTGCCCAGGGTGCCTGGTCGCACGGCCTCATCTGGCAGAACGGCGTGACCATCGACCTTAACACTCTATTTCCGGCAAGTTCCCACCTGTACGTAATCTCGGCTAGCAACATTAATGACAGCGGACAAATCGCGGGTATGGCGGTGGAGACGGCGGGGCCGCACGCGAACAATATCGTCCACGCCTTTCTGGCAACCCCGGTAAACGAAAACATGGGCAAGACGATTGCAGAGGTCATAACTACGCCTCCGGCAATCAATTTGCCCGCGGCGAATGTTGGTAAGCTGCTTTCGCCGAGGTCCGCACACTGCGCTATGCACGCTAAAGGCGCTCTCTGAGCTTCCGCAGCGTGCATTTGCAGCGATGCTGCGCCAAGGTGCAACATGTGAGGTTTTGCAGAACATTCTGGGTCACGCGAATATCGACGGGACCCAGAATATCTCGGTTTGATTGGGCTTTCGCTAGGGGTGCCATCTTTTCGAACTGAGGGCG
>Ga0206862_1281_pt1 | contig 10469 bp, 6 predicted proteins | sample Alteio_BWOrgCont_43_FD_152625 | JGI IMG/M metagenome (GOLD analysis project Ga0206862, IMG submission 152625) | Enriched cells from forest soil in Barre Woods Harvard Forest LTER site, Petersham, Massachusetts, United States -... | ecosystem: Environmental > Terrestrial > Soil > Temperate forest > O... | reverse complement strand
TAAAAGATCGTGAAATTCGTCTTACCTTCAATCTCAATGAAATTTCCCGCTCGCAATTAGATAACCTTGCCTCTAAATCTGATCAAGGCACGAAAGATGAGGTGAGTTTTTTAGTGCCCGATGCCTGGAAACAGATCTCTATCCCTACGCTTTCCGAAACCCCTCTTACCATCGATGATCCTAATGCCAAATTTCTGCGGATTGACTTTATTCGACGCAATCTTCTTCCTCTCGATACACCACTCCCAGTTTCTCTCTTCTATCCGCCTGAATATTTGAGCGCGATCAACCCTTCGACGCTATCCCTTGCCTCAGGGAACGTTATCCAAGAATCGCATGGTGTCTTTTTGATCAATCGACCTCTTGCAGTCAAAGGAGTTAGCCGCCTTTTTCTAGATGTCGTTAGAGAACATTTACAAATCACGATCATCGCTGAACCAACGCGTGAGCTTGGCACGCTCTCTTCGAGCCTTCAGTTTATCGATTCTCGCGCACTTGAAGAATATTATATCGAACAGCTGCGTGCTAATCCTGGCGAAGACGATGCGACCGATCTTCAGACTGACCTGCGCGAAGAATATTTGCGCAACCGATTCCGCAGCTATATGGCAAGAATGCAACTATTCAACCCCGATGACACGCGTTTTGATATCCAGGCCATCCTTCAAGGCAACTACGTACAGATTAAAGAGAAAACGACCACCAACTATTAAACTCTATGAAACATGTTCTTTTCTTAAAGCAATTGATCCTCCCTAAAGGAGGCCTCGAAAAATATGCCAAAAGAATCGTCCATGCTTTTTTAGACCATGGGTGTAAAGTTTCTATCGTTAGTTCTACGCCGAACATCGCCGAGTTCGCTGGGGCAAAAGTCCACTACCTGCCTTTGAACGGCTTCCTCAATTTTCAAAAGATAAAGTCTTGGGATCTAGAGACACAAGCCTTTGTCAAAAAATACCCCCACGATATTGTTTTTACTCTAGATCGCATCACTTCTGCGACCCATATCCGTGCGGGTAACGGAGTACATGCTGCTTACTTAAAGCAAAGACAAGAAGGCCTCCTAAAAAGGCTGAGTTTCTCAGTAAACCCCCTTCATCGTACTTTGCTCCGCTTTGAGAAAGAGGGTTTTCAATCTCCCAATGTTCGCAAAATCATCGTCAATTCCCACATGGTCAAGGAGGAATTGCGAGCTTTTTATGACGTACCAGCTGAGCGGGTGGCTGTCCACCATAATGGCATGGAATGGAATGAAATGAGCTCCGATTTTTCTCAATGGAAACAAACGCGAAAAGCCTTACAAAATGAGCTTGGCCTTGAGCCAGGCTGTCCAATTTTTCTCTTTGCAGGACACAATTTTCGAAGAAAAGGCTTAGATTACCTTTTAGAAGGTTTTGCCCAACTCAGAGAAGGTCATCTCCTCGTCATCGGAAAAGAGAACAACCTTCATCGCTATCGTTCATTTGCCAACAGACTGGGAATAAAGGATCGAGTGACTTATCTTGGCTCGCAAAGTACTATGAGGCAATTTTACGCGCTTGCCGATGTCCTTGTCGTTCCTTCCCTTTACGATCCTTTTGCAAATGTCACAGTAGAAGCGCTTGGAATGGGAGTCTATGTCGTCTCTTCTGAGTTTAATGGAGGAAAAGAGGTCCTCGACAAAGAGAGCGGATGCGTGATTGAGGATCTTTTTGATCCAGAGAGCGTTGCCAAAGCACTGGAGCAGTCTTTATTTTTTCCTAAAACCCAACAAAGTGCAGAGGAGATACGTTCCAAAATCTCTTTCATGGACTTTTCTGTCTCTTTACCTCGCCTTGTAGAAGAATGTCTCGACTAACTTACCTCCTCATTCGCCTTTTTACCTACCCCTTCAGTTTCCTTTCTTACCCCATGCTGCATCGTCTGGGCACTTGGCTTGGCGAATTCGCCTTCTGCTGCCTTCCAAAATTCCGTAAACGCGCTTTGAGCAATCTCTCCTTGGCTCCATCACTTAACCTCGACCCAGACCAAATCGAACGCATCGCGAAGGAGTCTTTCCATAACTTAATGATCACTTTTTTAGAATATCCTAAACTGGCCAGAGAAAAGAACATTGCACGCCTTGCCATCTGTGAAACACCCGAACCTGCTGCAACTCTCGTCAAACAAAGACGAGGCGTCATCTTCTTTTGCGGGCATCAAGCAAATTGGGAGATCCTCTTTTTGGAAGGGACCTCGAGAATGCCAGGCGTTGCCATCGGACGCCCTCTTGCTAATCGTCATCTCTATCGCTGGGTTCTTGGCATCAGGGAAAAGTTTGGTGGAAAAATCATCGAACCAAAAAATGCCTTTAAAGAAGGGCTGCGGGCATTAAAAAGAGGCGCCTTCCTCGGTATCGTAGGAGACCAAGGCATGCCAGATAGCGGTTTTGCAACAGAATTTTTAGGAAGAAAAGCCTACACATCGACCCTCCCAGCACTTCTTGCCTATCGTAGCGGCTCTCCCATCTTCGTCGCCAGCATCTTGCGCAAAGGAGGAAGGTATTCTATCCACTATTCCAATCCGCTTTATGCTGATTTAAGCCAGGAGATGAGCGAAGAGGTTCCTCGGCTTATGCGTTCCGTATTAACGCACTTTGAAAAGAGCGTTGAGAAGCATCCGGGTCAATGGCTTTGGCAGCACAATCGTTGGAAACTACAAAGAACCGGCATCGTACGGCGCATTTACCGGCACGATGCTTTATGCATTGCCATGCCGCAAGATCCCCTACTTTTTCACCAGTTATGGCCGCAAGTGTTATCGCTCAAAGAAATTTTTCCCGATGAACACCTGACCCTGCTTTTGCCTAGCCACGCCTCTCCAAGGCCAATCCCCTTCGCAGCCAGCTGTCGTTATTACAACAAGCTTGCCGATCTTTTGATCAAAGATTACGCTCCCAAGATGCTCCTGAACTTCACTGGCGATCCGACCCTGAGCAAGCATTACTGCAAACTCTCTGTATTAAAAACCTTGACATTGGATGATTTCCTGCCGCACATCAACTTTCGTAAAGTCCTATGTAAGGGATAAACAATGCCCTCTGAACGTTTTTTCTATGACAAGCCATTAAGAGAGAAAAAGACTCTAACGATTGAAGGTGAAGAAGCGCAGCATCTTCGGGTCATGCGGGTTAATATCGGCGATGAGATCGAAGTGATCAATGGCAAAGGGCAGCTGGCAAAAGCCTCTGTCATTGAATTCCATAAAGGAAAAGTCGACCTACTCGCTACCCAAGTCTTCGACTCACCGCTTAGAGAAGAGTCCTTAATCCTCTGTCTCGCCCTGCCACGCTTTAACCGCTTAGAATGGGTCATCGAAAAAGGGGCCGAGCTTGGGGTCAGTGCCTTTTGGGTCTTTCCCGGGGATTTAAGTGAAAAAAAAGAGCTTAGCGAACCACAGTCCGTCCGTCTCCGTCATCTTCTCATAGCCGCTATCAAGCAATGCGGACGGCTTGACTTGCCCGCTATCACACTCAAAGAGCCCCTTGCAAAATGGGTCCGGCCTCAAGGTACTTCACTCTTTGGGGACACCGACCCCAAAGCCCCGCGCATCGCCACTCCCTATCCTCACCCCATCTACTTTTTCTCTGGCCCGGAAAAGGGTTTTAGCCAAAAAGAGCTCGATCTTTTCCATCGCTGGGAAGCCAAGGGCGTTTCTCTTCATCGCAATATCCTGCGCGCCGATACCGCCCCTATTGCAGCCGCTGCCATTCTCTCGACTTTGTAACTTTTTAGAGACTTGTCGGTAAGTAGACATCTTGCATAACCCCAATTCCTTGCCCGTGCCCCTGCCCTTGCAAGGGCAGGGGCACGGGCAAGGAATTGGGGTTATGCAAGATGTCTAATGATAGTGAGCGAGATATCGGAAGTGTTGCCAAGCGCAGAAATATCTCTGGGACCACCAAAAGCGAAGAGGGCAGAGAATTTCGGAATGGGTTATTGACGCTTAAGCAAACCTGCGCCAGGCTTGGTATAAGCTTTTAATGACTAACCGCTCTTCAAAAGCTACTCGACCTTGATCATATATGATCAGGGTTGAGTAGCTTATCAAAACGACCTCTTTTTGTGATAGATTTACAGAATCCTAGTCCGTCTTTGGACTCTCAATAGCTGTATCTGTTGTCTTAGACACAGCCGGCTTTACAGAAACAGAGACCGTGCCCGCCGAAATGTGCCGACTGATGCTTGGAGGGGTTTCGAAATCTTCAGGAGTAATAGAACAATCAGCAACTGGAACAACCTTTTTCCCGGTCTCTTGTTCTTCTAGTTTTTTAAGTTTCTTGCAAGCCTTTTCGTATTCACCTAAATTACTTATCTGTTTCTTGATGTTTGCGAGCTCAGCTTTTGCATTGGCCAGATCTTTTCTTGCACTTAATACCGCCCCCATTGTACTAGAGTCTCTTGTGTTAATATTTCTCTCTTTTTCCTGAAGCTTATCATTCGCTTCTCTAATTTTCCTGTTTGCTGGTTCTCTCTTATCTTGCAACTCTCTTTTAAAGATCTGAATAGCATAGTTAGATCCATTCATGCCCCTGTTCTGTGCTTTGTAAGCCTTTACTAATGCAACTAGTCGTTGTTTTTCTGGAATTGCAGCATCCGCCTTCTTTTTAGCGGCTGCAGCTTTCTTTTTAGCCGCAGTTTTCTTTTTAGCAGCAGCAGCAGCCACATTTTTGTCGACGGTATACTTCTTTAGTGGTAGTTCGCCTAAAGCTTTTTCGTACTGATCTAAATCTTTGATCTGCGCCTTGGTCTTAGCAAGGTCATCTTGTTTTTTCTTTAATGCTCCACCCGCCTTGACACAGGCCTCTATTTCTCGAAAAGGTAGATCGCCTCTCTTATTTGATTCCTTTACAGTTTTCTTTAATCTTTCAACCTCGGATTTATCATTTTTAATCTGTTCTTTCAATCCTTTTCTTTTTTCTTGTAGTTGTTTCCTGTAGAAAACAGGACCCATTGTATCGAGCGCGTCTTTGTTATGCTCCTCGTAAGCCTTTATTATAGCCTGGATTTGCTGTAGCTCGTGAAGGTCAGGATCAAATGTTATCATTAGCTTAAGGGCTTCTTCGTAAGCCTCAAAGTCATTGCTAGCCATTTCATGCTTCTCAAGATGCTCCTTGCACGCTTTTAGATTTTCCTCTGCGTGAACATGCTCAGTATTGAGCTTCACTGCGCTCTTCTTGAAAAAATCATATCCTGTTCTATGAAAACGTTCCAATCCATCCTCATAAGCTTTCTTTGCATTTTTCTCCTTTTCTTGGGCATCCTCGTATTTGTCTTTCAATATTTTGCCCTTGCCTTCGAGCTCTTTTTTAAAGGCTTCCTTATCAGTACGCACGTCTGGATTAGCTTTCTCGTATGCCTCTATCATCGGCTCAAGTGTATTCCTAAATGTCTCACATGACCTCTTCTCAGCAACAATCCTTCCTATAGCAACGACAGTGGAAACACTAGAAGCAGCAAGCCCAATAACTGGAACAACCGAACCAGCAACCAGGAAAACATCCCCTGCTATAGCCACACCGCTACTTGTAACCATCTTATGTGCAAGAGCCTTCTTGGCAAGTAAGACATCACGTTTAAATTTGTGTGTAGCATCATTAGGAGTTGCATCCAGTTCCTTGTTAATTTTATGTAACTCTCTAACACGAAGGGTCAAGATCGCAACATCACATCCTAATGTGACAATAGACCCTGCTACCCCAAATTGGCCCATAGCCTGCAGTGCAAGCGTATTTGTAGTAGCTACTGCCACAATCGAAGAACTATCATTTCCTATGCTGCCAAGATCCGCAAATATCACTATGACTTTATTCAATAGAGAGTCTGTCCCTTGGGCGCTGGAGATTCCGTCTTTCACTGCTCCTGTAGTACCTATACCGTTTACTACCACTGGTAAAACTGAATTTACCAAAACTGTTCCGAATGCCATAATATAGATTTCTTTTATATGTTATTTTGATTATTTAATATTATTAGTTTCTTAATATGAAGTTAATTATATTTAATTGTATATTTAATTTAAATATTTTTTTAATAAAAAATTAAAATTAAATTAATAATTTAATTAAAAAAAATTTTATGTACATATAAATATTTATCGATTAGATATTTAGAAGAAAATAAACTTGAATTGGTTTTTAACTAATTGTAAAAAAATAAATAAAAAATATTACAAAACATAAGATTTAAATTTAATATCAAAAGCATAATTCACATTAACAATTAAAAAATTAACGTAAAAATCACATTACACAAATCTGAACTACAAATATTATGGATATTAGTACTGAAAAAATTGAAAATCACTTACAAGTAAAGGAGATATATTAAGAAAGAAATCCTCTTAGATGCCATTATATCTCATTGGCATTCAATCGTCTAGGAATTCATAATAATAACATTTTGAGCCGGATATAAGTGAACATTCGGGCCTTAAGGCCTAGGATTGCAATCAGTACACTCCCATAAAATCCAGCAACCAACTCAACCTTAACGAGTTAAGCTATTCCACCTTAACTCACCATAAAATTAGTCCAACTCTCAGCTCCGCAGAAGCAACTGAATTTTTAAAGCTACTTTAATGCAGTTAATAATCAACTAGATAAATCGTTTATTTCACAAAATACACACATTTCCTTGTCGAAAATTTCGTTATAAATAATCACAATTTTAATTAAAAGTTAACGCGCAGTAATTATTTTTTATTTTTAAACGTATTATTATCAACAACTTAACAACACAGTCTTAATTAATACTAAATTGAATGTTAATGCTACATAGAACTAAAAATAAACTTATGATATAATTAACATTATAAACATATAACATAAATAAATATAATATAATGGAGTTATTATGATGTCAGGAGCAATAGGGACAACTTTAGCACAAGGGTTACAAACAGTAGCGGGATCTGGTATAGGTACCACTGCAACAAATAGTCTTAGTTTGGTACCAACTCTAATCGGTGCAAAGACTGATTTTCAGCCAAAAAGTGGATTACCAGGTAGAATATCAGATTTTGGTAGCGGGATGAATAGCTCAAGCTCTATCGCAAGTACGACGGCTACGGGAGTCCTAACATCGACTGTCTTAAGCGTGATCGGCGTTGCTGGAGCCAGTATGGTGTTTGTTGCTGATGCATTAGTATTGAATCAACGCAGAGCAGATTTAGTAAACCTTAATAAATCATTACGAACACTTGACAAACAGATAGAAAATCTCAAGGAAAAAGGGGTGAATGAGGCATTGAAATGTAAACGGGATCTCCTAGTCTCTAAGATTAACCTCGCAAAAAAACTGGTCGCAAGCAGTGGCGTAGGTGTAGGTGCTGATGCTTTCGTAGTCGTAGGCTCAACGGTTCCCGTGGTTGGTACTGCCTCTGCCGCTGTTTCCTTTGCTGTTGGCATGGCAAGACTCCATGCCGAGCGCCAAGCAATCGCGACATTTAAAGCAGAGCTTCAGGGATTAACCCATGCATATAGAAATCGAAATAGAGATACGGTAGGGGATGCAGAACCGTTAAGACAAAACCGCGCCATCTTGATACTCAAAAAAGCAGATGCCTTGCAAAAAAAACGTGCTGCAGGAGAAGCTCTTGCAATGGCAACAGAGAAATGGGTAAAGTTCAATGACACCGAAGCGCTAACAAAAGCACGGGAGAATTATGGCAAGGCTGTTGATGCTCTAAAAGTCGTTAAAAATGACATCTTAGAAAACGAAAAGGACCTCCTAGAATACGAAACAGAAGGGGATGAATTCGAAGCTTACACGGAAGCTCGCGAAAAGATAAGAGAGTTAGACCCTATTCTGAGCGAACAGCATGAAATCTCCATCCTAGAACCTTTAGTAAAAGATTACCAGTCACAGCATCCAGAATTAAATTCTGCTAAGGATATTGTAGATTCTATACGCAGTTTAAAATCCATCAAAAAGCAATTAAAAGAAGTAATAGCTGAAAATAGGGATAGACTGAAGAGCATATTGAAGATCGCAAAAGAGAAAGCCTCAAGCCCTAAAAGCGTAGATAAAGATCTGCACATGGCAGCTTTACGGCGTGTAGAAAAATTAAAAAGAAAATTGATTATACTGCGCAAAGAACTCGGAGAAGTTAGATTAGAACTCAAGGATCTAAAAGCTTACGTGAAAGCTAGTAAAGAGCTAGAAAACCTAAAAAAAGCAAAGAGTGAAAGAGACTCAGCACATCCTAAGTCCAGCGAGTTTGGAACGCACAGATTTATGAAATCCCCTGAATCTTCTACATCATATAACTATCACTCACATCGTTTTCCACAAAGTAATTTCCATACACCGAATAATTCACTTCTTTTAACATCACCTAACTCTTCAACAGTTATTTTCCATGAGACCCCTCCTTCCTCTCCTCCTAGGATTTTTGTTGAAACTCCATCCCCTACCTCAATTCATAAGGTTCACCAGGGATTAACGAGCTCTCCATCTGAAAAAGAGCGGACCCCTACACTAACCCCTCCACCAAAAGATTCGGATAAAGAAGATAGCCCCCCTCCTCTAGAGCCGCAGGATTTTATTAGTTCAATGAACTCTCTATCTGAAGAAGAGCAGACCCCTACACCAATCCCCCCTCCTCTAGAGTGGGTACCAAATGACAAAGAAGAGGATATCTAAAGGCACATAGTCATCTAAGTGCGATCAGGCGATATGGGTGTACTCCATATCGCCTTTATATTCCCCTGCCCCCTTCATACACTTGTCGCAGGCCCTAAGAATGGGTTGCGTATAAAAAATTTTCTTGTTATTAGTCGGAAACATCTCTCGTTTCGGAGCCCAAATTCAGAAGGTTTTTTCCAGATTCTATTTCTATCAAACATGAAGATTGGTTTTATCATCCGTTCAGATGCTCAACGAAAATGGGGAGGCGATTTAGCCGTCGTGCAAAGCTATAGGCAAGGGCTTGCTGAATTGGGACATGAATCTAGCACCGCTTTTTCTCCTTTCGAACAAGGCGATGCCGATTTTCTTCTCTTTACAAATTACTTCTTGGACCAAAGGGAAACTTTGAGTGAGGCGGCTATGATGGGAATCCCCTTTGGGGTGCTTGCGTTTCAGGAAAACCTCCTCCACTATTATCCCCCGGCAACGGGATTCTGCGTCTATGTGATGGGCTGTCTAGGCCACGACTTTGAAACAGATACGGACTTTGATCTTGAATTGCTTTTCGAAATGCCCCACCTCGTTCATTACTATGGCAATATGCCGAACCGATCCATACTCTACAATCTTGATCTGGCAAGAAAAACGACCCTTTGGATCGCCAATTCAGCAACAGAAGAAAAAACAATACAACGCGATTGTCCAGGCTGCAAAACCGCCGTCATTCCTGTTGCTCCAGGTATAGTGACAGCGTGGGATAAGGATCCCGACACAAGTTTTCTACAGCTGACAGGCCTCTCCTCCGGCAGCTATCTTTTGCAAGTCGGTCGGTTGGAAATGCGGAAGAATCAACTTGGAACGATCCTTGCTACACGCAACCTCGATGTGCCGCTTGTTTTCATTGCAACGAGATCTCCTAGTTACGAGGAATTCTGCTTTGAAGCAGCGGCAAAATGGCGAAAAGCGCCGACGCTTTTCATCAGCCAATCCTTGGCCGCTCGAAAAGAAGGGGCCGCTCGCGTCATTTCCATGCCAAAAAAAGAGAAGCTTCCCTCTGCAACTTTAGCCAGCGCTTACCATCATGCAGGTCTGCATATCCACCCCGCATTCCAAGAATTGCCAGGAGCAACCTACCTTGAAGCCGCCCGTTTCGGAACGCTCTCCATCGCTTCTCATTGGTGCACGATTAACGACTATTTGTACGATCCTTCACTTGGTCATGCCGAGCTCGATGGGCGCATCGTCTATGCTGAACCTCATCATCTCCTCGATATTGGCAAAAAGATCGAGCAGCATTTTGGGAAAAAATTCCCACCTTTAACAGAACACCCTGCCCTCAAGAGAACACATCGCGATGTCGCCCAAGATTTACTGAAAAGCTTATCTATACTGCTGACAGTTCAATCGCCTAAGTGCTTTTGACTTTAGCGCCTCGATTTTAAGGCCGCCGAGTCTAATTTCCTTCTTGATTATTCCTTGCGCGAAGCGCCCCGGAGCGCTTCGCGCAAGGAGTAAGGAATTGAGGTTCCTAGGCTTTTAGACAAGTAAGATTCAAGTGGAGGGCATACTCTGTTCTTTTCCCGTAGAGTCGTATACTTTGGCGCCTCTTTCCCCAAAATATTTTGCAAACGGTAGGAAATTTCCACCTTCGGGAGCTCGACTGTCATTGATGATGGCAAAAGCAATTGTTTCAAAAGCACCCGGATAGCTTTTTTCAATGACCTCTTGGAATAACTCAGCGATATGAGCGGGAGGATTCTGGTAGGCACCGCAGCCAAGTGCACTTAAGATGACGACTTCATCGCCATTTTGATAAGCCAT
>Ga0206862_1279_pt1 | contig 10585 bp, 3 predicted proteins | sample Alteio_BWOrgCont_43_FD_152625 | JGI IMG/M metagenome (GOLD analysis project Ga0206862, IMG submission 152625) | Enriched cells from forest soil in Barre Woods Harvard Forest LTER site, Petersham, Massachusetts, United States -... | ecosystem: Environmental > Terrestrial > Soil > Temperate forest > O... | reverse complement strand
GGAGTGCGCAAGGCCTCTTGCGCTTTGTTATGAAGCCATGACGTTTTTTGTAAATTCATCAGTGCATTCCTCATAACAAAGCGCAAGAGGCCTTGCGCACTCCAAACGCGTTGCGCAGCCTAGAGGAATCTCCGGATGTGCGACAGAAAGTGGAACATATATTGCTGTAAATCTTGAGCCAGAAACAAGGCGCTCGCTCATTTTTTCACACCCTCTCTCAACCTGGTTACCTTATGAATGGGCTTGTCGCCTTAAAATCAGAGACGGGTTACCTTAAGTTGATGCCTATACGGTCTCGGTCTCGGTCTCGGTCTCGGTCTCGATTAAACCCTCAATCTTTATGTCAAGAAAAAGATGTGTCCAGCTGCAAGGACTCCAAACGCATTGCGCAGCCTAGAGGATTCTCCGGATGTGCGACAGAAAGTGGAACATATATTGCTGTAAATCTTGAGTCAGAAACAAGGCGCTCGCTCATTTTTTCACACCCTCTCTCAACCTGGTTACCTTATGAACGGGCTTGTCGCCTTAAAATCAGAGACGGGTTACCTTAAGTTGATGCCTATACGGTCTCGGTCTCGGTCTCGATTAAACCCTCAATCTTTATGTCAAGAAAAAGATGTGTCCAGCTGCAAGGACTTTGTTACTAATAATTACAAAAGTGATATAATTATTGTTATGCAATAACGAATGTTGTTGTATTTTGTTAAATTATAATTATTTTTTTATTTAAGAGATAATTATGGGAAATAGCCTTTCGGATTCGAGTGCTACTCCTACTCCTACTACTTGGATTGTTCAGGTAAAGGAACAGAGTCAAGCGAGTCTTGCTGGACAAGCACAAAGTCAAAGCAGTCAAGCAACGTCAAGCAAAACATTTCAAGTTGGAGATAAAGCTTATGCGATAGCGATCAGTAATAGTAATCGTGGAGAAAATGCACCTACCCTAACTGCCCAAGACGAGGAGAAAATAACAAAGTTGGTTACCCAGAGTTTGACTTCACAAGACTTCTTCCAGTTAGAAAAAACAGCTCTAAAAACACCAACTTCTTCAAGATTAGAACCCATTACATTTGAAGTTGCTTCTAGAAACCAAGATTTTATTATATTAAATGAAAATGCCGCCAATTCAATAGATCGTCCGATAAATACACTGAGAATACTATTAAATGATGAAAATAATGAAATTCCTGATAATCTTGCAATTGAGACACTAAATGAAATCACAGAAGACTTAATTCGAATTCCAAATATTACATTAAATCCGACATACCAGGATCTTCTCATTCAAGCCATCCCCCTTCTCTTACAAAAAGGAGTTAATGCGTTGAATGTGAATATACAAGAAAAAAAGGATGGTTCGTCAGTAGATCATGCAAAAAATGCACTTAATGCACTTGTAGCACTTAAAGCTGTCGGAAGGTTTAAGGAAGTGGTTTCAAATATATCAAAAGTAGAGTCCAATAAAATCCGCAGCGAGACAATCAATACTACTTTTCGTTCGACGATGAAAACTTTAGGAAGTATTTTTCGTAATGTGGACAGAGAAATAGCTATTAAATCCCCAATACAGCAATCGTTGACGCCTATAATCGCAACTATAGAGGCAGAAGTTCTTAGAATGAGCATCCATTCATTAGAAAGTCAATTACAAGAGAATAAGCAACTTTTAAAAGATCCCAAATTTACACCAAATGAGGAGTCCTTACGCCCATTGAGTGATAAAACAGGTGAGTTGGAGATTATAGCTAACGCTATACAACAAATAATACAAAAAAATCCAACAAAATTAACCAAGGAAATAAAGGGCCAGGCAGAAAAAATTCAACTCGAAATCGCAACACAAAAAAAGCTATTTTCTTCTATAGAAATGATGGAATATATTCCAAAAATTGATTCCATTGTAAATTCAACAAAAACCCCTCAAGAGAAAGCTTCAAGTTTAGGGCTTCTCCTGGATGAAATGAAGAGTGAATTGCTTACTCAACAAGCTTTTGGCAAGGTGGACACACCTCTAAATCCCTCTAAAATACAAAACTCCTTTAAGGTTGTTGAAGAAATTAAGTCCCGAATTGCCCAATTACAGCCAAACCAAAAACCATCTCCCATTCGTTTTACTGACTTAAAAATTCCTAGTAGCGATGACGAAAAGGTTCAATTAGCTTCTCAACATGTCTTAACCTCCCCAAAGTTAGCCATTGAGATAATAGAAAAAATTGACCCCAAGTCGAATACTCAATACATGGAAATACTCTCCCTAGCCTTGTGTCAATTAGGTTTTAGGCCTGATCAACCAGAAACCTTATTTCGCACGCTCAACCTTAAAGAGAACATGAAGTTACGAATCCAATTTTCCTCTGCCCCCATTTTGAAAAGCTTTATTGAAAATTACATCCATTTATATATGGATGCCTACATGGATTCCTCAATCACAACAAGCCGATTAACTGCTTCCCAAATAGATTCTATTAAGCAAATCACCTCCTATGCAACGATGCCTAATTTCAGGGGACTCTTTGATTCGTTAAATAATCTAAAAATCTTTATTTATTCAATGTATAATAAATTTTTTGATCTAGATTATTCCATTGGACCCGTTAATACAGAACCTACACTACCAAAATATGATGAAGCAGAGGACTATATTAAAGCCCTCTTTAATCCACTTTTACCCAATAGATATAGAGAAGAATTTGTCTATGCATTAGAGCGTGGCTTTTTATTTCTCAAAAAAGTTAACATTTTGCCTGAACTTGTAGAACACTTAAATCAACTGGTTAAGGAAAACTCTAATCAGGTGCCAAACTCTCCCTTCATTCAAAAAATAATGGATACGGGAAGGGTTATCTTTAATGAGGGTTCGCAAGTTTTTGAGATCATTCCACCCGTCAAGATTTCTAGAGTAGAGCCTACTCCAAGCAGCCATTCTGTCGAGGATTTTCAAATCAATTTTGATAAATTAGTAAACAATAAATTAAGCGATGACGAAATAAAGAACTTCGCAATTGAATTCGCTAACTCTATGAATGCTTTTTGTCTTAATATGTTAAACGACATAGATTTCATCAGTCAAAATATCTATTATGAAAAAATGATTAAACTTGCTGATGGCTTTGTCGAGCTTTTCGTGGACGTTGAGAATTCTCCTGATGATAGTGTCAAAAAAAGGTTCCAAACTTCGCTATCGATGCAAAAATTTGTATATTATTACGAGCTAGAATTATCCAAATTAAAGAACTACGAGCTATTGTTGATCTCTGATAAAATAGTGCCAGCTCTTGATAGAAACGCTTCGGGAGAATTTAAAAAATTCAGGGATGAATTTATAAAATTAAGAGATCTCTTGGGAAGTACAATTTATGACCCTTCCCTAAATTTCAAAGGATATTTTAACCATATTGCTCAATTGAAGGGAGAGGTCTTTTTTCCATGGATAGGCTTACCTTCAAAAAACGTACCGTATGCTTTCGAAAGTAAATCTCCGATGTATATTATAGAGATGTTGGATAATGTTTCTAAAAATCATTTTTCCTCTTTTGCCGGGGCAGATATTCAACAACAGGAACTGCTTTACCCTGTGGATCAAATTTTTAAATTAACTCCTCAGCCAAAAGCATTATTACTTGATCTACTTAAAGCAAGTTTTACAGAAAATTCAGTAACTGAACAGATATTAAACGGAAAAAAATTAGATTCTAATTTGAATGAAAGGGATCTTGCGCATTTAGCAAAAAACTTTATGCTTCAAAGCCTAGACGCAGATTTAAATGTGGCAATTCTCGATCTCCTTTTGAAACTCAATTGCACAAAAATTTACGATCCTTCTACTACAAGAACGGAAGGAGATTTCTATTTAACAACCGGTGAGATCAGTTCAATATTAAATCAATTTGCGAATAAGAATGTGCCTTCTATTCCTACAACTGACGAAGAACAAGCGCTAGCCGCGATGGAACAACGCCTCTCTAACATGACTGAATTAGTTGAAAAATATCCTGGAATTAGAGATATCTGCTGCAAACAGTCTGAGCTACACGGACTTATAGTTTGGACAATAGATTCCTCTATCGCGCAGTTTAAAATCATAGAGGATATACCACAACGAACAATCTATGACTCTTTCATTAAATTAGATAAATTTTTAAATATCATTGAGAAAGAAAAAACTCCAGATTATATAGAGTTACCCGATGATATATTGTACAACTTAGCTAAAATCATAGCGCATGCAGATCAAGACACTTTATTACAATTAGCAGACAATAACAACTTGAAATTAGACACACATGTAAATGTCATTTTAAGACAGACTATTCTTCATGCATTAGAGAAACTCAGAGCTGCCCCAGCAGAAACTCCAGATGAGCTTCAAACCTTAATAGAAAACCTAAGAATGCATGATCGAAAAGAGGAAGAAAAAATTCAAGCTCTTGCTCAGGAGCAGGGTCAGAATCAGGATCAGGATCTCTATGGACCAACCACACCCCTCTCATCACGCTCTCTTGAGGATTTGAATATTGAAATTCTAGAGCCAAATCCCCCCTCTGCAGAAAATTTAACAGCATTCAGAAATTTAATCAAAAGTAATTTTGTTACAAATAAAGAGGTTAAGGTTGAATTAAAAATTGGCGAATATCTCCTTGAGTTAATTTTTCTGCCAAAAAATTTATTAAAGAACCGCAAAATAAAGGAAAACGAAATCGTTTTCTATGCTGAAGAATCCAAACCGAAGAAGCTCGCCATTACATCCTTTCCTGATAAGAGGACTCCTGTAGAGATGTATGGTCATACTCATTATTATCTAGATCATCATAATAATCCTAAAAGGATAGATATCACTAAAGCATTATATGCTTTTATGAGAGAAATGCCTAAAGCCGAACCAAACGATGAAACTGAGTTCATTCGTTTTCAAACAATGATCGCAGATGCTCTTATAAAGAGTTAAGATCACGGAGTAGGGCGCCTTATGGGGACCTTGGGAGACACTTGCAAAAGTGACCTGTAACGCGAACGATTTTAACGCAGACTGACAAGAAAGCCAAGAAAGACAGGAAGACCGAAGGTCTTTGGGAGTGTCAGAGCTTTAGCTCTGCTTTTCCTATCGACACTTTAGTGTCGATGCCATTTTTTTATTTATTTAGATTCAAGCACCATGGAAGGAGAATCGACACTAAAGTGTCGATAGGAAAAGCAGAGCTAAAGCTCTGACACTCCCAAAGACCTTCGGTCTCATAGAACGGGAATTGTCTCCGGGCGTTATAATAATTTAACAAATTTTCTTGTTTATAATGGTTGATAAATAAATTTTGGAGTATAATAGTTAATAAAGCGGTTGTATTCTTTACTATATAATAGGAGACAGAATATGAATGGAGCCGATAATCCTGACAACTTTAGTACTTATTTTGATCCTTATGCTGCGTTTGATGCGCTTGAATTGGAGCAAGATGATGCCAGTATCAATGAAGAGACAGCTCGTACAAGCAACCCCCCGAGTATTACTATAGAAAGAGAAAACGATCAACCCAAACCCGAGGCGGCCGAGCCAGGAGAAGTTGGCGGGTGGCAAGAACCACATAATGAACCTGTGCGCGATCAAACGGGTATTAGGTTTACGTCGAGTTCGAATGTAAATCTGGTAGACCAAGATGTGCTTTTACATGCCCGCCCTTTAGACTTTAGCACAGAATTGGGATCAGCTGTTAAGAAAAATGATTCTCCTCCGAAATCGTTAAATATGATTAAAAAAACATTATCGGATCCGAACAAGGGCATCGATCAAAGTACTATAGATATAAAAGCAGAAGTTAACGAAAAGAATGTGACCTCATTTATTCTAAACGGCAGAGAAAATTACATTGTTAAACTCACCTTCACAATAACTTTCAAGGACGCAACGGGAAATACGCATTCCGGGATTATGGAAAAAGAGATCACCGTAGGGGCTCTATCCAAACAGGATGCGCTAGTGATTTCGCATAAATATGCCGAAACTATGAAGAAAGCTTTCAACGAGAATTCCACAAAATATATCTCAGATTTCGTACCTAGTAATCTGGACGCCATTGCAAATGCAACAAGGTTTAAATTTGAATCTGATTCCACTGAACCTAATAACACCACAGTTTCCGTACAAAATAGTAGCGGGGAATTTCAACCAATTGCCACCTATACTCCCCAGAAAGAACACTATATCCTAAATTCTGAGGGACTAAAGCAAATAAATAAAGAAGAAACCCAATCAAACCCTCATACTGTGGAACTTACGTATGAACAAAAAGTGAAAATGATCGCCACTACAAGAACTCATTTGAATGCACCCACTCCCGAAGTAAGGAGGGAAAACAGAGAAAAATTAGAGCGAGAACTTAAACAAGAGATCACTCATTTTGAAGATTTACTGAGACAATCTCCAATTTTTGATAACGCCACTGGTAAGAAGTCCGAAAGATTTATAAAATATTTAAAAAAAGAAGCGGACACAAATGGAAGTGAGTTCAAGGATATTAGGGATCAACTCACTAAAATTCATATAGCGCAGCATGCAATTATCAATACTGCTGAGGAACTCAAATCGCTACTAAAAATTGATTCTCGAGAACCTCAGGAATTAATGGGCGTTGCAAATAATATAGATGCACGGATGGGTGCATTGAATAGTTATCAAAAAATTATTACTACAACAAATGAAACTGTCGCTATTTTATACTCTGCTACGACTCCTGTAATGCCTCAACAGGCTCCTCCTAAACCAGTTCCTCCTAAACCAGCAGCTCCAGTCATGCCTCCACCTACTTCTCCAGTAGGGCCAGAGCCAGCGCCTACACCTATTCCTGTAGTTCCTAAACCAGCGCCTACACCTGTAAGCCCTACTAAACCAACTCCTGCACCCATAAGGCAACAGGCAAAACCTCACACAAATCCAATAAATGAAAATACTGGAGATGTTAATTTCGACGAGTTGGCTGAAAATTATAATAATCGATTTGCATCACGACATGATCCAAATCTAATGTCGGAGAAAGAAGATCTTCAAGAGCTTGAGGAAATGCTTGGTGGCACGCTAAAAAGACCAAAACCTGGTGAAGCAGAAGCAGCTATAGCTGAAGCTGAAGCATCAAAGAAAGCAAAAAAGGCAGCTGCCGCAGGAAAAAATAGATCCGGATTTAACGAGAACTTGCAATTAACTGAGGAAGAATTCCAGGATTTCATCAAAGCAATGAAAAGTCCTACGAAGGAAGGTAATATTCCAGATGAAGTAGTTAATAAAGTGAAAACGACATTTATGGAGAATAAGGTGAATTTTAAAGATATGACTCAAAAGGAATTAGAAAACCTCGCTTTAAAATGCGGGAGAGTTGGTATTGTTATTGAAGACGAAGCTTATGGAATTAAAAAGGGATTTTACCCAAGTAATGAGATGAGAAGACAATATGGTGGAACCAATACGACACGTCCTGAAACTTATAGCTATATAATAAACTACAACGTTAAAACAAAAAGCGCAAAAATTAGGGAATTAAATCCGAAATGATGATTTTTTAAATCGCAATTATTAGGGAGTGTGGTCAGTTGTCTCAGTAAACGAAATTGGCATATGAGTAACGAATAATAAATCATAAACCAGCAATCGATAAATTAAATATGGTTTGTTTTTTAAAAATTATAGTATAATTAAATTTGTAATTTATTAGATTAGAGTAGTAAAGAAAAAAAATAAATTAAACTTGGAGATGGTTATTATGAACATTGAATTACAGCCATTAAACCCAAACCCAGAACCATTACCAGGCCCACAAATTATCGTAGAGGAAGAATCAGCCCAGAACCCAGCACCAGGTGGAGTACCAGCCGGAGGTGGGGGCGCAGCTGGTGCTGTGCAAGAAGTTGATACATCCAAGCCTGGATTTCATATACACACCGAAGGGTTAGCCCCTGGCAGTGTGGCGACTGGTTTCAACCTTACAGTTGAAGATACCCTCAAACAACAATTTTCTATAGGCGACACAGCGCAGATGTCACTTCATAAAATTAGAGAGAGTTTGAATGGCCAAGTTGAAATTAAAAATTCTGCAACTGGTGAAGTTGAAAGAGAAGGTGTCAAAGAGATTGAAATTGAGACGACAAGGTGCCCTGATGTTACAACTTATACAGACGCAAAATCCGGTACTGAATATTTTGCAGTCAATATTAATTATAAGATTAGCTGGAAGGATAGTGATGGCACTGAACACTCGATCTCTTTTACAAAACCTATCTATCCCCGTAGTACGGATTTTGAGAAAGCCATGAATGCTTCGGATAAATTTGCGGAAACTATGACCGCTTCATTTGAGGCAGGCAATAAAACTGCCTATATTTCTAATTTCATATGGGGGAACACTGAGGCTGAGAAGAATGCTTTTCTGAATGCTAAGTCCTTTGTTTTCACCCCTTCAAGAGCTGGGACAGCGACAGCGATCCAGTATCGTAATGCCAATGATGAGCTTGTTACATTCGCCACATATACTCCTAATAAAAAGCATTATACGATTACTAAAAATGGTCTGCAGAAATTATCAAAAGCTGCAGCTGCAGATGATGCACAAAAGGCCAGGGCTCTTGAATTAACCCTCGAAGAAAGGAACAAAATGATTCAATCTGTGCGCAATCACAACACTCTTCAGAAGCCAGAGAACCAAAAGGAAAAAGACTTAAGACTAACTAAATTGCAAGAAGAAATTGAGAGTGATATGGAGAAATTCAAAGAACTTTCGCAAGGAGGGCCAATATTTATAGGAAGCGATATAGGGGGTGTTAAAAAGTTTGATTATTCCCCGGCTTTTGAACAATATCAAGCTGATCCCTTAAAACTCTCAGGAAGTGATGACGCAAAAAAAGCTTTGGAATCAATAAGATCGCAGTTAAGAGAAATGCTGATGCTAAAAGCTACGATTGAAGGAAAAATAAACGAATACAAAGCTTTAAAGAATTTGAATAACGCTGATGCCGATCCCAATTTGAAAGTTGAACAACAAAAATATGATAATAAATTATTCTCCTTAAACAAAACAATCAATCCTTTGTTTAATATTCCTACTCCCTCAAACCCTTTATCTACTCATAATGCAGCAGAATTGAAACAAGCCTGTGTGAATAAAGGAAGCCCTGGTCGAATAGCTGACGAAATAGCCGAAGCATTCATTAATGATAATAAAAATAAGTGTCAGGAGCTTGCTATGAGTGCAGGTTTAAAAATTCAAATTTATGATCAGAAAACCGGTGAGCCAACAAATATAGTTTTTAATAAGACCGGAGCAACAGAAATTTCATTATGGCAAAATGAGGCTGGATACCTTACCGCTACGCCTCCTCCACCTCCAACCTGACAAGTCGCCGCAGTCCAAAGTTATTTCGAAAATAAAGGATAACATAATAAACCAGAGAAGTTTGTCATGGAACCACTACAATCACTAAAATCAAAAGACTCAGATTTTGATATTCAAGTTAACGAACTCGAGGCTCCCCTTAAACCAAAGGAGAGGCATGATGCTGTAGTAGGTAAGGACGAGTTACCCGGTCAGGCTTTATCGAGGATAAAAGCAGAATTAGCTGATTCAAAAGCAACGAATATCGACATTAGTGTTGTCATGAGCAAAGAGAGTGAAACGTATTCCTATGCAGGTGCAACTCTATTCAAAGTGAGCGCTACCTTTGTGATTAGGTATAAGGATCAAACAGGAGAAGAGAAAATCAGAGAACTGAAATCCAACATCTACCCTATGCACACAGATTTTACCAAAGCAATGGAACGCTGTAAAATCTATTTTGAATCAATCTGTGAGGTTGCCCAAAATGAAAAGCCTGGGGTGTTGACATCTATTTCAAGCAGTGGGGATAGTAAGGCTGGTGAGATAGGGAAGAAACTGCTCAATTCTCGTGTTGTTCATTTTGAAGATGTGGAGGTACCCGAAGAGGAGGAAGGATCGGCTGCAGAAGGAGAAGCAGTGCAGCCAAAAAAAACAAGAATGTATTGTGAGACTGAAACACCTGGAGAATTGGAAGAAGTAGCCGTGTATGATGACCAAAAACATAGCTATCAATTAACGGAGAAAGGGCTGGAACGACTCAGGGGGGATCCGGGAAGTGCTGGAATAAATATTCTACAGTTAAATTTACGTGAATTTATTGATTTGAGTGCGTTTGTAAATCCTAGCAAGCAAGCGGAGAAGATTCATGAAGCCGAAGCAAAATTTGAAAATTTAGCTAGGGAATTCCATGATTCATTCCCTTCTGATGGAAAACTAACTGAGCATGTATTGACTGGTCGTATTGTAGATGCATCCAATAAAAAAGATCCGTTACGCCAAATGATAGAGATTAGGAATCAAATGCATACTCTACTTGAAGGGATCAAGAAACATTACAAGTCTAATAATGATTCTACAATTAGGCTTGCCTTGAAAAGAAAAATAGAACTCTACGAACAAATAGATAAGCGAATCAACGAGGACTTTTTCTCAAAGACTCCTGAAGAAGAAGCAAGACCAGCAAATGAGCAAAAAGAAAAAATAGAAGAAGTAAAAGATGACGAACTTGAAAAAAT
>Ga0206862_1278_pt1 | contig 10646 bp, 12 predicted proteins | sample Alteio_BWOrgCont_43_FD_152625 | JGI IMG/M metagenome (GOLD analysis project Ga0206862, IMG submission 152625) | Enriched cells from forest soil in Barre Woods Harvard Forest LTER site, Petersham, Massachusetts, United States -... | ecosystem: Environmental > Terrestrial > Soil > Temperate forest >... | reverse complement strand
TGATGAATAGGTTTTGTCAGATAGCGTATGGCCAGCCAGTTGAAGAGTCCAAAAAGCAAAAGAATGAGACTGGAAAAGGCTAAAAAACCCAATTCTAAATCGCGCGTGGCTTCACTGAGATATTGAAATGGAAATGCTGCCCGCAACACATACGTTTGTCCATGAAAGTCGAAGGCTTTGGCAAAATAGGAAAACTTCTGCTTCAGCAATTTGGACTCGCCCTCGTAAAATCCGATCCCATTTGTAAAGGCCTCGTTCACTTCAGGATGGTCGATCACGTAGTCTTGGCTAAATTTAGGGCCGAGAAGTCGTTTCAAATGCGAGTCATAAAGAACTTCGTGCTGTTGATTGATCACAGCGACACGGAAAAAAATACTGCTTTTTTGATCCTTCAAGCGGGAAATAAGAGCTTCATTATTCGGAGCATCTTTAATTTTTTGAATGATTTCGGTCGTGCGGTCGTCAATCGCTTTGATGACGATATGGTGGATTCCTTGCGATACCAGAGGGAATAACCCCGCAATAAACAGCAAGAAAACGATGACATAGCTAAGAATGATCTTCTGACGAAAATTAAGCATATATTATTAACTTTTTAAAGCAATTGTAGTGTTTTTTTAAATAAAGTGCAATTCAATTAACACATTGATCCTCAGCTATACTTTCAGGTTTCTAACTATATTAATTTTTCTAGTTGTGGGAGAATATTCGGAACTTCAACTGTGATTGCCTGCCAAACAATATCTGCATCGACATCAAAATAGGCATGTATTAGTCTATTCCGCATTCCAATAATTTTGGACCAGGGGATAAATGAATTTTGTTCTTTAAAGTCTTGAGAAAGTCCTGTTGCTGCTTCTCCTAAAATCTCAAGCTGACGAATTATTGCAGAAAAAAGCATTAAGTCATTATCTAAATCATCACGTCGGCGATTTTGAATAAAATGAAAGATGGCTTCAGAAGCATCGATCATGTGTTTAATTCGAACGGAATTTTCCTTGACCATAAAGAGGATATGCTTTTTTTAGAACATCTTCACGAAAATAACGACTTAAGTCTTTGGGAGTATGCAGATCGGCTTTTCTACCTACGATGGATGTAAGCTCTTCTTCCATTGAAATGAGCCCGAAAAACCCTGGAATATGTTCAGGGTCAAATTCTACCAATACATCCACATCACTGGATTCAGAAAAATGATTTGTAAGTACGGAACCGAATAATGCTAGATTAGTAATATTGTGTGTCCGACAAAATGAGTTGATCTTCTCCTCAGAGATAAAAATTTGTGGTATTGATGCCATATGAAATAAACCGACTCTCCTTTCAATTTTGCCAGTTCTGCAAGAACTTTTAATGTATATGTCGATATGCATTATAGAACAACGAGCAATTTTCCTCATTACCTTTTATTGCAAAAAAGCAATAAAGCCATAGACTTGTATGCGTGAATGAACTAGAATAAACAGATTGAGAAACGCATTTTTAAATTAGGAATAAAACAATGTCTAAAGGTCTCTCCGCCGGCATCGTTGGTCTCCCCAATGTTGGAAAATCAACACTATTCAACGCTTTAACCTCCAATCAGGCAGCTGCCTCCAACTATCCCTTCTGTACCATTGATCCTAATGTCGGCATCGTCGAGGTTTACGACCCGCGATTAGAGAAGCTTTCCCAGCTGTCTCATAGCAAGAAGATTGTCTACGCCTCCATGCAATTTGTGGATATTGCCGGATTGGTTGCCGGCGCTTCCAAAGGAGAGGGCTTGGGGAATCAGTTTTTGGCAAATATCCGTGAAACCGATGCCATTGTCCATGTTGTCCGCTGTTTTGAATCGGACGATATTATCCATGTTTCCGGCAAGATTGATCCGATCCAAGATATCGAGATCATCAACTTGGAGTTGCGTCTGGCCGACCTGCAGATGATCGAAAATGTGGTAGGACGTCTTGAAAAGCAGGCGAAAGGGAAAAAAGAGCTTGTTCCTGTCATCGAATGTTTAAAACGGGTAGAGGCGCATTTAAATGAGAATAAGCCTGTGCGCACATTTGAGCTGACTGAGGAAGAAAGAAGCTTCTTGCAACCCTATCCATTCCTCTCTGCTAAAAAAGTGCTTTATGTGGCGAATGTGTCCGAGAATGAGCTGCCTGAAATGGACAATGCCTTAGTAAGAAAAGTGCGAGCCTATGCTGCTGAGGAAGGAAATAGCGTTATCCCCATTTGCGCAAAGCTAGAAGAGGAGATCGCCCAGCTGCCTCAGTCGGAAAGAAAAGCTTTTCTAGAGGGATTAGGTTTGCAGGAATCGGGTTTGGATCGTCTCATCCACGCCTCCTTTAAGATGCTTGGTCTCATCACCTACTTGACCACTGGAGAGATAGAAACACGCGCCTGGACAATCCATGCAGGCACTAATGCCGTTGAAGCCGCAGGGGAAATCCACACCGATATTCAGAAGGGATTCATTCGCGCCGAGATTGTCGCCTACGATGATATGGTCCTGCACAAAAGCAGGGCTGTCGCTCGCGAAAATGCGAAAGTGAGAGCAGAGGGGCGCGACTATATTGTTAAAGATGGAGATGTGATTCTCTTCATGCATCATTAATTTGGAAAGGAATTGCGTCCATGCAGAATTTTTCGCTTTTTGTCACCTGTGCACCGGAAATTGAATATTTATTGGTTGAGGAGCTAAAGGAATTAGGAATCCAATCGGTCAGCCCAGGCCATCGCGGTGTCTACGTCACCGAAGCTAACTGGTCGACTATCTATACCATCAATTACGCTTCTCGATTAGCCAATCGTGTTCTTTTGCCTCTGTCTCGATTCAAATGCTACAATCAAAAATCCCTCTATTCGCAAATTTCTAAGATCGATTGGGTGCCTTTTTTTCATAAAGCAAATACCCTAGCCATCGATGCCAACGTGCATCATCGGGAGTTGCGGAATAGTCTTTTTGCTGCACAGGTCACTAAAGATGCGATTTGCGATCAGTTGCGCCATAGAACAGGGAAGAGGCCTTCTGTCGATATTCAAAATCCGGATGTACAGCTGAATTTATTCATCCACCAAGACTGGGGGAGCATTAGCTTTGACACTTCAGGCGATCCGCTCCATAAGCGCGGGTATCGGATCGAGTCAGTCGAGGCGCCGATTCAAGAAACCTTGGCTGCTGCGATCTTACGCATCGCCGGCTACTCTCGCGATCAAATTCTTCTGGACCCTTGCTGTGGGTCGGGGACCTTTTTAATAGAGGCAGCGTTAATGGCTGCACAGATTGCTCCGGGTTTTCTGCGCAATAAATGGGGCTTCCTCCTTCATCCGCAGCATGATCAGACCCTCTGGTTAAGAATCAAAAATCACTACGATGCACTAAGAACTTCTCTGCCAGAGCAGCATCTGTTTGGTTTAGATATTAATAAAAATGCGGCTCGAGTAACAAAAGTCAACTTAAAAGCAGCCGGTTTCGGGAATAAAGTTGAGGTGATCCACACTGATTTCCGTGAGTATAGCCCGACGCTACCTCCAAATCTTATTGTGACCAACCCGCCTCATGGAAAGCGACTTGAGGATGTTTCTCAGTTAAAGTCTTTTTATCGCGATCTCGGTGACTTCATTAAACAACAATCAGCAAAACCGGGGCGTGCATTCATCTTTGTAGGCAATCAAGAGTTGATGAAAGAAATTGGCTTAGCTGCGAAAAAGAGGCATGTGCTAATAAGTGGAGGTGTGGACGCACGCTTATTGGAGTTTGATATTTTTTAAATTGAGGATGCAATGGAAGAGCCGGATTTTCTCCCGACAAATCTGAAGAAATACGCTAGCTGCGCTTCGGACCGGCAACTATTTCAATCGCTCTCCCCGCGCCTCGATGATTTGATTAGCTACTTTGAAACGGGATGCGATGATGTCACCTGGGCCAATCGTCATCGAAAGTTTCTTGCCCTAGTATTAAGATGGTGCAGCAGAAACTACTTCTCAAATAGATTGCCGCGGCATAAAGCCATGGTCATCGTGGCAATCATTCGCAAATACTATGCTCTGCTTGCTCCAGAACTTCTTTTCTTCCCTTCGTTTTACTATACGATCAAAATTAAGGCATTCGATGAAGTTCATGATGTAAACTGCCTGCTCTTTGGTGTTGAAAGCGACTATTTTAGAAATTTATTCCGCTCCTCCTTTGAAAATTTCACCTACTTCTGTCAGATTAAATCCGGCAATCTTTTCCAGTTTCTGCTTGTGAAAGAATATCTGAACACAGGCGATATCGGAGAGCTTTGGAGGCTGGATTTCGATCAACTTAAAGCTTTAATGCGTTTGGCGAGGATCTGGTTCCTGCCGGGGCTTCTGGAAAAGTGTTCGGAAATCATCAAGCGCTATATCGACAGGGATAATGTGGTCGCGACGATTCTAGAAGCCCATCGTCTACAGTATTTGAGCTGGAAAAATGAGGCATTTCAATTCTTCAATGACCATGAAAAAGGTCTCCAATTTATCCCGGCTGATAATGAATCTGAGTTGCGTATTCAGGTGCTTGACCTCAAACATGATACCATCAACTGTTTTAATCAATTTGCCTCTGAAGTCACCCACCTCAGCATGGATGTCGACCTGGCATTGGAGCCGGCGGGAAAGGATTTAATCGATAGCTGCCCTAGGCTGAAGGGCTTTGATATGAGCGGATCCAGGACCCCTCTGCAAAATTTCGGCTTCCTGCCCTCTAACTTAATTGAGCTCAATCTCTCCGCCTGCACATGGATTCATGGCAACCATATCAGAGTCATTGCTCAAAACTTCCTCTATGTGAAAAAACTCGAGCTGGCAGGCAATGTTCAGCTGGGCTTTTCTGCCTGGAGCGAGCTTTCACGCATGCATCATCTCACCTTTCTGAATTTGTCAGGGTGCCATCAGCTTAAGCGAGAAGATCTGGTTTTAATTGCCCGTTCCACTCCCAATCTACTGGAATTAAGTTTGGAGGAGTGCCGACAGCTTGCAGACCCTGAATTCATCGACTTTATTACCCTCTGTCCCCATTTGCGTGTGCTCAATTTAAGCGGTTGCAGCGGGCTGAGCGATCGCTCTCTTAATGAGCTAGGCCTTCGTGCTTATCAGCTGAGCTACCTGATTTGTGTGCGGACAACCGGTTTCACCGATCAGGGAATCGAAAGATTCGTGCGGATGCGATCGAGTCTCTTAAAGCTTAATCTGCGCAGCAATCCCTATTCGGTACGAGTCATTGCAAACCTCAAACAAGAATTTCCCTTCCTTCAAATTGAAAATTGACTATGATGAATCAAAAACCGAGGCATAAATGTGGCATAAGGAATACCGTGACTATCGTTTGGACAGCCCTCTCAAAAAGGAGAGAGTCGAGCCTGGCAAGGGGATCATCGGCTGTGAAATGGCTGAGCTGAACGGCTGGGGCAACACGCTTCATAATGCTTTTGAAAAGAGTTATAAAAAAAGTGTTCAAAGAGGACAGGTAGAGAATGAGCAATCCCCGTCAACCTAATGGGGATCATACCTGGAAACTGTTTTTGGGGTATGTTCGCTGCCCTTTTTGCGGGTATATTATGGAGAATCGCGATCCCTTTGAAAAGCACTTCAACACCCTTGTTAAAGAGGTGTTGTGTCAAAGATGCGACAGGGAATTCACATTAAAAAAATAACAGACATCGAATGGAGCAGCCCCCTATGCAAAGCACACAAAATCAATCGGAAGAAGAGAGACTGCTGCAGGAAAAAATAGCCAGGGATACTCTAGAAAGGTATTCCGGTTCGCCTGTAGCTGACTTTCAGCCTTATGTTCTCCTGACGAACTTCTCGCGCTACGTACAAGTTTTTGCGGAAACCCGCAATGTTCCTGTGATCGAAGGGTCCACTTTTAAGGTGGCCCACTCTTCTAAGGAACGGATCTCCATTTTGGATTTTAAAATCGGTTCCCCTGCAGCAGCCCTCGTGGTCGATCTGTGCGCTTTCTTGCCCATTCGTGCAGCTCTGCTGTTGGGAATGTGCGGGGGATTGCGCCGCCACTATAAAGTGGGAGAATACCTGGTCCCTGTCGCTAGCATTCGTGCTGAGGGGACATCGGATTTCTATTTTCCTGCAGAAGTTCCTTCCTTAGCCAATTTCCTTGTTCAAAAAATTGTGACCAACGTCCTCGATGAGACACACACTCCCTACCATATCGGCATCACCCACACGACAAATAAGCGGTTTTGGGAGTTTGATCAAGAATTTTGCAAACGGTTAAAGTCAACGCGTCCACAAGCCATTGAGATGGAATGCGCGACTCTCTTCATGGCAGGGTATAGCCATCGGCTTCCTGTGGGTGCCCTCTTGCTGATTTCAGACCTTCCGTTGAATAGGGATGGCATCAAGACAAAAAAAAGCTCAGAAAATGTCTTCGATAACTATACATCGGAACATGTGGAAAAAGGCGTTGCAGTCATGCATGCGCTCGATATTGCTTTCGCCCATCAGGCAAAAGGGGTTTTCCGGGGCAATCGACGCCATTTCGAAAGCACCCTCGCATAAACTGGACGAGATGGACTAATTGGACGAATGATAACTTGGATAAATGCTTTTATTGTTCTTTTGTCCAGTCGAGACAATTGCAGATCGTCCAGTTCGTCCATTTCGCTAATTTGGTTTTAGGATTTTTAGCTGAAGGTCCTTGATCGTCTTGAAATGTTTTTGATTTGCTGTACATAAAATGTGATTTTCCTCAACTGCGGTTGCTGCAATGATCGCATCCCCGCATCGCATCCCGCTCGATAGAGAGTATTCTTCGATATAAATAGCTGCTCGATGACCGATGTTTTCAGTAAAAGGAAGAATGGTAAACTCAAAATCATGTAGAAATTCTCGTATGATCCTGAGATCGTTTTTATTTCTCGCACACTGGAGCAGCTCCATATAGCTCTGTACTGATAGATGGCGAGACGAATCGTTTTCGATTAGTTTAGCAGCATGATGGTTCCCTTTCTGAGACCAGATGAGAACATCTGTATCAAATAACATGTCTTGATCCCCTCAGTCGTTGCATGGTCTCTTCTACCGTTTCTTGGTCGTTACTTAACATCCCAAAAAAAGGAGACTCCTTGACATTTTTCTTGCTCTTCTCTTTGACGGGTTGTATTGTTCCCTTTAATTTCCCATGAAAGTAGATTTTGACCTGTTCGTTTCGTTCAAGAGCGCATAAGACATCTTTCATTTTATAGCGTAAATCGACAATGGATGCTTCCATAGCTCATCTCCTTTATATTTTATTTTACTTATATAGACATTTTAAGTATACATTTTTCATATTTTTTCTAAGTTCCTACCATCTTAATTTAATTTATTTGACAAAAAGTAATCGCTTACAATATGATTCTATTTTTAAATAAAATGGCGAATTTTATTAATTATGTAAATTATTTATAAAGAAAAAGAGAAAATTATGAATATTCATCTTAACAATGCCTTTGATTCTTTCCAAAAAGGCTTCCATGAACTGCAATATGGGGTTGCTTCCATGTTTCAATATGTAGTGATGAAAGATCCCGATACTTATAGAGATGAGCATATTAGTTCCCCGGAAGGAGATATCCTTGTAAATGCTAATACTCTACTGCGGGATCCCGAGTACGTGAATTATCCAACAAAATTCAAAGAAACACGAGAAAAAGCCAAGTGGACAGCGATAAAAATTTTTGCTGGTTCAGTGCTGTTATATGGTTTGAGTGTGGCTGCTCCTTCTCTTCCATTCATGTTTATCATTAAGAGTAAGGGAATTGTTGTTGGATTATATGATGTTTATAAAATCGGTACTTATTTATACAAAAACAGCGATAGCGTAGGGTCAATTTTTAATTCTCTTAAGGCAACCCATCGAGTAGTCGTGAAGGAAGCGGCGACTTGTGCGGAAAATAGTGTATACAAAGATTCACATAGGGTATTCGAGGACACATTCTTCCGACCGCTTTATCAAGGCATGGTCGATACTAATTATGCAGCGGCTGTCTCCGGTGTTTTTAAATCTGGGAAAAAATTCCTTAGAGCATTCACAACTGGTAGTTAATAGAATCCTATTGACAGGACGTACAACGCAAGAAGAGGTTTCCGCCTTTCTTGCGTTATTTTTTTAATGCTCGTGGAATGTGGTTAGATCCGGTATCACAATGAGATCTGGGTGCACTTGGGCTCTTAGCACTTGCTGGATATAGGATAGCGTTGTTCCCGTCGCCGAAAAGCAAGAGGTGCAGGATCCCTTATAGGCGATAATCACCTCGCGATTTTGAATGAGATTCATCACCTGAACACCGCCTGCATCCAGTTCAATGTAGGGACGAACATCTCTAGCAATGACCTCTTCAGGAATAATCCTGCTAAGAATGCTGCGGACCTAGGCTATGCTTATCTCCCGCAGGAAGTGGTCACCAAAGAGGCTTATGAGGCCTATGCCTCCACGCTTAAGGAGATCGATTATCAGGGCATTCATATTACCGAAGATGACCACGCAGAGTCCTGTGCCAATGGCGCCTGCCCTATAAGATAGGCTTGGGAGGGGTTAAACAAGATAGAAAACTCAACCTATCTTGTTTCTATCCTGCCGCCGAAGGCGATCCTGTCTATCATGTTCTAAATAATAAAGATTGAGGGTTTAATCAAGACCGAGACCGAGACCGAGACCGTGACCGAGACCGGCTCTTTACGCAAGAAAATCCGGTCTCGGTCACGGTCTCGGTCTCGGTCTCGATTAAACCCTCAAACTTTATTTTAGAACATGATAGACAGGATCGCCTTCTAATCCTTGTTCATCAAGGAATATTCTGCTGCGAGCTTACTCGGATTCCTGGATGGGCTTGCCGACGGGTGCGGAGATTGTCACTTGAGTGCCCTCGATGATATCCAGATGCGTTCCTCGTTCCAGTGCATTTTTCACAGATAAAACCTCTCCCCTTTTCAGATAGGAGAACGCTTTTGCATCCTTGGGAACATCTTTGAGGCTGCAGCCAATGTCTTTTTTTCCATCAGAACCGCATAAATAAAAACGCTGGCCTGAATGTGTTTCTATGGGCGGACTTATCACACGGTAAAGCGGCTCCTCAGGAAGGATTGGCCAACCGGAAGCTGGATTCCTCAATAAAAGGTAAGACATCTTTAACGAGCTTAAATTAATATTGGCAGCTCGCTGAATTTCTCGAAGCAAGTAGGTTTTCTCATATTCACGCTGACCATAGCAGGGACTATTAGACTTGAGGGCAGGACACTCTCCGCGCCAAATACAAGGCGCTTGGACAGGAATAGAGTCCTTTACCAACTCATCCCTTAATTCAAGCAGACGACGATTTGAATGAGGCAGAGAGCTGCTCACCAGCAGTAAGCAGCCGTCAGGAGTGAGCCTAGAAAGCAGTAAATTCAACCATTGACGCTGGCTCTCCTTCCACCCCTTATATGTAGACGGAAACAGTTCCTCTAAACAATGTCCGGCAATAATCAGATCGAAATTACCCTCGAGAGGAGGAAGATTTCCTTTGATTAAATGCGGACGAATCGACAAAGGAAACCCATATCTTCCGGATACTTCCGCAGCCATTTCTAAAGCTGCCTTGCTTCTATCTACAGCGATCACTTCACGCGCACCATGACGCAAAGCTGCAAAAGCAAAAGCGCCCGGACCGCTTGCTAGATCTAAAACTCTTCGCGGAGGGCGAGGAAGCTCCCCAATCAGAGAAATTCCCTCTTGATAATGCAGGTTCCACTGGTATAGAAGATAGGCGCCAAGAAGTCCTGGCTCATTGAAGTAATCAGTTCCGATTAAATCATGGCCTATTTCTAGTCCGCTTTTAAGTTTTTGGACCGCCTCGACCACACTTCTAAATTCCCGCGTTTGAAGCCGGTCAGGCGGACCCGATAGCTTGTAAAATCGGCGCCAGATGCCGATGAGAATAGGTGTGATTGTCTCGAGGTCGAGAGAGATTTTCTTTGATTTCATTGCTAGCCAAAAATTTGTTTTCTTTCACGTTCGGTTAAAGGACGCCAGGTGCCAACGGGAAGCGGACCCAGATGAAGTCCGCCAAGCCGAATTCGAGTCAATTCCTTGACTTTCAATCCGGCAGCATCGAGAAGCAGGCGCACCTCTCTCTTTTTTCCTTCGCTGATGACGATTTTAAGCGTACCCCGCCTGACCTTTTCGACGCGAAGCGGTTTAACAAAGACACCCTCCACCAACGTTCCATTGGAAATGGCAATCAGATGCTCATGAAAAACTTCTTGATCGGTTTTAGCCAAATATTCCTTTTGAATATTGGATGACGGGTGGATCACCTGATTGGCAAAGTGGCCATCATTGGTGACAATCAGAAGACCTTGTGTATCTTTATCGAGGCGGCCGACGGTAAAAAGGCGATGCCCCTCGTCCTTAAATAAATCTAAGACAAACTTTGACTGGGAGGTCCCGCGAGTGGAGCAGATATACCCGGAAGGTTTATTAAGCAGGTAGTAGACCTTTTCTTCCAGGGGTTGAATCGGCTCTCCATTAACTGCAATGCGATCAACCAACGGATCTACCAGTGTTTGCGGAACCAATTGCTTCGCTCCGTTGACAGTCACCTGCCCACGAAAAATAAGCTCTTCACTGGCCCTACGTGAGGCGATGCCGGCAGCAG
>Ga0206862_1256_pt3 | contig 10715 bp, 6 predicted proteins | sample Alteio_BWOrgCont_43_FD_152625 | JGI IMG/M metagenome (GOLD analysis project Ga0206862, IMG submission 152625) | Enriched cells from forest soil in Barre Woods Harvard Forest LTER site, Petersham, Massachusetts, United States -... | ecosystem: Environmental > Terrestrial > Soil > Temperate forest > O... | reverse complement strand
ATCCCCGGTGATCAGAAGGGCATTATTTTCTGGTACAACTTTGATGTTCTTAATGGCCTGAACAAGCATTTGATGCGGTGTTGTACTGCTGCTTAAATTGGAAGCGATTTTGTTGAGATAGTTTAAGGCGGCATCTGTCGAAGCGTATTGCAATTTGTAGAGGAAGTAGACTTGCTGCTTAAACCCGCCTTCAGGAGGCACGTCTATTCCAACGAGGAGTTGCTTGACGCGGTCGATCGTTGAGGCAGAGCCATTAAAAGCAATTGACTGTGAAGAGGCATCCCAATGCATTGTGGAGATGGCCTTCTTTAATTGCATATCGCTCGGATTCGTACTGTCGAGTTTATCCGTGAGATTGTGTAGCGATTGTTCTATTTCCTGGTAATTGAGATTGACCGGACGATAAAGATAGATCTGCTGAGATAGGTCGCTTTCAAGAGGGGTATCGATGGTCGGAAGAAGTTTTTTCAAATTTGTGATCGAGGGATCATCACCCGAAAAGACTACGGAATTGCTCGAAGGTACCCATTTTGCAGTTTGCAGAGTACGGATCAATGAGTGGTCGGCCAGCCCCGACTCCTCCAAATTAGTGGTCATTTCCTTAAGGGCATCCATCATTTGAGGCCCTTTTTTATACGTAGGCGTATAGATGAAAAACTGACTGCTTGCCGGAAGGCCTGCTGGGGCTGTGCTGGCCCATAGGACATCGAATTCTGGAAGCAGTTTAGCTACTCGGTCGAGCGCACCTTGATCTCCTGTGAATACGATCGAATTACTTTCTTTAATGAATCGCATCGTAGTGATCGCTTGGATCAAAGGTTGATCTGGATTTGGTGCTGACTGGAGATTTTTGACAAAAAGTTCAAGCGATTGTTTCAGATTGTCGATTTTCGCGTTTTGAATGCGATAAACATAGAAAGATGACTTGGACAATTGTGGAGGGACATCGAGAACGGGCAGGACTTGTTGCAAGCGTGCAATAGCATCAGGGGTTCCTGTGAATGTGAAGGAATTTGTCTCTTTAAGGTATTTCCCGCTCTCAAGCGCCTGAACTAGGGCAGTATCGATATGCGTGGCATTATTGAGATTAGAGACTAAATTTCTGATAGCGAGCTGGAAGTCGTCAGAGGTCGCATTTTTGGGGGAGTAGATATAAAAATTGCTTTGGTTTGCCGTGTACATTGCCGAGGGTATGTCAATGGAGGGGAGTATCTGCTGTAGGCGATCTATAGCAGAAGGAGTTCCGGAAAAGTAAAGGGAATTTGTATCTTTGACGTACGTAGCGCTTTTGATCGCGGCTTGCAGGTCATCACTGCCATTCCCAGAGGAAGTTAGTTTTTCGACAAAAGCTTTCAGAGCATTTTGCAGAACATCGCGCGGCAGGTTTTTGATGGGGTAAACATAGAAAGAACCCAATTCTTTCTTAGCCGCTGCAGCGTCCATGTCAGGGAGAATTTGAGAAAGGCGCGTGAGCGTTTCCGGTGAACCTGAAAAGACAAACGATTGTGTCTCAGGTAAAAATTTCACAGTTTCTATCGTCGTAATAAGAGGGGTATCGGGGACGTGGGATGCTTTTAAGCTGCCTACAAACTGGTCTAAGGCAATTTTGATCTGGCGTTCACTCGCTTTCGTTGGCTGGTAAACATAAAAAGTGACTTTGACTGGGGATTCAGCCAGATCGAATGAGGGCAAAAGTTGTTGAAGGCGATTCAGTGTTGTACGGTCACCGGTAAAGATCAGCGAGTCGTTATCGGCAACATATTGCATGGAGTTAATGGCACTGATGAGAAGAAGATCGGGTGTTGGAGACTTTTTGAGGTTATCGATCAAATCTTTCAAGGAATTTTGGATTTGAGTCAAGTTGTCGTATTTTAAACGATAGACAAAAAATTGCTCGCCTGCATTCTCTGGAATAACATCCAATGAAGCCATTGTACTTTGTATTTTAGCCAGTACATCGGATTCTCCAATGAAAAATAACGCATTATTTTGTGTTGAATATTTAGCGGTTTCAAGCGCCTCGATAAACCGTGGATCGCCAGCTGAGGAAGCTTTAAGTTTTGAAACAAGATCTTTGATCGATGCGAGCACCTGAGTGGGGGAGGCATTTTGGATGGTGTAGAAAAGGAAAGTTTTTTCATTAGCCTGCGTGGGAATATCGATGCTGGAAAGGATCTCTTTTATTTTATTGAACGTATCGCTATCGCCAAGGAAGAGCAGCGAATTGGATTCCTTCACAAAGCGTGCCGTTCTCATCATTCCGAGAAGTTTCGTAGGGGGATGACCCGTTTCCTGTAGCTGATCAGCCGTATTCTTGAGTGCTTTTAAGATTTCGGATTGGGTACGATTGACAATTTTATAGAGGAAGAGGTTCTCCGCTTGCGAAGGGCCTCCGACTTGGTTTTGCGGGGGCAAGTCGAGGTCTTGTAGGACTGTGATGGAGCGTTCGATGAGAAAAGGTGTGGAAACGATAAAAATGACATTCGTCTCCTGCTGGGGCACATAGATAAGAGGGTTTCCCTCGGAAAAAGGAGATACGATTTGTTGTACTAAGTTGATGAGCTCTTTGATAGGGACATGCTTAGCAGCATAGCTTTCTATGTCTAAAGGACTATGAGGCGAATCGAGAATCGCTAGCAAATTGGCGATTTTTTCAATGCTCGTTGTGATATCTGAAACGATGAGCTGTTTGGTCTCCTTCAAGACGGAGATAAGCGCTTTTGCAGAAACCATTGTACGAAGGATCGTGGCAACGGAGTCTATGTTGGCATTGTGGACCCTAAAGACCCTTGTGATGAGAGGTACTTTAGGTGCCGTGGTTTCTTCGCCGGATACGACGTCGGGAATTTGGGTGACGGTTTGATTTTTCGTGATGATGTAATTCCCATTTTGTTCGACGACATTCAAGTTGTTGATGCGCAAGACTTGAATCAGGGCTGAGAATACATTTTCCGGCGTAACGGGTTCTTCCGAAACGATTGTAACAGCAAATTGTAGATCGTTTTCATCAAAGACAAAATTACCGCCGGTGATTTTTGAAACAAAATGAATATACTCGATGATCGCTATATTTTTGAAATTGATGCGATAACTATCTTCTTTAAGGGTGCTCTTTTCGCCTCGTGCAGCGATGAGCTCGCTTTCATTTTCGGGAAGGACGTAGGGAAGATCTGCCTGTACCAAACTGGGCAGCATGACCCATAAGGCACCTTGAACAAATCGGAATCGTTTGCATCGCAACAGAAAGTCGGCCATATCAAAGGGTTATCGCTGCGCTTTGTCTTAAGAGGTGATAGCAAAAAATATAAAATTTTTTGACTTCGCGATTTTTGCGCTCACCTCTGAAGACACATGCCCCGAATCCTAAAATACTTTTGAAATTATTGTAAATCTAAGTTTTCCTTGATAGCCCTATTCTTGTAGAAAAGTGCAGCTCACTCGCACACACGCTCGCGGAATCGGGCCTCTAGCCTGACAGAGATAAGGAGGAGATTGTGGAAAAATTTGCCAATTTTGTCACTTTTTCCTGGAAAAAAGTGACAGATTTGTCATTTTCTACTAGTTTAAAGCGACAGATTTGTCACTAATAGGCGATCCATGAAGCGCAAAATGATGAGCCGGCTACTTGAATGGGCCTGACAAGTCCTTGCCCATCATCCAAAAACTCACCTCGAAAGACAAAATCCCGGAAATTCTGCATGAACATTTATGGGATCAGCTTAAACGGTATTTTATCGTCGGGGGGTTGCCCGAGGCTGTTGCTACGTATTGCGAAAATAAAGACAATCTATTTGAAGCCTTTTCAGTTGTAAGAAAAAAGCAGGATGATCTTCTCAATACTTATTATGCAGATATTGCAAAACATTCGGGAAAAGTCAATGCAATGCACATTGATCGTGTGTTTAGATCCGTAGCTGCTCAGTTGCAGCAAGTGCAGGAGGCATCTAGCGCACGATTTAAATTTAAAGGGATCGTTCCAGGAGTGACGCATTATGATCGATTGGCTGGTGCCATTGATTGGCTAGAAGCTGCTGGATTGATCATCAAAGTCCATGTAGTCAACACGGGGTATTTTCCATTTAAAGGCTATGAGAAGGAGAATTTTTTTAAATTGTTGTTATTTGATGTGGGCATTCTCGGGATATTGAATCTAAGGTGGGTATACAGTATTACCCTCTGTACTTGGCGGGACGGTTTCCGGTTTTATGATCAAAACTGAATAGGTGCTTTCAACTCGACTTTGTAACTTTTTAGGGTCGCCTGCCTCGTCTATTTGTCCTCGGACGTTCGACCCAGGGTCGAACTGGGAGATTATTTAAAACAGGAAGGGGTTTCTAACCCCTTCCTGTTTTAAATAACTCCCCCGAGAACAAATATCTCGAGGCCTTCGACCCTAAAAAGTTACAAAGTCGAGTTCAAGGTCTCTTTTTCATTTAGGAAACGATGGATACTGTGGAAATAAAAAAAGCACCGTTTAACAGGCGCTAAAATTTTCACAGACAGACTCTAAGCTCCCGCCGATGCTTTTAAAAGCTGGCTGAAATCGATGATGTGAGAGAAAAAACCCAGCTCTTCTAGTTCCGATTTTACTCCACCTACATGAATCAATACGGGACGTACTGAATACCCCCGAAGCAATTGAAGCGTCTTCATTTTTTTTTCCATTTCTTTGACGATTTCTAATCCGATGGAATCTCGATGAAACTTGATCTCACATACATATAGCGTATTAAAGCGCGTTTGAATCAAATAGTCGATTTGCACTCCGGGTCTTTTTCGAGTGGCCGTTTGAAAAAACGGATTGTCTGTCTGAATGTCTCTCGGTTCGATGCCCAAAATACGTTGAATCGCTTGGCGGTTATTGAGAACTAAATTTTCAAATTGTAAACCCATGATCGTTATCCAGCCGAGGGGCAAGAAATCACGATTCTGCTGAATGCTGGCTTGATTCGGTTCGATGTAGCGTAAGTAAAACCGGAGATAATTATCACAAAGACGATATCGGCTCAGTTTTGAGAACTTGCCCGATTTTATACTCCAAGTATAATCTCGAGCTACATAACCGGTTTTCACAAGTTCTTCCAAATATCCACTATAAAGGCCGCTTTTTTCTGCACCGATCGCCTGTAGTATAGCGGCTTGATCCGCTGAACCATGGGCCAAACTTTCGACCATTTTCTTATAGACAGGCGCACGAGTTCCAAACACATCGGAAAAAATCCGATCAAATTCAAGGAACAAGAGCCCCTCTTTACGAAAGCACAATCTACGAATATTTTCTTCAGCCGAAAGTTTTGGATTGATCGATTCAAGATAAAGAGGCACTCCTCCTATCACACCCAGTACTTTGAACTTTTCTAATGCGGAGATCTTCTCTTCCAAAGGACGCCAAAAATGATTGCATTGATGCAATGGCAATTCATGCAACATGATATCCAAGGCAATCCGCCCAAAAAATCCAGTACTGCGCAAGATGTGTTTTTCGATCCAAGCCGCCATCGAGCCGCTAAGCAATAAAATCAACTTAGGATTTTTCTTAAAATGAGTATCCCACGCAGTCTTGAGTTTCCCCAAAAACGCCGGATCCTGCCATCCCATCCAATTGATTTCATCCAATATAATCAAAACCCTCCCCTTTTGTGCAGCTCTTCCCAAAGAGTCGAAAAGAAAATCCCAATCATCAAAACGCAATGAGCGCTGATGCGTTTGTTTCTCTAATTCATTTGCAAAATGACGGCGTTGGATTTCCGCGCTCACTCCTTCCTCCGGTGGAAGGCCAACAAATGTAAAATGCCGATCGAAGGATTCCCCGAATTTTTCCGCAAGCCGACTCTTGCCGATTCGTCTGCGTCCCCGCAATACAACCAGACGCGCCACCCGCGAATCTAGAAGCTCTTTCAAGATTCCCAACTCCCGTTCACGTCCGTAAAAAGGATCACGCATAATTCACCAAATCACACTAAATTCATTTTAGTGTAGCAAAACAGAGCATAACAGACTACACCAAATCGAGCAACTGCCCTTTAGCGCAGTCGCTAAAAATACAAGCAGCTTAGAATCAGAAGTTTAAAAATGAGAAATCGCCGATGGCAAAGGCTGAGGAGCTCATTTAAATCCATGCCATCTGAGGTGCCTGTCAACCTTGTCTTGAGCATGGATCCAAATGATCACCTCAGCCTTTGCCATAAGTCTTCAAGAAAGTTAAAAATAAGGTAGAGCTGGAGATCATTCCCAAAGACATAACCTATAAGCTCGAAGTATGGCAAACGTCCGATGGCGCAATAATGCGTGTATCCTTACCTCCAGAAGTTCAAGGGTCTCACTTTGGCCATCAATCCGAAGGACTGCTCTTCGGTGCCTGCGGTGCGATTGCTCTTTGCCATAGCAGCCCGCGGGCTGCTATGGCAAAGAGCAATCGCACCGCAGGCACCGAAGAGCACCTCCCCACCGGACTCACGTCTCGGGGTGGGCCCCTTCTTCGCGTCGTCTCGCAGAGCTGCAAAAAACTCCTGCGAACTCATACATTAAACCTCTTTCCTTGTGCGAAGCACCCTGGAATGCTGCGTGGAGCGCAGCTTTTCTTCGGGGTTTAGCAACTACAAACTAATTCTAAAAAAGATCCTAGAATTAGTTAGAAAACAGATATCTAAATGGTTTTACAGGGAAGATTTTTACCTTCTCATTCTCGCTCTGCGAACTGACGCGAGAAAGGGTCCCGCCCCGAGACGTAAGTCCGGCGGGAAAGTGAGTGCGGTGAGCAGCCCGCCGATTCAGATCGCAAAGCGAAATCGCACCGCAGGAGAGCCCGTTAGGGCGGGCGGGATCAGTGCAAGTGCACGGCCCGCCTTCTAGGACGCGATTTGGCGCAGCGAGATGAAGCGCAAGGTGGTCGCGGGAGGTGTGCCGTAGGACACACCATCCGACATATCTCTTGGAAGCGCTTATATAGCATTTACCCTAAGAAACTATATCACAATTAAGTTCTTAGATTTGAAAATTCTTTTTTGGGGCATATTAGACATCTTGCGTAACCTCATTTGCTTACTAAAATCGTTCTTTTTTCGCGGATTTTTCTCGCACTCACTCAACCACTCTTTGGAGTGGCTTCGCTCGCTTGATCCGAAACTGCAAAGCAGTTTCTAAAAATCGGCGAAAAAACCTCCGATTTTTTCAAGCAAAGCAGGTTACGCAAGATGTCTATTAAAGGAGGCGCTGCATCTCTAGCATGACCTGGGGCCAGGTTCTTTGTTCTTGAGGGAGGAGAGGAAGGCTTTTTTTGAGAATTGCTTCGGCCTGGGAGTGCATAGAAAGGTTGAGATGCGCTTTGATGAGATCTGCGAAGAGTTTTTTTTCCTCATCACTACTCTCATTCGACCCAATCGGAGAGAGAGAATGTAAAAGAAGCAGATCGCCTGTTTCCCAATTGTCAACGGTTTCCATGAATCCAATCTGTTCTGCCGTGCCGATACGAGGGTTACCTGCGCTAAGAAAGCGGGGTTCGTCACCCATCAAAGAAGAAACGTGGATGAGTGTGCAAGCGCCGCAAGGAACATAAATCAACTCCTCGCGTAAAGAATCCAACAAGAGCAGTTGAAAGTAGAATTCCTCACCGCTCTTTTCCTGGAGGATAAGGTGGTTGACCTTAGCAATGAAGGCTAGTGGATCGAAGGGCTTATTAAGGGAGATGGAACTCTCTGCAACGATGGCTCGGCACATGCCACGCAGTGCGCCAGTTTCGATGAGGCCTCCAAGGCCATGTTTAAAGGTTTCTGCCAACAAGATGAGAAAAGTGTTATTAGGAAATTTGAAGAAATCGAGAAAAAGGCCCCGCGGCGTCGTGCTGCTTCTTCTTGCAAGACCGATTTCGATTTGAGGCCAGTCAGGCGCTATGGCGGGAAGCAAGGTCTGCGATGCCTCGCGAATGGCTTCAAAGTGCTCTTTGACTTGATCGCGACTTGACCGATCTTTCTCCCATTCGCCGGTTTTGAGATAATTCGTAATGTCGCGGATGAAATCAACCACATCTTGGTAGCGATCTTGGACATTAATGGCGAGTGCTTTTTCGAGGATAGGGCGGAACCCTTTAGGGATAGCGGAAAGTTCGATCATGCCATAGCTCAGCTTGCCAACGAGCAATTCAAAAGTAATGATACCGAGTGAATAGATATCGGAGGCAAAAGTAATATTTAAGGGATCTTCTTTTTGTTCTGGGCTCATGTAACTTGGCGTGCCGATCACTCGCCCGATTCCTTCGCCTTCCTTACCACGCTCTTCATAAAGCTGAGCAATGCCAAAATCGATGACCTTTACTTCGCCATCTTCTTTGATCAAAATATTTTCAGGCTTGAGATCGCGGTGAATGACGCCATGGGTATGCAAATGTAGAAGAGCGTAAGCGGCTTGTAGAACTATTTCTAAACTCCGCTTAAGGGTTAACGAACTCTGCATGATAAACTGGCGTAGGGAAACACCCTGGATGAATTCCATAGCGAGATAGGGAACGCCTTCCCATTCGCCTTCCCCATAGAGTTTGACGATGTTGGGATGGTCGGTAAGAGAGATGATATGCGCCTCTTTTAAGAATTGTGCGACCATCTCCGGATGGGTCATCGAGCGAGAGGAGAGCACCTTGATTGCAATGGGTTCTCGAGTTTTGGGATGTAGCCCTAGATAGAGTAGGCTTGTTCGGCTCTGATGCAGTAGACTCTCAATTGGATAAGGGCCAATTTTTTTAGGCATAGAATCGATAGACGCAGGCTGAATTGCAATCTCATGGATCGTATCTTGCTTATAGAAAGAGGGTTCTTGCATCTAAAGTTCTAACTAAGGTGTGTGATCTTGACGCCAAGTGCTTCGCCAAGTTGAATTAATTCACCGCGCGCTACAGCTCTACCGCCCGAGGTGAGAGTCACTCCTTGCTCAGGTGAAGAGGAAAGCTCGAGGATATTGCCCGGCCTCAGCCCTAAGACCTTATCGAGGCTCATTTTGATTCTCGTAACTTCTACAGAAAGTGTGATGAGGAGGTCTTTTGTTAAAGAGGGGGGTAGCTGCTCAGATTCGGCGAGTTTGTGCTGCTTTTCTTCTGCATGCAGCTCCTCCCCATATTTCTCTTCGACGAGCTCTTCATCTTCTACATCCTCATCATGGGCTTCATCAGTTTCGCTGTAGGTTTCATCATAAGTTTCTTCATCATGAATTTCATCGTCGAAATCTTCTTCATTATGGGTTTCATCGTCTTCATGATTTTCATCATCGTCGTGATTTTCTTCGTCGTCATCATGATTTTCTTCGTCGTCATCATGATTTTCTTCGTCGTCATCATGATTTTCATCATCATCACTTTCTTCAAAAGAGGAGAATTCCTCTTCCGATTCTTCGTCTCCATATCTCATGGGTTCCTCCTCATAGGTGGCGTACTCAAGCACTTCTATAGAATGCCCTTTCACAGAGCAAAAGGCGATGGGTTTACCTTCGAGCATGAGCTGCGCTTTCCCATGGTGTTGGTTAGGGTAATAATCACATCGGCTAAGTAAAAGAAGATCTCCTACACCGATCTCTTTCCACATAGTGGACTTCAAAGTGCTTTCACCGATGACAAGCGAAAGGGTAACGTCTAAGCGGGCAGCCTCGCTTTCTGCTATCTCTACTCGTTGCTCCGAACGATAAAACTCTCTAAGCGAGCCTAACGTTTGACTTGGTATGAGTATCTTAGCGAAGGTTTTCAGTTCTTTAAGTGTTATAGCGAATTCGACACCGAGGAGTGGCCCGTCAGGGAGCAGCTCCCGGTTAGCGAGTGTGAAGTGCAGCCCAGGAAAGGCATCGACCTCGGTCAAAGCATCAAGCAGCTCTAAGAAAAGGAAACGATAAAATCCTTGAAAAAAGGAGAGAGGAGTTTCTCGAGGGCCTTTATTTATATGTTTGCCCGATGTCAAAAAGGCGAAGCCTGTTTCGCGCATCTCCTCAGAAGAGGTGGCCCAGAATAGGCTGCCTTTTAAGGCGGGGGTTTCGACACTCATGAGTTGAGGTTTATCACCTAATCCCTCGTGCCATTCTCCTGAGACAACCCAATCGGTACGGCGGTGCTCTACATGAAAATCAGGGCAATCGAATCTTTTTTTTAGCAGAGTATTGAACGCTTCCCAAGGAAATGGAGGAGGTTCGCCCATAAGAGGAATCTGTTTCGCCTCTCTCAGGATCTCTTCAACATTTTTTTTCCAGGGTTTGGAGAGATGAATCATCGCCTATTGATCTCCTGTATAATTTGGGTTGTCCTCAGGCGAGGGCTTGCGATGGAATAGAAAAGGTGAAGAATCTCCTTCAAGTTCGAGTTCGACACGATGGATTAAAAATTCTTTCTTTTTATCGGAATGTAGAGCTGCGCTCAGAGTCACGAGATGGGGTTGCAGAAAGGCGATAGCAGAAACCGAACCGCGGAATTCGATATTGAAGATGGCAGGCGCTGTACTAAATTCCTTAATGATCAACTCTACTCCCTGTAGCGGACTGCCGATAAAAGAGGTGCCATCTAGACGCACACTGGTTTCTTTAATGCCATTTTTTATACAGTGCACGATGGCGAGATTCGTTTCTGCAACGATCCAATCGGATTGTCCTTTGGAAATAGGGGTAATGCTCGATGATGAGGTAGGTCCACAGGGAGAATAAATCGAAAAACTAGGCGGAGCGGCTAACGGATTTTCTTCAGCGACTACCTC
>Ga0206862_1275_pt1 | contig 10908 bp, 8 predicted proteins | sample Alteio_BWOrgCont_43_FD_152625 | JGI IMG/M metagenome (GOLD analysis project Ga0206862, IMG submission 152625) | Enriched cells from forest soil in Barre Woods Harvard Forest LTER site, Petersham, Massachusetts, United States -... | ecosystem: Environmental > Terrestrial > Soil > Temperate forest > O... | reverse complement strand
CCGCCGCCGTTTGCGACAACTTCTGATCCGTTTTGGAAACGGAGGTTACTTCGATATTCATCAGGTCTTCGATACTCGTAACCTTGAGATCCGCGGCCTTATCCTGGGGCCGAACGGGGATCTCCATTAACAACACGAGCAGCAATACGGGAAACCAGCGCCTCTCGCGCAGGCCTTTCCCGCGACGCAGACAACCGCAACGCATTCGGTTTTGCCGGCAAAAAGGGACGGCCAAGAAACAGCCTCAAGGAAGGGGTAGCACCAGTCTACTCAGAAACGCAGCCACCAGGAAGGCCCTTCACCGTGCGATTTGCAAAGTTAGCAATGGGGTAGGGGTTGTCTTTTCATTTACGGCAGTAGACCCGAATGAAAAATCTCTTGTCGCCGATGGATAGCGGAGGCCGCGTGTCCCTCCCCAACACATCGCAGTCGGCGTAGTGCATTTCGATCCAGCTCATCAGCTTGCCGTCATAGTCCCGGCCAAACACCGGCGCGCCAAACTCCGGCGTGGGGCGGTTTGGAATCAGTACCAGCTTCGTTTTGGTCGCGGCTAGTTCCTCGATCGTGCGGTCCTCTCCGGCCGAATCCAGAAAGCCAGGCGTTATGATCTCCTCGCGAAGCGGATTGCGCCGGTCGGTAAAAAAGTCCAGTGACGTTCCCTCCGGAATCACCGCCACCGTGTTTCCCGGCATCGTCCGATGATCAATGAAAGCGATGGCCTGTTCGAAGACTACCCCATAGTCAGGGTCCACCGTCATCACGCCGCGCTCCGTGGCCAGCCGGTAATCGAGCTTCGCCCGATACCGGTAAGTCACGGTGATCATGGTCATGACCGCCCCCAGCGCAAGCACTGTCAGGGCCACATTGCGCGCGAGTGGACGTCCCCGCGGCCCCGTCAGCCACAGGGGAACCCGCTCAACCCACGCATAGGCGAACAAGACCACCGTCGCGGGCAGCAGATACGATCCGTAGGATCCCCCGCTGCGCACGCGGAGAAGCAGCCGCGCCAGCATCGCCAACGAAAAAATCGCAGTCACCAGCAACGACAGGCTCTGCGTATCGCCAGTCCGTCGTTCCGATAACCTCCGTGCGTACTGCCAAAGCAGCGCAAGGATGCCGACCGTCAGGTATAGTGGCGCGGCCACAAACGGCCCTGACTGCCATTCCCTGCACAGCCACGCAATCCCAGTTCCGGCCAGCCCGCATGCAATCCCTACGGCCAGTCGTGGCCATGCCACTGCCGCGCGGTCGGCCTCACTGGGCGGCGCATGACCGGCTTCGCGGCGCCCCGCGATCCCCTCGCTGACCCATGCCAGCAGCGCCGCCAGAGAAAACAGCTGTAACGCCACACCCAGCATCAGAAATAAATTTCGGCCCGCTCGGTCCGCGCCCAAAAGTCGCAGGTTGAAATAAGCCAGCGGCGCGGGAACGTTGGCGAAGAAAACATGGTTGTCGTGATTCATCACCCGCCATCCGACAAGGCTCACGAAAAATGCATAAACCGCGCCGCTGATGCCCAGTGCGGGAACCAGAAAGGCCAGCAGGTCCTGCATGGCCTTGCGACGGTCTGGCAACTCCGTCAGCACCGCTGCGCACACTCCCGCCAGCAGAGCGCCGGCGCCGAACTCCGTCTTCGCCAGCACGGCTACGGCGGCCAACACCCCCGCCGCGACAAGAAATCCTTGTTTCCGCGTTTGCACGTAGCGCAGGATTAGCAGCAGGGTGCACAGCCCGGCCGCGCAGCCGTGCAGAGCGGAATAGCTGTACGGCAGAATGTAGTTCCCAGAGGGCTTTAGTGCGCACATGCCCATCACCAGCAAGGTGGCTGCGCTAGCCGGCACGGGCTTCATCCAAATGCGCGAAAGGCAATAAACCAGAACCAGGATCAGCGTCGCCGTGAGGATTCCGTCAGCATACAAAACGCCCAGGGACGCTCCAAAAATCTTATAGAGCCCGGCGTTCAGGTAGGGCGAAAACGGCCCGTAGAGATAGCTCACCTGTGAGTAGAGAATCTCTCCGCGCGCCAGTCGCAGCGGCAGGTTCATTTCCCGCCCGCAATCCACCAGCGGATTTCCCCAGCGCTCCCAGGTGATTGCTAGTTCCGCCACCCAGCACGCCAGCAGCAACGCCAGCCATCGCAGGTCGCTGCGTTCCATCTCCGGGGACGACTTCATGCCGGGCCTTACTCCTTGTACAAAAGGAATCCATAATGGCAGAATCGCTTGGCAAAGTGCGACAAAGTTCGCGTCAAAAAATAAGCTGACGCGAAATTTTCGCCGGGGGATCTGGGGAGGTTCGAAGATGAAACTGAGAACGCTGTATACGGCTGTGGTTTCGTGTCTCGCTTTGCTTGTCCTGACTTCTCCGGCCCTCATCGCCGGCGCACCGCAGGGGCAGAACCAGCGCGCCGCGCCAACCGAAACCGTGGCTCCGGATATACCCGGCGTGGTGGCGGGCGGCACCGAGGTTGAAATCGTGAAGACCGGACTGATGGGCACCGAAGGTCCCGTCGGGCTGCCCGATGGCTCGGTGGTTTTTTGCGAGCCCGCGGGCAGCAAAGTCGGCAAACTCGATGCGCAGGGAAATTACTCCGTGTTTGTGGAACAGGCCTACGCCCCCGCCGGCTTGGGTCTCGATCCCAAAGGCCGCCTGGTCGCCACTGAAAACGCCGACGGCCACACCGGCGTCGGCATCATCTATCCCAAGGGCAGCGAAGCCATGCTCGCCGACACCTACGATGGCAAGCCGCTGTTGCGCCCTAACGATCTGGTCATCAGCAGCAAGGGCGCCATCTACTTCACCGATCCCGGCGTCAATCCACTGGCCGGCGGCGCCGCGGCCAAGCCTCCCGATCCCAATGCCCTGCCCTACGCGGTTTACTACATCTCGCCCGAAGGCAAGCTCACGCGCGTGGTCGTTGGCAGCGAGCGCCCCAATCCAATCTGGCGCCCCAACGGGATCCAGCTGAGCCCAGATGAAAAAACGCTCTACGTGAATGACAGCTACGGCGAATACATCCTCGCCTTCGACATTCAGCCCGACGGCACCGTGAGCAACCGCCGCAATTTCGCCAAATACGCCAAGGTGGACATGCTGCCCAACGGCATCGCCAGCAGCCAGTCCGACGGCCTCATCGTGGACTCCGAGGGTCGCCTGTACACCTGCGGTCTCGGCGGTGTGCAGGTCTTCAGCAACAAAGGCGAGTACCTCGGCACCATCCCGATCTCCGTGCCGCACCCGCAAAATCTGGCCTTCGCCGGTCCGGACAAAAAGACTCTTTACGTGGTAGGCGCCGGCGTGGCATTCAAAGTCCAAATGCTCTCGCAAGGCCTGCCGAACCGAGCCAAGTAGCTCGCGGCTGGCCCAGTTACGCTCTAGCCGACGCGGCCGCCCTGTGTAGCTCAGGTCGTCGCGACTCCCCGAACTAAAACAGTTCCCCTAACACCGACGCGCGACCTGAGGCTTTTTCCCGCAGGCCTGGCCCACTCCTACTGTGGCGGGCGGTAACAAGCGCCAACAATATAGTGGCTAACCGAGATCAGCCGTGTAATATGCGCTTTTATGAATCTAGGTTTAACCAACGTTCGCCCGAAAGCAGCTCGCGCGATCGTCCACGCACTCGCCATCCTCGCATTGTTCAGCCTCAGTCTGGCCTTCACCACCAGCGAGGCCCGCGCCGAAGCGAAGGCTTGCCAACAAATCAGAACCGCTTGCAAGGATGCCGGTTTCGTTATGGGCGGCGGTGTTCGCAAAGGTCTGGTGCTTGGCTGCTTCAATCCGATTGTCCGCGGGACGGCGCAGCCCAGAGCCACCTCGCTGCCCTTGCCGTCCGTAGATCCGCAAGTGGTGACTGCTTGCCGTGCCGATAGTGCGCCGGCTTCCGCGCCGGCTCCTGCTGCTGCCGCGCCGGCGGCCGCGCCGCTGGTAGCTTCCGACGACGGCCAGACCGTCTATGACGCCACGCTCGGCGTTACCTGGCTCGCCGACGCCAACCTGCCCGCGAAACAAACCTTCGGCGTCGCCACCATAAACAAGAGCGGCTCCATGGATTACGCCACGGCGCTCAAATGGGTGGCCGCGATGAACAGCGCGGGCTACCTCGGTCACGGCGATTGGCAGCTTCCGAGCACTCCGGTCGAGGACCAGACCTGCGCCCGCACCGGGGCAAACGGGGAATCCTTCGGCTTCAACTGTTCGGGAAGCACACTGGGATCCCTCTACTATGCCTCGTTGGGCCTGCACCAGCCGAACACCGCGGTTCCCCTCCCCGCCAATCGCGTCGGCCCATTCACCGATTTCCAGCCCTATCTCTACTGGTCGGCATCTGCGCCCGCCGATCCCAAGCAGGGCTTTGTGAGCTTTTCCTTCAACTCCGGATTTCAAGGCGCCAACGTAGTTCTGAATTACCTCTACGTATTACCGATGATCAAAGGCAAGCTCCCCGGCACTCCCGCCGCCACCGGCAGCGCCTTGCAAGTCAACCCCGACGGGAAAACCGTCTACGATCCGGTTGCGCAAGTCACCTGGCTTGCCGACGCCAACCTGGCAGCTAAACAAACATTCGGCGTCACCGGCATAAACCCCGATGGCGCCATGGCGCACGACGCCGCCGTCCAGTGGATCGCAGCCATCAACAAAGCCGCCTATCTCGGCCAGACCACCTGGCAAATGCCCGACACCGTAGGCCCCGATCCAACCTGTAGCTTGAAAGGGATCACCGGCTTCAACTGCACCGCCAGCCCCATGGGAGAGCTTTTCTACAAACAATTGGGCCTTCATCCAGGCGATTCAGTAGTCGCGGTCCCAGACACCAAGGTCGGCCCCTTCCACAACCTGCAGCCCTACCTCTACTGGGCCTGCGAAGCCGAAATCCCCACGTCCCCGTGCCAACCCAACGGCCCCGCCGAAAATTTCGAGTGGAATTTTTCCTTCGGCAACGGTTTTCAGGGCACCAATCTGATCACCAACAATCTCTACGTAATCGTCTACTACCCAGGCTCACCCACCAACCAGTAGAACCCAGCGACGACGGGAGCAGCCGGGTGGCCCATCCTTTGCGATTTCCGCAAAGGGTGGGTTGCCTTGTCCTAATCCCGTCTCAACGAACCGGATCAATCGCAATCAATCCGGTCTTCCCAGAATGATAAAAAGCCCAACTACTCCAGGGCCACTCCCGCGGATCCCGCACTAAACCACTCCTCACAGGATTCCCATGCATGTACTCCAACTTCTCCCTCCTCTTCGCATCGCTCCAAACGTTGAAATCGAAAAATCGCGTCTCCCAAAAAGGCTGCACTGCCCCTGCTTCTGTGCTGGCAATCACTTTCAATCGTAAAGCGCGCGAGGCCCTCTGTTTCAGCACCTGCACAACAGTCGAAGGCGTACCTTTCCTGGGTTCACTCATCAGCAGATGCACGTGATCCGGCATCAACACGTATCCAACCAACTGAAATGCATACCGCTCCCGCGCTTCCGCAAGGACTTGGACAAACACGTCCCTCGCGCGTACCGTCCTCAGCTGTGGCCGCCGGTGGTAGCAGCCAAACGTCACAAAATGCAGATCGCCTTGTCCATAGCGCCGCTGCAATCCCGCCGGCATCCGCACTCCCAGGACCCACCCTTTGCAAAAGCTGCAAAGGATGGGCCACCCGTCTTGCTTCACAAATCGAGCGTGGTATCTGGCTTTGCGCCCCGTCGTCAACCTGCACCCCTGTTGATATTTCTCCCCGTTCGACGCTGGAAAGAAGTTTGGGTGGCCCATCCTTTGCGCCGTTTGCAAAGGGTGGGTCCTTCCTTTGGTCGGCTGGAGCAGCCCCGCAGCGCCAGGCAGGAAACGAAATACCCGTCCGAATCGCCTTCTACGACAATGGGAAGTCTGAGGTGTTTCATAGCTGAACTGTAAGCCTCGCCTTGCCCCTTCCGCCAGTGACCGCCTTCCGGTACCTGGAGCGCCGCGCAACCCGATACACCATTCATCGCCCACAATTTCGGATTTGTCCCATCGAAACTCTGGATTTTACAAATCCTTCAATCACGGTTAGTTATGAGCTTGACACGAATCGTTGCGAAAGTCAGGTTGCCGAACAACCTACCTTGACGATTCGCAATAGGAGGGACGATGCGCAAAAAGCGAACTGAGAAGCCCCCGAGGAGCCATTCTCGGACGGTCAGCGTGCGTCCGTTCGAAGAACCCAAGGTCGAAAGCCCTCTAAGTTTTGACAGCCTCGACCCAATCGAACCCAGTATCCACGACGACCTGGATGAAGATTTTCCCCCAGAATACGGCGGCAGCGAGTAAGGCTCGCAAAACGCCGTGCTGCCTCAGCGGTCACGGAAAAAACGGCGCGCTCAGACGATTGATTGCACCGCAGACGGACTACTCGCCGGTAATCGGGACTTTTGTCTTGGCAACCCACCGCGGGGCCGCAGCAGTTTCCTGGCGCAATATTAAGTTGAGTTGTGCTGTGTGATGCTGGACATGCCGCATGCTGTACAGGAGCTACTCCGCGAAGTTCAGGTCAAGCCAATCCATCCCGCAACGCTCCCGGGCCTTCTGTTCGGTTAGGCTTTCGATCGTCACCCGGCACTTTTGGCGGCAATACTCCAGATAAGTTAGTAGCTCCATTTTCGTGAAGGGACGCTCCGGGAGCAGACCGGCCGGGTCGAGTTCGTCAAGGTTAAACGGAGAGGGAGGCCGAAACTCGTCGGCGGAATCGGAGAGGTAAAAGTCGAGGAAAAAAAGAGTGTGGTAAGCGAGATACCAAAAGCCAACGACACCGTTGCTCGGCCACTCCGGCCGCTTTGAGGAATCGCTCCATGTCCGGTCGGGACATGCGCGCATCGCATTTTCGAGCATATCTATAGCGGCCCCAAACTGCTGCCACACGACCAGCTTCCAGAATGTATCCATATGTTCCTCGCGACGATTTGGCGGAGTGGCCGCCCCTCGAACATTTCAAGAAAGGGTAGGTGTCGAGAAAGTTTGGGTGGCCCATCCTTTGCGCAGCAAAGGGTGGGTTCTTTTCGAATTTCTGCCCCGCCCTTCCCCATGTTCCACCCCGAAACGTCCCGCACCGACCGCACGGGCTCCTCTAGCTCAGGTCGGCCCGAATAGTGGGAGACCTGAGGCCTTTTCCCGGCGTCTTGTGGCCTCGCAGCCCCATTTGTCGAATTTGCCCGTAACCTTCGGCTTGCTAACACTGTTGAAGTCGCCGATACGGCTTTGCAAGAGGCTAATTCGCACCTAGATCTATGGGAATCTTCGCAATTTAAGGCCCCGGGTGATCAGGGCCAAGTCATACTTCCATTTGGGGTCACGTTGCGCTTACCAGCCAACTTCGAACCTAGAGAACGAGACAATGGGTGAAAATCATTTCCGATATTACTTCGAATCGCGCATTCGAATCACTACAAGGTAACGATAGTTGACAATATTGTTATCTTGTGATAACCTACGGTGTGACTCTCGAAATTAAAACTTCGCTTCCCTTTTTCCGCTCTGTCTCTCAACCTCAGATTTCTCCGCAGGGGCAGCTAACTCTTCTACGATCAACACTTCCACAAAGAGCGGTCGCAACTACTCTCAATGCAACACTTACAAAATTGCTAGACTTAAAGTCGAACAGAATCAACACTTACAGAAAAAGAGGGGCGGGGGTGTACCGGCGCCAATTTCTACTTCCCTCTTCTGCCGGGTGCGGGCTCTACTTGGAGCCCGCAAGAGAAAGAAGTCATACTTGCAAAGTCATACTTTGGCCTGCGCGGACGCCTGCAGGGCAAATTCCTTGTGCAGCGTCGTCACGGCGAGCTGCATGCTCGCCGCCTCCACCACCAGCGAAATGTTGTACTCCGAGGAGCCTTGCGCGATGGCGATGATATTCACGCCCTCGCGCCCCAGCGCGCCAAACGTGCGCCCGGCAACTCCCGGAATGCCGCGCATGTTCTCCCCCACCACCGCCACAATCGCCACGTTGCGATCGCAGGAAACATGCTCCACCAGGTGCTCGCTGATCTCCCGCGCGAACGCCTGCCGCAGCGCCTGCACCGTCGGCGCCTCGTCCGCCGTGGGGATCACGAAGCAGATGTCGTTTTGCGCCGAGGACTGCGACACCAGCAACACGCTGGCCCGCGAAGCCGCCGTGGCCGCGAACGCCCGCGCCAGCACGTCGGGCAGCCCCACGATTCCCGGCCCGCCGACCGTGACCATGGTGACTTCCTTCACTGCGGTCAGCGCCTTCACGCCGCCGTTGTCGCCCGGCTTTCCCGCCGTGATTTTTGTTCCCGGTTTCTGCGGCGCGAAACTGTTGCGGATCCACACCGGAACCCCCGCCGCCGTTACCGGCCGCAGCGTGTTGGGATGAAGCACCTTTGCGCCAAAGTAAGCCAGTTCCGCCGCTTCGCTGTAGGAAATCTCCGCCAGCGTGCGCGCCTCGGGCACCAGCCGCGGGTCGGCGGTCTTCACGCCGTCCACGTCGGTCCAGATCACCGTCTCCTGCGCACCCAGTGCCGCTCCCAGAATGGTGGCCGAGTAGTCCGAGCCGCCGCGGCCCAGCGTGGTCTGCACGCCTTCCGCTGTCGCGCCGATAAACCCCGTCACCACCGGAATCACGCCCTCCTCCAGCAGCGGACGCAAAACCTTCTCCGCATTCTCCTCGGTCGGGCCCATCAGCGGCTCCGCCCGTCCATGGTGATGGTCGGTGACGATCACATCCGCGGCCGATATGGGCACGCTGCGCGCTCCCAATTCGCAAAGCGCCCCGGAAACCAGCGGAGCGCAAAGCCGTTCGCCCGCTCCGGAAATTGCGTCCAGCACGCGTGGCGTCAATTCACACAGCATCGCCGTGCCCTGCAGCATCCGCTCCAGCTCTCCCAATACCTCTTCCAGCGCCGCGACGATCTGCTTCCGCTTGCCCGCGTCCTTCACCAGATTTTTCAGCGCCGTCTCGTGCTGCTCGCGAAGCCCCCCGATCAAATCAGAAATGATCTCCTTGTTGCCGATTTCCGCGGCCCGCGCCGCGTGGATCAGCCGATTGGTCACCCCGCTCATGGCCGAAACCACCGCCACCACCGGGCCCTGTGCCGCCGCGGCCTTTACGATTTCCGCCGCCCGGGCGATACAACCGGCGTCCCCTACCGATGTCCCTCCAAACTTCATCACTCGCAACGAAGATTTCATTCGTTATGCCGTCCGTTCACTTTCGCTGAGATTCGTGTCGCTCAACCTGCACGCGGTGCAGATGTTCCTTACATTGTACAACTTCCGGCCATCGTACAAATCAGCCGCCACATCCCTCGCCGTTCGTACTCTTTCGCCTGTCCGCCCGTATGCTGTCCCACGCCCGTACCTATGACCAATAGTAAGAACCCCGGCGGAGCCCTACCCTACTGGCCGTGGCGATCAATCTTAGTGCATTCTACGATTTTCGCGAGGGGCTGGCCCGGCTCCGCGACGGCGAGTCCGAGAAAGCCAACGAACTCCTGCGTCAGGCAGTGGAACGCGATCCGGAAAACCCTTATTACGTCTCGTATTACGGCTTGAGCCTGGCCCATGCCGAGGGCAAGTGGGCGGAAGCCGAGCAGCTTTGCCACACCGCCATCTGCCGCAACCGCCGCCAGGCCCAGTTGTATCTGAATCTCGCCGAGGTCTACGTCAAAACCGGCAAGCGCCAGGGCGCCGCCGATACGTTGTCGCGCGGCTTGCGTTACCTGCCCCACGACGTTCGCCTGCAGCAGGCCTTTGGCCGGCTGGCTACGCGAAGGCCGCCCGTTTTGGGCTTCTTGCCCCGCACCAGCGCCATTAACCGTAGTCTGGGCAACATTCGCCATCGCATCCTGGCCTTTGTGCCCCGGCGCAAACACCTCCTGCCCGCCGATTCGGCAATCAATCGCGCCGCAGCCGGCTAGCCTCTCCCCACACGCCTGCATCTCCGCATTTGTATTTGTATAATGTCGGCCCATTGTTGCAACGCGCCGCGTTGTAATATCCAGTAGGCGCGCTTCGCGACGTTGCGCGTGTAACCGACACCTGATGCTGCAACACCTATCTCCGCGCGCGGCCCTGCGATGGCTCTTTGCGCCCGATCTTTCCGCGCCGCCCCGTCTGCTTCCCCGCTGGCTCTTTCTCCGCGCTCTGGGGTTGATCTTCTTCTCTGCGTTTTACTCGCTGGTTTATCAGGTGCGCGGGCTGGTCGGCCCGGATGGTTTGCTGCCGGCGGGCGAGTACCTGCGCATGATTTCCGATCAGGTGGGTTGGGGCGGGCGCCTGTGGTATGCGCCCACAGTGTTCTGGCTCGGCAGCGGGTCGCGGCCTCTGGTGGCCTTGTGCTGGGTTGGAATGATCGCGTCGCTGCTGCTGGTGCTAAATATCTGGCCTCGTGGAATGACTCTGGTGTGCGTGATCAGCTTTCTTTCCTTCATCTCCATTCTTCAGGCATTCTCCTCCTACCAATCCGACGGCATGCTGCTTGAAGCCGGCTTCCTCTGCCTGTTCTTCGCGCCGCCCGGATTCCGCCCCGGCCTCGGTGCGCGCCATCCGGCTACGCGGGCGAGCCTATTTCTTCTCCAATGGGAATGGTTTCGCATCTATTTCGAGTCGGGACTCGCCAAGATGCTTTCAGGCGATCCCGAATGGCGGCATCTGACGGCTATGAACGAGTATTACCAGAACGGCCCGCTGCCGTCCTGGGTGGCGTGGTACGCGCAGCACTTACCGACGTGGTTTCACGTGGGCACTGCCGGGCTTACGCTGGTGCTGGAACTATTTCTGATCTTTATGTTTTTCCTCCCGCGGCGGTTCCGCATCGTGCTGTTTTGGATTGTCACGCCGTGGCAGATCGGCATTATTTTGACCAGCAATTATGCTTTCCTGAACTACATCGTGCTGGCGCTGGGCGTTCTCCTTCTAGACGA
>Ga0206862_1225_pt1 | contig 10908 bp, 11 predicted proteins | sample Alteio_BWOrgCont_43_FD_152625 | JGI IMG/M metagenome (GOLD analysis project Ga0206862, IMG submission 152625) | Enriched cells from forest soil in Barre Woods Harvard Forest LTER site, Petersham, Massachusetts, United States -... | ecosystem: Environmental > Terrestrial > Soil > Temperate forest >... | reverse complement strand
TGCAGTCACTGGAGAGATTATCGCGCCTGGTCTTGTCAACCTTGGTGTATCTGCGTTCTTTGTTCTTGGTTTTTCTGCGGGCTTTGGAACCGAACGCTTTCTCCCAACTTTGGTGGGTAACGTTGATTCTTCGATACGAAGCAACAAACAGTCTAGCGGGACAAAGAAATAAAAAAAAGATAAAATGCCGAATGAATAACATTAATAGGAACCGTGAACGAAAAGTTAGATCCCCGAACGAGACATACCTCGAACTTGAGACGAAATTGTCGATACGCTGATGGCATTAAATACCAGGCCTTGTCGCCTGATTTATCATTCGTCGCTCACGTCGCAAAACGAGAAAATTCGACCGGTCCAATGGATGGTCAGGGTGATGGTAATGTGTCATCGGGCAGTTGAAAAGCGGCCAGTAGCGGGCACTTCAAAACCGGCCACTCTGAGGTGAGAGATTCATATCATTTTTGGTTTTCCAATCAAGGGATTTCCGCAGCGAGTTAAAACGAGCCGGGGCCGAGCTTTGAGCCTTAGCTCGCGGCCCCGGCGGTCACAGGTTCGTTTGATTTCCGGCTTTTTTTGTTTTCCGGGCTGACTCCCGGCGCTTCCTTGACGCGATAACTTTTGCCGGTGATGGCGATGACCTGGGCATGGTGCAGGAACCGGTCAATGATGGCCCCGGCGGTGGGCACATCGGAAAGCAGTTTGCCCCATTCCTCCAGCGGGCGGTTGCTGGTCATGATGGTGGAGCGGTTTTCGTAGCGGCGCATGATGACCTCCAGCAGGTATTCGCCGGAGTGTTTTGGCAACTGCTTCAAACCCATGTCGTCAATGATGACCAGGTCGGGCTTGAGGTATTTGCGCACGGTACGCTCTTGCTGGTTGAAGGCCTCGTCTTTGAGGAAGTCCCGGACCAGATCGAAGATGGAGCGGTAGAGCACCTGGAAGTTCATTTTGATGGCTTCGTAACCGATGGCCTGGGCCAGATGGGTTTTGCCAACGCCGGGCGGTCCGAGGAACAAAACATCTTTGCCTTCGCGGATGAACTTGCCGCTGGCCAGGTCAAAAATCTCCTTTTTATGAACGGAGGGGTTGAAGCTCCAGTCAAAGTCCTCCAGTGGTTTGAGGGTGTGGAAGTCGGCGGCCTTGGTGCGGCGTTCCATCAGGCGTTGCTGGCGGACGTTGAGTTCGTCTTGCAGGATGAGTTCCAAAAACTCGGCATGACCCAAACGGTTGGCATTGGCTTCTTGCAGACGCACACCCAGAGTTTGAGACAGGCCGGAGAGGCGGAGTTGCTTGAGGGTGGTTTCGAGGTTGGCAGTGTTCATGGTAAGTTTGATGGTTCTTGGTTGATGGTTTCGGTGTTGGGAGCAAAGCAATCGGGCACATAGTCCCGGTACGTATCGAGATTGCGGATGAGCGGGTGCGTTTCCAAAAAATCCAGTTGCGGCGCCGGACCGGCCTGTTCCAGCAACGCGCGCAGGTCGCGCAAGCGCCAGGCCCCGTGATGCAGGGCTTTTTGGGCGGCTTCTTCCAATACCTTGACCGGATGCTTTTGCGCCAATGATAACAGGCCGTGCAAGACCCGGACGCCAATGGGACCCCGTTGCTGGATCATCCCTTCGGCCCAACTGCCGGTGTGCGCGCCAATCAACCGGGCGCGATCCAGCAGATAAGCCTGACCGTGTTCGATGACACGCCGATACGGCGAATGCAGATGGTTCCGATCCGTGGCGAACTTCCCCGGTTCGACCCGCACATGGACGGCGACGACTTCCCGCCGTTGATTGAAGACGCGCACCAGCCGGGACTCCCAGCGCGCCCAGACCTGCCGTCCGACATACTCCGGGGGCACCGAATAATACGCCCGCTGCAACTCAATGTAGCCGTCCTGATGCACCCGGCGCGGAGCTTCCTCGAACACCGGGAACAAGCCCGTTGGCAGCGGCGAGAGTTTTGGCCCTTCCACTTCATTGAACAGGCGGCCGACTTGTTGCCGGGTCGTGCCATGAATGCGCGTGTCGGCCACGCCGCTTTCCCATTCGGCCAAAAACAGGTTTTGTTCGGTCAGCCTATTGAAGCTGCGTCCTTTGAGCGCATTGTTCTGCGCAAACTTCACGCCCGCCTCGATCTTGCCTTTGTGATGCGGCATCGCCGGACGCGTCGGCAACATCACCGTGCCATAATGCCGGCAAAACTCCGCCACCTTCGCGTTGAGTTCGGGATCAAACCAATCCGTCCGCGTCACCGCCGCCCGCAGGTTGTCAATCACCAGCGTTTTGGGAACACCGCCAAAATATCGAAACGCATTTTCCAGACACCGGATAAAGCTCTCGGTCGTCTGCCGCCACACCACTTCGCTGTAGGCCTTCCGCGAATGACTCAACACGATCCGAAACAAATGCGGACGCTTGCGCTTGCCCTCCACCAACACCCACGCCCCCAGACCAAAATCCACCTGCGCTTCGGCACCCGGTTCCACCTCCATCCGCACAAACGGACGTTCCACCTGGGCGGCCAGCCGCCGCACAAACCGCTTCACCGCATCGTAGCTGCCGGCATATTGCTGGCCGGACACCAAATCCTGATAGAGACGTTGAGCGGACAAACCCGCCTGCCAACCTTGCTCCAGCGCTTCCCGCCACGGCTCACACTGGCTCCGGCTGCGGGCCAAAACGCCGGCGGGCACTTTGGCCGGTTCTGGCTCCGCCACACCCGTCGAGCCGGTGGGCACTTTGGCCGCTTTTGAAACCTCCGTCTCGTGTTGCCGGACGTATTTGGAAACCGTCTCCCGACGCAGTTGCAGTTCCCGTGCGATCCGCCGAAAGGACCATCCGTGCTGCCATAACGTGATGATTGATTGTTGCTGGCTCATTTTGAGTTGATTCATCGCGTCTTTGTGCGGCATCTGCCGCTCCAAACGCAATGCGTCCCTCAAAGTGTCCGCTTTTGAAGTGCCCAACCCTGTCCGCTTTTAACTGCCCGCTAACAGGTAATGTGGTGGTGAAATGAAAAAAGTGGGTAAACCTGCCAATTTCGACGCACTTGTTGCGGGGGCAGACGAGATTGGAACCAAATCATCCAAGATATACGCGATATTTACGAGTTGGTTTCAGGATTAGACGGTAGTGTTTAAGACACTTGGGAGACTTAGACGATGTTCGAACCCCTTTCAAGAAAGCTCAGCGTGCGGCCGCGATAATATACGCTTACTTCAAAAAGGCGTTTGAGATCAGTTGTGAATTGAAAATGAATCTGCATAATGCGGATTTAACGTCGCATAGCGCCAGAGGACTAAATCTACCACAGATGTTTTTTCGGCAACAGCCAACGCGATAACCTGACACATGGAATCAGGGCAATCATAGCCAGCCGCTCTAGCAACTCGAACGAGATGACGATCGGGCTTTACAACCGAAAGCCCCAAATTCTTCGCGAGGTGAAATGCCGTTACCGGTCCGATAAACGGCAACTGCTTCAAAAACCGGATTCCTTGAGACTCGATCTGCCATTTGAGGGCTGGAAAACCAATGCGTGCGGTTAATTCAGCCGTCGCCAGAATTGCATCAACTTTTTGAGGGTGATTAAATGCCTTCAATGCTCGTAAACGACATTGCTCATGCGTTTTTTGAATTTCACCGGCGCTGGACCAATGAAGGAATGCCTCGGAAATTAGAATAAATCGCTTCCTCAGCACACTTTCACGGAAGCCCGCGCTCAATACTACCCACGCCATTTCACGCAGAAAGTCGCTCTCGGATACATTTTCAAATGATAATTCTTCCTGCCAGTCGATTTCCGAATGGAAACCACTTCGTATAACAACTTCTTTAGCGAGTATGTAAGCCCTCACTAAGTTCGACGCTGTCAGTGCGCGAGTCATAAATTTACTTATTCAAGACCAACAACTGACCGCCATTCATCCAACGACCGAGCGCCATCTGCATTTGCCAAACGCCTGCCAATTCTCCCCAATGCATCAGCGAGAATCAACCGCTGTGTACTATTCGCCTCTCCCAAGTATTCATCAACATGGACAGACTGGCCAGTTGAATCTTTTATCGGTTTCCTACATTGCTCAGGAGCTTTGTCAAAGAAATATCGCAACATATCTTTTGTGTTTCTTGGGCCTACGTATCCCTTGAACACATTGATCGCCATTGATTCAATATGATAGCCTTTGAGTTGCCGTTGTTCTGGAAGCGTGCCGTTAATAGATTTAACAAGTTTGATGACCGGGACAAGTTTGCCGTCGAGCGTCTGATTAACTGAAGTGAGCTTGTCAGCAAATTTCCTTGGGTTAATCGTGGCCCAAGTTTGTCCGTCCGAGGACGCGATCTTAAAAAATTCGCCAGAGCGCAGGGCGGGAAGGAGTTGAATAAGTTTCCCATCAATATTCAACGTCACTGCCAAACGTCCTTCCTTGACTATTTCCTCATTTCGACCGAAATGCGCTCGTAATTTGTCTGCGAACAGAGTGACCAACTTGGACGGAGAGTCCTCTTCGATTATCGTTTCTTTCAAAATTACCAGCGCATCTACGTCGCTAAGTCCATCAACATATGTATGTTTTGCAACTGACCCACCAAATACTAGCCCGACAGTATCCTCAAATTCATCGGATAGTTCTTGTTTCACTTTGGCAAGTATCTCCTGCGTTCCTTCTACATCACGACTGTTGAATTGAGCCAATGCGTCTGCGAGGAAAGCACAGACATAGGAAGTGAATTCCTGATCGGCAGCCGACTGCTCGGCAGACCGAACGGATTCAATCAATCTCTCCGGTTCCGGATTACCGTAGAAATAGCTGCCGCCGCCTCCGCCCATCAGTAGCCTCCTTTCTGTAGTACTGTTTCGAGTGCATCAGCAGCATCTTGGAGCAATTTGGAGTGAGGCTCTAGTTTCGCAAATTGCCCTGTGACTTCGAACTCGCGAAGCTTGCGCTGCAATTGCTGTAACAGATAAACGTTTTCAGCCATGAACCGAGTTTTAATGTCATTTTCGCGAACGTCCAGACCAAATTTCATTGCCCCATGGTTGCTACCGTACACGCACCTTCCGTGCTCATCATAGGCGTAGCGAATCCATGTCAGGCCATCAAATATTTCAGCACCGGCAAGGAAATAAAGACAAGCAGAAAGGGGATCAAGCGCGCCGAACACATGAATTGGTGAATCGACTCCAGCAGCATCCATCGCCATTCGTAGTTTTGCGATTTTGACCATCCGCTCCAATGCCGAACGACCAATTTCCTTTTCCGTCACGCCCACGATGTCAAAGCTCTTTAATTCACTTGCGTGAACCATTGCTTCGGACAAAGCGCTTTTCAGGGTATCTTCGTCTTGCGTTTGAGGTTTTATGAGAAAGGTACACAAATGCGAGCGCCCCTTAAATAATTCGCGTGCTGCTTTCACCTGAGCACCAAAGGGCATACGTTCCTGCGGGTGATCGTAATTGACTAATACTGTCGCGATTTCGTCTGGCCAATTATTTTGGACTTTGATTAGCCGTTCCAAACTCCACTCTTTTCGGCCTGGTTGCGCAACTTCCGCCGCAGAAATATCTTGATCCTTTGATATTTCATATCCTCCGCTGTCCAAGAACAATAACTCGGGCTTGAACTGTAAATTGCGTGGTTCAGGCAAGTAACTGTATCCAACGTCGTAAGCGCTGATAAGGTAGGTCTCGGTTATGAATGCTGCGGAACTGGCGAAAATGGTTCCAAGGTCAGATGCCTTAAACCCTTTACTTGAAAATGACGGCACTAACAGAGGCGTGCGAACCGTGACACCTGTGCCTTTATGCAGAAGTGTGGATGTCCGATGCAACTTAGGCGGCACGAAGTGCCTCCATGTCTTTGCATGAAAGGCATCGCCCACATGGAACGTCGCCACCGAATTCGCAACTATATGTCAGGCCAACAGGGACATTTTCCTTGATACAGAAATCCCAGATGTCTCGCTTGGTCCAATCAATGAACGGAGCCGCAACACGAGATACGCCGTCCGTGTAGATGTCAAAAATCCGTTGGATCGAGTTCATAAATGAAGCCGAACAATCGCCGTAAGTGGTGCCCGTATGCACTCCCGTTACGAACAAACAAACACCAGGGCCAAACTCCATTAGCGCAATGAAAAGTAAAAAGGCATTGCGACCATGAATCAGCCCAGAGGTTTTCGGTTGCGTACCTTGTAAACATAATTTGAGCCGTTCCACATGATAGTAATTGGCAATTGCACTTGATGCAACATCTTCTTGTATTGCTGCGGACTGGCCGTAGTCCACATGAAGCGTGCGCACTTTGAAACCGCGCCTAATATAAAATGCAACACAAGCCGCAGAGTCGAGCCCTCCACTCAATAGGACACAAACAGAATTTCCGTTTTTTGATTGTTTTGGTTCCATCTGATTAAAGTCAACTTGGTTGACCACCATTAGCTCCGGTGTACGCAAAACATTATGTCCTTATTGTGACCTAAATCAAAGCTTTTGCAGACATGCATGTTTATAGTGCAAGATTTTATTGGCCCGCTTCGGATTTCATATCGAGCAGCTTGCGAAATACCTCGCCTTGGGCAATAGCATCCTCCAGAGCATTATGGGTATGGGGGGTTTTCGATTGTAAATCTAGCGGGAGGTGGCTGGAGGTAGTGTCGCTCCAACTGGAATGAGAATGCCCCATATAATACGCCTTGATGTCAATTCCACCGATGCCGAATGGATTCCGGCCCAAGAAGCGGTGGAAATACCAATTGACATAAGACCAATCGAAGCAGGCATTGAAACCAACGAAAATAGGTATTCCCGATCCGCTATTCGCCTTGATCCATATAGCGAACTCTTGCATTGCTGTTTCAGGTGACTTCCCTCGTTTCTTCAATTCGCTCAGCGAAAATCCTGTAATAGCAAGTGCTTCCGGTATTGCCTTCTCAGAGATTGGTTGGACTTCGATGTAAAATCGCAATGCAGGATCCTTCACAACACAGGCACCGACCGAAAGAAGACTATATTCTCCCGGAATCGGTCCGGACGCTTCAACATCAACAGAAATAAAAATTTCTTTCTGAGTATTCATATCCAGTCACGAACGGACCAACGGCGGTCGGTTAACATTCCTTTTCCAGTAATTGCGAAGCTCTTCAATGCGCTTTGCATCGGTCGATGAATCATTCCAAATTTGGACTTCGATAGGACTGGCATCAAATGGAATTGGAGTTCCTTCCTTTGCTGTGATGATGACCCTGCGCTCCCGTCCGAAGGCGTATCCAAGTTCCATTAGGCAGTTTGGTCGAGCACCCGTTAAATCGACAATAGTGACACCGGAAAAATGAATGTTTTCAAAAATCTGCACGTTCATCCATGGGGAAGATGCCTCGGTTTTTCCCATTTCGACCGGATGATACCCAAACTCCGTCACAACCGGATCAACAACTTGGCGAAAATATCGTTCTACGGAATTAAAGTCAGAAACTTTCGCATTAAGTAGTCGTACGTAAAACGCATCCGGCGGCCGTAATTCCCGAATAAGCTCCAAAACTCCTTGGACGACTTGCGCCACGGGTTTGCTACCGCCATTAGTTTCCATTCGCGTTAATATTGCTCCGATTGATTCCGGATCAAATGCCCTCATGAAAGGCTGCGGACGACAACGCATTTCATTGAAAAGCCGTGGCGCACCACCATTGCCATCACTTTTGGAGGCACCCAAATGGAGATCAAGTGGAATAACGGGTTTTCCTTGAGCAATAAATTCCTTTGCCAAATGCTCCACCCCTTCACCTCCACCAACTGCAATCAGAATATCACTAACACTTGCTTGATGCTTGCGGCGCACCGCGCCGGATGTCCATCCTGGCTCGATATATTCAATCCTGACTGCTTTGGTTCCAATTAATCGGTCCCATATCAGATTTTTATTCGTGGGGATTTGGGCGGCGGTCTTGCTCGTCAGCACAGCAGCAAGAATACGACCCTGAGCTGTTTCTGGATTGAGTCGTCCAGCATCCAACTCTTCCAGAATGAACTCCAATATTGTCCAATCGAAAATTAGTGGTGATGATGTCGGGTTATCATTCTGACGCGGGTTTTTTCCTACACCACAGAGCAATAATCCGCCGTCCTGGGTCAATGCTCGTGCAATTTCAACCACTAGCTTTTGTGCATATGCCAATAGTCCACCATCAACAGCTTCGTTCGCGCTGCCTGCAATACAAATCCGACGACCATTTATTTGCATATGCCTTTAGTTTTAACTGAATGTAGTTTGTTCTTTTGTCTCGGACGGGCGCAAGCGTTAATTGGTTCCAAAACATTTGAAGTTCATAAAAACTTGTGATCAACTGCGGGCGACATACATGGTATGTAGGGGCATTCGCCCGTTACGAGTGACTTTTACGGCTTAACCGCCGCACCACTGGCTCCCAACGTGTCGTCGGCTACCGCCCGACAATTCTCTTTCTCCCTTCGGGCTAACCGGGCTATAGGACACTATCCGTTGTCCTTTAGCCAAAAAGAGAATTGTCGGGCGGGACGGGCTATCGCCCTTTCCCGCCGACACGTTGGGGACTGGTCTTGAAAGAAGGTGCTATCGCACCGACCACCAACCCGCTAACGCGACAATTCGCCCGAAGGCGGAGTCACGACGGGTGTTACCTGGTAAAACACGACCATGTGACTCTCAAAACGCCAGAAATCAGGGCGTTTTGGAGAAAGAGTTGCCGCGACTGCGGCTTTGAATTCAGCCGCGCTGAATGGCACGTCCTTTTATATGCCCAAACCGGCAAGTCTCGGTGTCTGGTTTAATATGCAGGATGCATGTATCCTGTGAATCCCACTCGGATTTCAAAACCAGTCGCCATTACCCCGCCGGCCTGTTCCCAAACATCCTGCCGGCGTTTTGTCTGACGACATGGGGACATCGGGGGTGGCGGCTGGTTTTGGAACCTGACGAACCACACATTGTGATCGGAAACCGCGAAGGCTACGGAAAGCCGCAGCCTTTTGGCATATCTGCCGGCGACCAGCGGCAGCATATTTACATCATCGGAAAGACTGGCTCCGGCAAAACCACATTGCTGCGCAATCTGATTTTGCAGCACATCAAACTTGGACACGGCGTTGGACTGATTGATCCGCATGGAGATTTGGCCGAAGAACTGTTGAACCACATTCCGCCCAAGCGCGCTGACCATCTTGTATATTTCAATCCGGGTGACATTGAATTTCCCATCGGGCTTAACCTGCTCGCCAACGTCGCCCCCGATGATCGGCATCTGGTGGCCTCCGGCATCGTGAGCGCGTTCAAAGGCATCTGGCGCGATTCCTGGGGGCCGAGGCTCGAATATATCCTCTACAATGCCGTATCGGCACTCCTTGATTGCCGGAATGCCACCATTTTGGGCGTTAACCGGATGCTCACCGATGACGCCTACCGCGCCAAAGTGATCCGGCAGGTCAAAGACCCGTTCATCAAGGCGTTTTGGGCGGAGGAATATACCGGATATGACGAACGGTTCAAACGCGAGGCCATCGCTCCGATTCAAAACAAGCTCGGTCAATTTCTGCTAAACCCGGTTATTCGCAACATTTTGGGCCAGGTGAAGAACAAGGTGAGCATTCCCTTCGTCATGGACAACCAGCGGTTGTTCATCGCCAATCTGTCAAAAGGCAGGCTTGGACACGACAAGGCAAACCTGCTCGGTTCCCTGCTCACGACCCAATTCCAGCTTGGCGCAATGGCGCGGTCAAACCGGCCGGAGGAAGAGCGCAAAGACTTTTACCTGTTCATTGACGAGTTTCAGAATTTTTCGACAGACGCATTTGCTTCAATTCTGGCGGAAGCCCGCAAATACCGCTCGTGCCTTACACTCTCGCACCAATACATCGACCAGCTTCCGCTTCCCATCCGGCAGGCGGTGTTCGGCAATGCAGGAACACTCATCTCCTTTCGCATCGGCAATACCGATGCCGAGGTGATGGAAAAAGAATTCGGCAACGCATTCCCGGCGAGCGTTCTGGTTGATCTTGACCGTTATGAGGCGGCGGTGAAGCTGCTTGAAGACGGAATGAACCGGGAACCGTTTCGGGCGAAAATGCTGCCGCCGTTGGAAAACCGAATTGGCCGGAGGGACAAGCTCATCGCCCTGTCGCGAGAGCGGTTCGCTATGCCACGTGCCAAGATTGATGACAAGTTGAAAAGATGGATGGATTCGATGGTTTTTCCAACATAATTTTTGGGTGTGAATTGAACGCGTCTCTGTTCTAAGACCACTTCACACATCTTCTGTCCACCAAATCAGGGCAACGCCAAGATCAGGACGAAGCAAGTGCGGACAATGAATCCTTAAATTCCTTGATTAGATTGCCAGCACCTACGGCAGCAATCAGAGAGTCAAGAACTGCGTCAATTGCCTCAAACATCTGTTTCAACCATTCGCGAATTTTAAATTGTCCCGCAATTTTATCTTTAAATTTATCTTTGGCCCGTTGCCATTCATTTGCAATCCAGTCAAGCACGGCCAGTTTAAATCTCATTGGTCGCCCAAATAAGCCGTGTTCATTTATGCGTTGTTTAAATAAATTATCTGATTTCGACGATTCAATTGCTTCGTGAACTTTTTTTGAAGCATCTTCAACGTCGTTTTCAAACGTTTCCAAGGCTAAATCGCGCAAATGCCGATTGTCGTCATTCCATAGTGAGATCGAAATATCATTATCCTTCAGAGTGAAGTTGAGAAAAGAACTTACACCCTCAATGAATTCATGTAATTCATTAATTCCCGGATTTTTATGAGCCGCTATTTTTGAAAACCACATATTTTTTCCTTTGTTGTTCTTCGAACTCGCAGGTTAAAAACTGCACCCGCTATTAAATCAAAACAAGCAAAATCCGTACTTGCCGCAAAGCACAAA
>Ga0206862_1273_pt1 | contig 10954 bp, 10 predicted proteins | sample Alteio_BWOrgCont_43_FD_152625 | JGI IMG/M metagenome (GOLD analysis project Ga0206862, IMG submission 152625) | Enriched cells from forest soil in Barre Woods Harvard Forest LTER site, Petersham, Massachusetts, United States -... | ecosystem: Environmental > Terrestrial > Soil > Temperate forest >... | reverse complement strand
GGCGTCAGATGAACAACTAGTATTTTCACCTTCAATATCAGGCCAAGCCTAGATCAAGACTAATTCGGCAGCCAGCGAAACAACAATATTAGTTCTCCGCAGCTTCATTCTCTAGCTCGCAACATTTGCCCCAAAAGGCCTAGCGGCGTTGACACTCTTAAAGGCCTTAAATCGGTTGAACGAATCGACTAATTCGGTTGCTAGTATTGTGTTAGAATGTCGTGCAACCAAAAAAATGAATAAATGTTTTATTGAACACTATCGCTGCCCCGAACAGTATGTTCGCTTTGCACGCAAGAAAACGGTTCCGCTAACAAATGGCTATTTTCTTTTTGGGCAGGGGGCAACCTGCTATGGGAGCTATTCGGGCGCGCAACCTTCTCTCTCGCCGGATGAGGCGCTTTGTGATGTGTTTCGAGACGTTGTGATCGAAGGCGGAACGATCTATCTTCCTTTCAATCCATCGCAAGTAGTCGACAATCTTCATCGCGAAGTATATGTGGGCGAGGGTTCCTCGTCGGCTTTGGCGCGGATGTACTATTTTCTACGGCCGGCTCTATCGATTGCTGTGCGAAGGCACTTGCAGAAATTTCATTTGAGAGGCTGGGACAAGCTTTTGTTTCCGCGGTGGCCGGTCGATTGTTCAGTGGACAACCTACTTGAACAGTTGATGTTGTTGTCTCTAAGGGCAACTGGGCTTGAGCGAATTCCTTTCATTTGGTTCTGGCCCGAAGGTAGTTCAAGCTGCGCAGTCATGACGCATGATGTCGAAACTGAGGCAGGCCGGAACTTTTGCGCGCCGCTGATGGATATGGATGATTCTTTTGGGATAAAGGCATCGTTTCAAATCATCCCCGAAGAACGTTACGGTGTAAGTCCGGAGTTCCTACAAGCCATTCGCCAGCGTGGATTTGAGGTGGTTATCCATGACCTAAACCACGACGGCCATTTGTATAGCGATCGGAAACAATTTTTGGAACGTGCCGCCAAGATCAATTCCTATGGCAAAGAGTATGGGGCAGACGGATTCCGTGCCGGAGTTTTGTATCGGAATCAGCTCTGGTATGACGCGCTCAAGTTTTCATACGACATGTCAGTTCCAAATGTCGCTCATCTGGATCCCCAGCGTGGGGGTTGCTGTACGGTGATGCCTTATTTCCTGGGTGACATTTTGGAAATTCCTGTGACTACAGTCCAAGACTACACCCTATTTCATATTCTCAACGACTACTCAATTGATATCTGGAAGAAGCAGATTGACATCATCACTGCAAAGCATGGGCTAATGAGCTTTATAGTGCATCCGGATTACCTTATGAAGCCACGGGAACTCTCAGTTTATAGAGTTTTGCTCGACTACTTGACCAGGGTAGGGCAGGAAAAGGCGGTTTGGTTGACGACCCCAGGGGAAGTGAACCGTTGGTGGCGACAAAGGGCAGAGATGAGACTGGTTGAGAACGACCAGGGTTGGCAGATTGAAGGCGATGGCAAAGAGCGTGCTTGCATAGCCTATGCGAGCGAAGAAAAAGGTAGCCTTGTCCTGACGGTTCAAGCGCCATTAGAACAAGAGTCGCTCTTACTTGGAATATCGCGACGCGAGAGTCGTTCGCAAGCGGCGGAAAACGGGCATTAGGCTGCCGGTTATCCGTCTTGATATCTGGCAATACGAAGGCGGTAGTGAACCTGCGTTGGAGTCTGTTATGACGAGGCTCGACAGCTCCGCGCCCAGGCAAATGAAGTATGTCGATACAAGAGGGCAAGATGAGGAGTAGCTCAGCAGATTGTTACGTGGCTATCATCGGGGCCGGCCCCTATGGGCTTTCTGCCGGCGTTCACCTTAAGGCGAAAGGCATTGAGGTGCGTGTATTCGGTGAGCCGATGGAGTTCTGGGCGAAGAAGATGCCGGAGGGGATGCTTCTACGTTCACCTAGAGTGGCGTCCAGTCTGTCTGATCCCGAGAGGGCCTTTACGCTTGAAGCCTACGAGGCCGTCTCAAAGAGAGAACCCTGTGCGCCAGTTCCGCTGGACACCTTTGTGGAATATGGCAAGTGGTTCCGTCACCAATTGGGTTCAGACTTGGACCAAAGAACGGTCCGGAGCGTCGAGCGGGATCAACACGGTTTCAAGCTCAGATTGCAAGACGGTGAAGAGATTCGGTCGGCCCGGGTGGTGGTTGCCACGGGGGTAGGTCCATTTAGAAAAAAGCCCACAGCATTCCAGAACCTCTCTCAGCAACAAGTGACTCACTGCTATGAGAGTCGGGACGTGCGGAGGTTTGCAGGTAAGAGAGTTGCAGTTATCGGCGCAGGACAAAGCGCATTGGAGACGGCGGCTCTTCTTCATGAAGCCAATGCTGAGACCGAAGTCATTTCGCGTCGTTCCTACCTGCGGTGGATCGGATCGCATCCGTGGTTGCATCAGATGGGACCTATTTCGTCGATTCTCTACTCTTCACACGATGTGGGTCCGGTCGGAATCAGCCGTCTAGTAGCCTACCCTAAGCTTGTTTCTCATATGCCACTGAAATTGCGCGACCGAATTCGAACTCGAGCGGTGCGTTCTGCGGGATCCCGATGGCTTCCAGAGAGACTAGCGGCGGTGAAGATCACAACTGGATGCAGTGTCTCAAAGGCCAGTACGGTGAACGACGAGATTGTTCTCAAACTCGACGACGGCAGCGAACGCCGCGTTGATCACGTAGTGCTTGGAACTGGGTATCAGGTGGACATATCACGATACGACTTCCTTCCGCAGGACTTTATAAGGGATATCGAGCAATTTGACGGCTATCCCAAACTTGCCGGTGGTTTCCGAAGTTCCGTACCTAATCTGCACTTTATCGGTGCTACCGCAGCCCGTAGTTTCGGACCTTTACTGTATTTCGTGGCAGGTACCGAGTTTGCATCTCGCGAACTGACCTCTCATCTTTCGAGAAACAGCCGACAGGCCTACAATTCCTAGCGTGAATAGCTTAATCAAAGCGACAGCAACGAACTCGAGACAGGTGGGAGCTGTTGTCATCGGGGGCGAGCACCCGGGGCTAGGTATTGCTCGAAGCCTGGGGCGCAGGGGCATCCCGGTTTGCGTCATTGATGACCAGCACTCGGTTTCAGAATTCTCCCGATACGCGACTCAGGTGGTGAGGGTGAAGGACCTGCGCAATGAGCAAAACACCGTTGAGAGCGTAATGGAAATCGGTCACCGCTATGGGCTAAAGGGGTGGGTACTATTTCCGACTAGAGATGAAACGGTTGCAGCGTTCTCCCGTTACCGAGATCGACTTGCAGAATTCTTTCGAGTCACCACGGCTCCTTGGGACACGGTGCGATGGGCGTGGGATAAGAAAAACACATATGACCTTGCAGCGGAGCTGGGAATTCCGGTTCCCGGGACCTATAACCCCAGGACCGAGAGAGAGCTTGCTGAGCTTTACAGTCGCCTGCCGCTGGCCATCAAGCCGGCAGTCAAGGAAAATTTCTTTTATGCAACAGGTGCCAAGGCGTGGCGTGCGGAAACCCCTGAACAACTCAACGATTTGTTTTGGAAGGCCACGCGGCAGATCAGGCCTGAGGAGATTTTGATTCAGGAGATTATTCCTGGGAATGGACAGCAACAATACTCCTATTGTGCATTCTTTCGTGATGGCGTAGCGCAGAGTACCTTGGTGGCCAGACGAATGCGCCAGCATCCTCGAGAGTTTGGCCGGGCAGCGACCTACGTTGAGACGATCGAACTCCCTGAGGTTGAAGAACTCTCCGAACGCTTTCTCAGAGCCATTAACTACTATGGACTTGTGGAAGTGGAGTTCAAGCAGGATCCCCGGGACGGCCAGTTGAAGCTGCTGGACGTGAACGCCCGAACCTGGGGCTTCCATAGCATCGGGGCGCCAGCGGGAGTGGACTTTCCCTATATATTGTACGCAGATCAGATCGGTGAATCGGTCGAACGGTGCAGAGCAAGAGCAGGCGTAGGTTGGCTTCGAGCGGTAACGGACCTACCAACCGCCGCCTCAGATCTGTGGAGTGGCGAATTGGATATGCGCACCTACTGGAGGTCACTCAGGAATACTCGCACTGAGTCGGTGTTTTGCCGAAGAGATTTACTGCCCTCCGTTGCGGAAGTACTCATGCTTCCTTATCTGGTAACCAAGAAGTATTTTGTCAAGCCCGATGCTAAGTCTAAAATTCAAGCCGCGGGAAGCGGTTCGGGCGCAAATCTGCCCGTAGGCAGATCGGTTGAGTAGCTGCTACTTCTGTCCAATGGCTGCCTGGCGAGAAATGTAACCTCACCTCGTTGATCGCAGCGAAAGTTACCGGCGGCGGCATTGGTTACAGCGGTACTGCATCCTGGTCGTACACGGTCATGCAGCTCAATGGCAGTAACTAGCACGTTCTTCAACCAGGGGCAGGACTCGAACACTTCTATTTCGGCACCTTCAATGTCCACCTTCAACAGGTCAATTGAAACGATTCCGGTCTCACGCATCACTGTGTCCATCGTGATCGCACGGACTGATTGTTGCCCATTTTCGGCGATTCGAAAGGCTCCCTTGGGGTGAGTATCGGATGGCCCGAGGGTAACTCGGCCGTCCTCTCGCCAGAGGGCGGCCTGGATGGGAGTGATCGTTTTGTAGGGAGCTGTATTTCTGATCAATGCCGCAAAGTTAGAGTGCTCAGGTTCAATCGCAATGATTCTTGCCGTCGGGTACTTGATGGCGAACAGAATACTAGCCATGCCGATATGGGCGCCGGCGTCTACAATTGTAGTTGGGCTGAAGCCCGGTATTTCCGGATCATAGGACTTAGTACGGAAAATCAGAACGTCTCTGTAAGCGCAGAAATCAGACGTATCGATTCGAAGATAAACCGGGTATTCCGATTGAAGAGGAACAATAGCCAGTTCGCGCGGTCGACCGCACACACGAAAAGAGGCGATCGCGCAAACTCCACGCCTGCCGCACACTTCGTAATACCATTTCAATCCTTGCCAGAGGCTCACCGAAACCTCACGTGCGATAAATTCTACTACGTGTATCGTCTTTGAATGTGAAATGGCCGGCGTAACCACCGTGCCCGGCCTGATTTTCATGGAGAGTTGTATGTCTGTCCCCCGGCTTCCTCCGATTCGACGATTCTTTCAACCGCAGATTCCACAGGTTTTTCGACCGACCATGACCTCAGTTTTGTCCAATACTCTTGGCCGCGTGAATCTCGAGGCTCCTGCTGTAGGTCTTACCGCGCTTGCGTACTGGGCTCGATTCTCTCGATGGTGTAAAACGCATCCTGTGCCCGGTGCCAACAATCGAAAAAATGAGAATGGCCGGAACTGGCTCTATCGATCGGTCATTGAGCACGAGGCCTTGGACCAAAGTCCAATCAGTTATCTTGAGTTCGGCGTATACCGGGGAGATTCCTTGAGGCTATGGCTGGATGGGATCTCCAACCCGGATTCGCGATTCGTAGGTTTTGACACCTTCACGGGGCTGCCTGAGAGGTGGAGACCGACCGAGCCGGCGGGGCATTTCAACGCGAACGGGGCCGCTCCGAATGTCAAGGATCCGCGTTGCAGCTTCGAAGTTGGACTGTTTCAAGACACGCTGCCTGGCTTTGTGGCGCGGACTGATTTATCGGACCGCCTGGTGATCAACTTAGACGCTGACATGTTTACGTCAACGCTCTTTGTCCTCACAACCCTGGCGCCGTACTTGAAGTCTAGTGATCTTATTTTCTTTGATGAGTTCTCCTGCCCACTCGATGAATTCCGGGCTTTCGACGAATTTGTCCGATCGTTCCGTGTCAATTATGAGGTTATCAGCGCAGTTTACGGGTACACTCGCGTCTGCATAAAGATCCAGTAGCGATCCGGGTCATTACGAGAGAACTCCAGCTCTAGCGGGCGGACTTTTCCGAGTGCAGTTCCCAAGTTTGATATCTTGGTTTTGGGTGATTCGCACAGGCAATGCTCGCAGGTTGATTCGATAAATGAAAGCTGTTTTGCTCATTGGTGGACTGGGGACGCGGTTGCGCTCGGCGGTGCCGTCGTCGCCGAAAGCTCTGGCATCTGTAGGGGGCAGACCTTTCTTGGAACTGCTGTTGCGGCAGTTGGGCGCCCAAGGAATTCGGCAATTGGTGATGTGCACCGGATATTTAGCAGAACAAATTGAAGAGGTGTTCGGGGATGGGAGCGACTTGGGAATGACGATTCAATACTCCCAAGAACCAGTTCCTCTGGGTACGGCGGGCGCCTTAAAGTTCGCGCAGCGTTACCTGCGGCATGAGTCCGAGTTTCTGGTGCTTAACGGAGACTCATTCTTGGAAGTCGATTTCAACGAGCTTGTTGAAAGTCATCGGAAACGTGATGGTTTGGTGACAATGGCTGTGGTGCCTGTTGATAATGCCAGCCGTTATGGAACCGTGCGGCTAGGAGCCGACAGTCGGCTGCTGGGGTTTGAGGAAAAGGCCGAGCAAAGTGCGCCTGGGATCATTAATGCAGGCGTATATGTTCTTAGTAATGCGGTGCTCCCAGAGATCTCAGAGGGGCCGGCAAGCCTGGAACGAGATATCTTTCCTCGGCTCCTAGGGCAAGGAATCTTTGCCGTCGAACAGAGAGGGGTTTTCATAGATATCGGTATACCTGAAGATTATGCGCGAGCAGGGGAGATGAGCGACCGTCTAAATAGCGCGGCGTTAAGTAAGTGTTGCAGCGTAACTTGTACAGACATTTCCCAGCCACAAGGCTCGAAGGACACATAGGATGGCAGTGAGACAAGCAAGGAATTTTGAAGAACGTGTCAGCTGGCTGATTGAGGCTTCTATAGCCGCCAAACAGAAGCTTTTGCAAGATGCCACGCAGGTCTCCACGATAGCCGAAGTCAGCAGGGTTATCGTGGAAGCAGTGCGGCAAGGAAAGAAGATACTTCTGTGCGGCAACGGTGGGAGCGCGGCCGATGCCCAGCATATTGCTGCGGAATTCGTAGGGCGGTTCGCCTTTGACCGGCCAGCGCTTCCGGCACTCGCTTTGTCTGTCAACACATCCTGCGTGACAGCGATCGGGAATGACTATGGTTTTGACCTTGTGTTTTCCCGGCAAATTGAAGCCTTGGGCCAAAAAGGCGACGTCGCGATCGGTATCTCAACAAGTGGTAACTCTGCCAATGTGATTCACGCTATGTCGACGTCCAAGAGGTTGGGTCTACACACGGTTGCAATAACTGGTTGCACCGGTGGCAAGCTCATGGATGAAGTAGACTTTTGCCTTCGTGCGCCGTCGAACGATACGCCACGCATTCAAGAGTGCCACATTTTGATGGGCCACATCATTAGCGAATTGGTGGAGCATACGATATTTCGTGAATAGAGCGGATTTCTAGATCGCGACGGAGTCATTAATCGTTCGCCGATTATTTCAACAACTTAGGCCACGTCGTCTCCTCGTCCTACCTGTGTGCCTATGCGGTGCGCATTGGCCATGACGGTATAGGTAATGGTCGTTGCCGGAATGGACGGGAACACGCTTGCGTCAATCAAGTGGATTCGCTTCAGGCACGCTGGTCTGCCCAACATATCACTGCCGAAGCCGCTCGGTCGCTCTTGCATCTGAAAACTTCCGCCAGAATGGTAACCTCGCCCAGGCTCACCACGTCGCATCAGCATATCTAAAGGAACCATGCCGGTAAGCTTTCTTATCTTTGCTAGCTTGGTTACGAGTTTCTGCAGTATCAGTGTTGTTTCTGGACGCTCGGTTGGTATGAGTCGCAAGACGTCGGTACCGTTTTTGTGTTCCAATCGGCCCACGGTCAGAGGTGAATGATCGGAATGGAGATATCCCTGAAAAAGAAATAGCCTAGAAAGGAATGTGCTTGCAGGAAATATCCGCGCCATGGGCCCAAGCTTTTGCGCAATGAGCTGCTCAAAAAGATCGTTGTAAGTGTAGGTCTGCAGATGAATCGTATTGGGACTCACCGTTTCGTCCATCACCTCAACGAACAGTTGCGCCAGTGTATGTAAGTTCTTACGTTCAAATCCCGGCACACCACGTAACCGCAACATCGGTAAGAGGAAATAGTGAGACTCTTTAAATGTTACCGGTTGATCGAAAGCTCCAAGTGATCGCAGCATGAGAGACGCGGTTGCCAGGACACCCGCGCCAACAAAGGCCCGCTCGCCGCAAAATGTCTCAGCTACTCCGTCTGCTTTCTGTGTGTATACCCGAATCTCGGAGCCTCTCTCTTCCAACCTCTGCACAACGTATCCTGCCAAATATCTGAAGTTTGGGTGCGATCGCATTAAATCGACCGTCTGCGCGGTCGAGTAGATAAGCCCATACGGACAGCCATACATGCACAATCCACAACGTGCGCACGGTCCCGGAGCTCCCTCGCCGCTGCTATTTACTGCTAACCGTGACCTTCCAAAGCTAATTCCTTGGGTGCGCAGCACGCTGGCATGATTCTGCATATGAGTCCACAATGCTCCGGCTTGCGCGCTCAACGGAAGCGGCTCAGTCGTACGAAATGTAGGAAATGTCTCTTCCAGGCCGTCGTTTCCTTGAGCGACCGGCATAAAATCCAGTACTGCACGGTAGTGCGGCGCAAGGTCGGCCGCCGTCACTGGCCACCCTATCAGATCGCGCTCGCAATAGGGCATTACAGCAGCACCCCAAACAGCACTAAAGCCACCCTTGCCGAGCGAGAAGTTCGTGTTCACCCCTTTCCCTTCGATTTTTGGCGCACCGGCCATAGTGCGATAGGGAAAGTCCGAACCATACACTAGCTTCAACGGAATTCCTTCGACTGCTGCCCGCATTCCTTCACGCAACCACTCACTTGCGTCGCCAGCCCAAGAGGACGGCTCTATCGTTCTCAGTTTTGCCAGCTTCTGTGCGTTGGCCGCTTCCAACTCGTTTCCTCCATCGATCATGAGCACATGACGTCCTTCAGCTAATAAAGCCTTTGCGCAAGAGACACCTGCGGGACCCGATCCTATGACGATTAGCGGCTTACTCATGGGTTGAGTCTATCGTGCTCCTAGCTGATCTAGAGTGTGCAGTTTTCTCAAAACGGGAAAGCATCATCCAATTGGGCCCCGACATATCTCTTGATACTGAAGAGTGCCTAAAACCCTCGCGAACGTCGCAACAAGCGCTCTTTATCTTTTAGCGGCACTTCCAAACAGAGACAAGCGAAAAAGCGAATCAAGATACCTGCATGTTGTTTGGTTCTCTTTGCTTATTGCGTATCGTCCCGAAAGAAGAACGACTAACGATGACAGCCAGAATGGTTCGCGACGGATCCGACACCGCTCATGAAGTGTCGATTGTCATGCCCTGCCTAAACGAAGCAGAGACGCTCCCTGCCTGTATTGAGCAGATTCATACGATGTTTGTCGAGCATGATATTTCCGGTGAGATCATCGTTGCCGACAATGGCAGCAGTGATGGTTCACAAACAATTGCCAGACGCATGGGCGCTCGGGTGGTGCCTATTTCGCGCCGCGGTTATGGAAGCGCCCTCATGGGCGGTATCGAAGCGGCCTCCGGAAAATACGTGATCATGGGAGATTCAGACAGCAGCTATGACTTCGGGCATGTACCACGATTCCTCGAAAAGTTGCGCGACGGCAACGATGTCGTCATGGGAAATCGTTTCCGCGGAGGAATCAGAGACGGCGCGATGCCTCCGCTGCACAAGTACATCGGCAATCCAGTCCTCACGGGGATCGGCAGACTCTTCTTCAAGGTTCCGTGCGGAGACTTTCACTGCGGTCTGCGTGGTTTTAGCAAGGAGGCGTATAAGCGCATGGGCCTGCGAACAACAGGGATGGAGTTCGCAAGTGAAATGGTGGTCAAGGCGACCCTTTTCAAGATGCGCATCGCTGAAGTGCCGACAACACTCTCACCGGATGGTCGCAACCGCCCGCCGCACCTCCGCAGCTGGCACGATGGCTGGCGACATCTCCGGTTTCTATTGCTGTACAGTCCACGATGGCTGTTCCTATATCCGGGACGAATGACGTGCGCTCCCATGCTGGCAGCAGCCTTCTCGGTTTCTAATTTTGCCTTGCCGTAAAGTGAGTTGCATCCTTCAAAAGCGCTAATGGAAGAAACAAAAATAATCTTGTCGACACCCGCTTCGTTGGCGGCTCGCATCAACGCCACCGAGCCATCAACGTTGATACGGTGAATGTCCTTCCACTTCACCGATCTAAAATCGTACGCACAATGTATCAGCATACGAATGCGGTTGTTCCGAAAAACAGCCGGATCTACTCGCGATTCAAGCTGGAAGGGAACATGAACGCATCCTGGAATCGACTGAGGATTGGAATGTCGCGCGAACTCAAACATAGTCCAGCCGCGTGAGGAAAAGTACGCAGAGACACGCGAACCCACATAGCCAGTGCTTCCGGTCACTGCGCACCGCATCGCGGAGGATTCCATCAATAGTTACCGGTGCCACCGATCCGGACATTTGCCGTTACCGATAGCGTGATCGCGGTGGACGGGATGGGGACGACTTCTAGATGGCCCGACCCAACTACAAAGATCATTCGTCTGCCCCGCGCATAATTACTGCCATCGTGCTCTGGGGCTGCTCTCCCTGATGGGAAGCGCTTTGGCTCGATTCTCTCGTTACTATAGTTGAAACGGAATCGGTAGCTTCTGTTTCCGAACCAGGGACTACTCTATCTTTGCGATTCATGCCTAGCACGCTCAGGAAGAAACTCGACAAAATCACTTCGGAACCGAGCGCCAGCGAAAGCGAACCCGGTATCACGAACCGAAGCGTTCGTTCCGGATCAAGAAGGCCAAACTGCTTTGCGCTCCACGATCCCACAGCCAGTAAGCTAGCGGTAAACCCGACCATGATCATGCCGAAGCCGACTATCAAGCCGGTTTCCAGCCTAATGTAGCGGAATAGCCGATTGAGAGTCGGGTTTGGCGGCAGTAAACCTTC
>Ga0206862_1272_pt1 | contig 10956 bp, 10 predicted proteins | sample Alteio_BWOrgCont_43_FD_152625 | JGI IMG/M metagenome (GOLD analysis project Ga0206862, IMG submission 152625) | Enriched cells from forest soil in Barre Woods Harvard Forest LTER site, Petersham, Massachusetts, United States -... | ecosystem: Environmental > Terrestrial > Soil > Temperate forest >... | reverse complement strand
CTTTGCTTTCTTCGCGGCCTTCGCGTTAAAGGTCACTTTTGCAATTGTCTCTTATTGTCCCTGGCGTCCTTGGCGTCGTTTGTCGTTATTGTCGTTTGAAGAATCTTAGAAGAAATGAAGCGATCGATGACATCGCATTTATAAATAATTCAAAGACTACATTCATTTTTGGAGACTGATAGGACATTTGTTTTGGATTTAGAATGATCGTCATTTCTTCTCCTAAAGCAGGTTTAGGTGGGTATTTAGGGAATAGATACTCAATATTGAGTTCCTTAAAAGGGGTTTCACAAATAAAAAAATCACGACTCATATGTCTTACGGCCGCTTGATTATATCTTCTAATGAGTTGCGGGGAGTATTTTTTTGAATCTAACTCCCGATAACAAGGAAGCGACGTTTTGCTTGGAAATTCTCCAATTTCAATTTCTCTTAAATGCTTAACATTTTCTGAACGCAACCATGCTTCATAATATTTACCTGTATTCTCCAAATATTTTGCCTGTATTTTTGCTTTAAAAAAAGCAGGAAAATCAAAATTGAGATGGGCCCGTTCTGAATAAAGTTTATCACGATTCATATCTATAGGGGAGACCCAAAAGCCCTTTCCCCCATAATGGTCCAATAAATCATATCCTTCTTTAGGTTTTGAAAAAATACTGCGATTACTATATGCTATCTGTTTGTATATAAACAATTTAGCCATATAAGGAGTAAAAATGACTGCTATAACAAATTCAAGTTCAATCCCTTTGATTCTTCAACATGCATATCAAGGGGCTCGAAATGGTGCTGGCGTTGGAGCTTTAGTTGGAACATCTATTGTTTCTGTAACCCTGGCTAGTGGGGTATTCCAAGGTCTTTTAGAAAAAGGTAACAGAGCAATTGGAAATGAGCCAAAATGGCCTTTATTTGAAGGAGATTGCCAATTAGAGCAATTTCGTGATGTATCTATTTGTACAGATCAGCCTCTTTTTGATTCATTCACATCTTTAACAGTTTATGTTATTGGGGTGACTACAATAGGAGGAATGCTTTTTGGGGCTGTTTCGGGTGCTGCAAGAAGTGTATTTACAAAAGCGCATTCAGAACAAATTTAAGTAAAATTTAAATCTTATTTTCTAAATGACTCTTCGACCAAAGCTCTTCCCTTCACTCTGAGGAGCGAAGGGAAGTTGAGGAAGAGAATTAACGACGAGCTGAACCAGCTAGGGTTGGCTCTGAAAGATGTTTCGCGATGGCGCGTGTCATCTGAAACATATCAATAGGATGATTTGAACCGAGAACTTTAGCAAATTTAGCATCTGGGTTGATCATTCTTTTATTTTTCTTATCCTGTAAGTCGTGTTTTTTAATGTAATCCCACACTTTTTTTGTCACCTCAGTTCTCGGCATAGGACCATGTCCAACGATATGAGCGAGATCTTCGCTAACATTTACAGGTCTCATGAAAGCTGAATTTTTAGGATCTTTTTCTTTTGACATTTCTTGACTCCTTGAATTGTTTAATGGTGTAAATAACTAAATTTTTGCATCCATTAGGGGTGCCACATCCTCAATTTGATTCTCAAAGAAACTCTTTTTATCCCCCCACTCTTTATGTGTCAAAAGAAATATCAAAAAATCTTCATTTCTACTGAAAAAGTCAGAGTAAGAAACGAAATGATGACGAAATAAAATGAGTGGCTTATGATCCAACTTTACCAGAAAAAGGACAATTTTCCTATGAAAGAGATCCGGACGAAAAACTCTATTGAAAAGCAAGTGATCGAATTGAGACCTATCACCAATCAGCTGAAGGATATCAGCTCTGTCGAAGCCCGCCTGAACTTCTTGAATGAGATCGAATGGGTAAAAGAGAATGAGTCCATCTATACCGATCTCAGGGATATTTCTCACAAAGAATCAACCCATTTTGAGCTGGTGATCAAATCGATTTTAGCTATTCGCCAAAACTTTATTCTGGAGCTCGAAAACCTTGCCCGCCCTGCTGTCCTAGATAAACTTGATAAGCTCTACAAGCAGCTCTATGAACTTGAAATATTTTTTTGGGATCAGGGCGGCATTGTTGGCTATCATTTATTGATTCTCGAATTATTGACGCGTCAAGATCACCCACATCAAGGAGATAACGCGAATATCAACTACTTGATTCCTTCTGGATTGGATCTGGCACAGCCTGGTGATGAAGCAAAAGAGGCGATTTTTTCAGGATTGATGAATTTGGAACAGATTGGGGAAATCTACCCTGTCGGTGGTGCAGGAGATCGTTTAGGGTTAGTTGATGAAGAGACAGGCAAGCAGTTGCCTGCGGCCTGTTTGCCATTTTTGGGGAGGCCTCTGCTAGCTGGGTTAATTCGAGATGTGCAGGCAAGAGAGCATCTCTATTTTCGGCTAACGGGAAAACGCGTTGTGACACCGGTTGCGATGATGACCTCAAGTGAGAAGGAGAACCATCAGCTGATCTATTCCATCTGTGAAGAAAATGGCTGGTTTGGCCGCTCTAAGGAGGATTTCTTCTTTTTTATGCAGCCGCTAGTTCCGGTTGTTTCCGAGGAAGGGCAATGGGCTTTAATTGAGCCCCTTCTACCCCTTTTCAAGCCCGGAGGTCATGGGGTTATCTGGAAGCTAGCAGAAGAAAAAGGAGTCTTTAATTGGTTTAAAGGAAGAGGCTGTAATTGTGCTCTTATCCGGCAAATCAACAACCCCATGGCAGGGCTGGATGATACTCTCATTGCCTTGATTGGCCAGGGGGTAAAATCGGAGAAGGTCTTTGGATTTGTTGCCTGCGAACGTTTCTTAAAAAGTGCGGAAGGGATCGATGTCCTCATTGAGAAAAGGGAGAGAGATCATTTTACCTACCATATTACCAATATCGAGTATACTCATTTCAATCAGATCGGCTTAGGCGATATTCCTTTAAAAGAGGGTTCACCCTATTCACGCTATCCTGCAAATACCAATATCCTATTTGCAAGCCTTCCGGCTATTAGAGAAGTTCTCCCTTCGAGTCCCATTCCGGGTATGCTGATTAATATGAAATCTAAAGTCTCAATGGTGAATGAATTTGGGAAGACAGTTGAGGTTCCTGGTGGACGTTTGGAGTCAACGATGCAAAATATTGCTGATGTATTGATCGACCAGTTTCCTTCACGCCTAAGTGAAAAGGAGATGGCTTCCAGTTTAAGAACTTTTGTCGTATTTAATCGACGCGTCAAAACTATTTCCACAACAAAGCAGACCTATCGGCCTGATCAGAGTGAGAATGGAACACCCGAGAAAGCGTTCTATGATTTACTCACAAACAATCTTGAACTTTTTTCACAAAGATGCCGCTTCGTCACACCTCAACAAGGAACGTTTGCAGACCATTTAAAAAATGGCCCTTCCTGCCTGATTGTCTATGATCCTGCTGTGGGTCCCTTCTATGATCTGATTGCTCAAAAAATTAACGGTGGAGTTTTGAAAGAAGGAGCTGAACTGCAGATTGAAATAGCGGAGATCAGAGTAGTCAATCTTCAATTGTCCGGAAGTTTGATCATACACTCCTTAGACCCATTGGGAATAAAAAATCAGAGCGGACGGCTTCTTTTTGAAGCGATGCCGAAATGCCGTTTAGAGAATGTAGTTGTTGAGAATGAGGGGATGGATCGTTCGGCACATAATGTTTATTGGAAAAACCATATATCGAGGCAAGAATCTGTTTCAATTCATTTGGGGGTTGGGGCAGAATTCGAAGCAATCGATGTGAGATTGCAGGGAAATAAGACATGGGTGATTCCCGATTATTGTTCCTTAAAGGTTATGCAAGATGAAAATGGGCAATTGAAAGAGATTTGGTCTCAGCTTAAGGAGCCTTCATGGCAATGGGTGTATCGTTGGAATAGCAGAAAGCAGATCGAGCTGTCGATTGACTTTCAAAATAGCGTGTGACAAAGGGACAGCCGTGGCAGCTAGCTTCAAAATGGATGCAGAAGTCCTTATGAATTTGAAAGGCGCCCTGCTCCATAATCGACAAATTCAGGATGCTTTCATCTCTTAAACTGCCGAAGAAACGATGATGCAGGTAGCGTTTTTTTGATGAGGGTTCAGATTTAAATCGGCTATAAAAGAGATCAAATTGCTCCAGCTCGAATGCATCCTTTCTCTCTTTGATTTGCTTATAGAGCAGGGGGAGGAAGGTGTTAATAATGATTTTTTTCTTGAGATTTTGTCCCATTAAAACAAGATGTTGCCCACTGGAGTTATCTTCAGCTTGTTCAAATAAATAGTGTGTATTCCAATAACTGTCCTGATAATTAGGGATGAGATCCAGGAATTGCAGCATTAAGAATGAAGGTTTATCTTCCTGCAGGGATTCATATCCCGATTTCCAAGTTTGGACCATTTTTCCCCAAATGTGTTCTATGGTTGGATCTTGCAAGAGATAGACAAGATAGACAAGACGTCGGATCGGGTGATTCAAAGGCCGGATATGATCCAGCCTCAAATTGGCCTGGTGAATCACTTCTGTTTGATGTTGGCCCCAATGATGGGAAAGATTTTGATAATACTCGGAGTTATCCCAAGATCTTCTTTTATCCTTTTCAAAAAAACTGCAGATCCCCAAAGCGATCGATAGCAGCGAAGGGAAAGGATAATCACGCATGGGGTAGAGAAAACGAAAAATTTCGATAAATTGCTCCGCATTATGCTTATAACCAAGAGCTAAGGCGATCCCACTTAGCATTTGCTGGATAGGATCGTTTTCGAATTGAGAGGAAAGATACTCGTATTTTTTCTCCAGTCGCCAATAGGCAGCTGCGCGGAGTGCTTTTTTTATTTCATTTTCAGAGAGCGTTTTGAAGAGCTCTTCTGCACAACGTCCTGTTCCGGAAAATCGGGTGTATGGGTAGAGATCCAAATCAATTAACTTCAATAGATGTGCTGCGGAGTGAGCTAGATAATGAAGTAAGGAAATGTGCGGAATGGGATCGCCATTTTTGTTTTTTATGGCTGATTTTGCAGCTGCTGGCCACAAGGAGACATGCAGGATCACTCGATTATAATTTTCGTTTAAATGATGTCCATGTTGAAACCAGCCCTCTTCTCTTAGATGGAGTTCAATATCGCCTCTCAAATCTCTATTTCCAATGCGGATATGAGCATTTAGAAAGTCTGGTCCGGCTTCACTATTCCACATTCCAGGAGAGATGACCTGGATAGTTAAACCCTCCGAAGTTTGAAGAGGAAGGAAATACTTCTGCTCAAGCCATAGCGCTTGCAAATGCTTCTCACTGAAGAGCGAAACGGGATCAGGAGGTGTGGATGAAGGAGAAGGATTCGGGATCTTCATAGAGTGTTTTTCAGTTTTAATCAGATTTCTGGAAGAACGAAAATAGCACTCTAGTTTTTTAAAGTCTAATTTTATTTTTAAATAAATTTTGCAATGTCAAATTTTACCACAGAGGCCATAGAGAACACTTACAGGACAGAGGACCAGGACATGCAGAACAAACAAGACATGCAGGACCAGGGGGGCCCTAAATTCCACTTTAAAAGTATTGGTCCTGTATGTCTTGTTTGTCCTGTATGTCCTGGTCCTCTGTCCTGTAAGTGTTCTCTGTGGCCTCTGTGGGCTCTGTGGTAAATTGTGCAATAAGGCGCCATCAAATATTTAATAAAAAAAATGATTTGAATTATTTTAATTTAATTTGTTGTTGTGTATAATAAGAATTATAGTGAGAGGTTAGTTAATTGTGCTAATAACACATAAATAAATTATATATGCAAACAGCTATATAATTTTTAAAAGGGGGTTTTTTTATGACACCAATAGGTCAATTTAATCCAGCCGCTCCAAAGCAAGGAGGCGGTACTGTAAACATAGGTCCAGGAAGCGGTAATCTAAAAATAGGTCCACAGGAGCCAACTAAGATAGAACAAGAACAAGAGAAAGAAATCTTGGAAGAAATGAATGAAATATTGCAAAAAAATCCTAAAGCTGTGTCGACAAGAGCGTCAACAAGAAATTTAAGGGGAATGACTGGGATTGGCGGTTAGATGAGGCGCCCCGTGCGGTGTAATCTTGAATAAGCAGGATCTCTTTGAGGTTCTGCTTATTCATTTTCTTCAGTTTCTTTTCTGCCAAAAATCTTTCTCGGTTTGGCTCCTTCCGCTGGACCGACAACTCCGTCTAGTTCAAGCTGATCCATCAGGCTAGCTGCCCGTGCATAACCGACTTTAAGTTTTCTCTGAAGAAAAGTTGTAGAGGCATTTCCTGTACTTAAAACCACTTCTTTTGCCTGTTCGAATAAGCTATCCTTACTGGACGAGTCTTCGCCAAATTCGCTGCTCTGAGAGATGCCCAGCATATGATCGAAGGATTGGATCACATATTGAGGGGCGGCTTGATCGCAAATACATTTAACAATGGCTTGAATATCCTGGTCTCTAATGAAAGCCCCTTGAGCACGAATGAGATGGGAGGATCCAGGAGGAAGGAAAAGCATATCCCCATTTCCTAAGAGGGATTCTGCGCCTATTTCATCCAAAACGATTTGACTATTCACACGGCTGGCAACTTTAAAGGAGATCCGCGTAGGAAAGTTGGCTTTTATCAAACCGGTAATAACTTCTCTGGATGGTCTTTGAGTTGCTAATATCAAATGGATGCCTACAGCTCGAGCCATCTGGGCTATGCGAGCGATGGGGGTCTCAATATCTTGGCTAGCGACCATCATTAAGTCGGCAAGTTCATCAATGATGGCAACAATGTAAGGGAGTTTTAAAGGGATTTCACGCTCTAAAGCCGATTCGATTTCCGGCTGGATTGTTCTCAGATTAAAAGAGTCGATATTTCTGACGCCGACGAGCTTTAAAATTTCATAGCGCGCCTCCATTTCCTTAACTAGCCACTGCAGCGCTGCAGCAGCACCTTGCGGTTCAGTAATCACAGGGGCAAGCATGTGGGGGAGCTGTGAGTAGGGGGTTAATTCCACTTTCTTAGGATCGACCATAAGAAGTTTAATTTCATCAGGTTTTGCATTGAGAATGATCGACATGATAATCGTATTAATGCAAACAGATTTTCCTGATCCTGTAGCACCTGCAATAATGCAATGAGGCATTTTTGCTAAGTCGCTCATGACATAGTCCCCGTTCACAGCTTTTCCAAGAAGGATGGGAATGTGAAATTTATGATCCATCTGCTGATAGTGAATCAGCATATCCTTAAAGCCCACTTCCTGCGGATGTGCATTGGGAACTTCTATTCCTACAGCTGCTTTGCCGGGTATAGGAGCGATAATACGGATCGATTTTGCCTCCATGTTTAGGGCAATATCATTATCCAGAGTTTTAATTTTTTGTACTTTCACCCCAATGGCAGGATGGACTTCAAAAGATGTAATAGTGGGCCCGCAGTTAATTTGACCGACTTTGGCTTCAATTCCAAAACTTGAAAGCGTTTCTTCAAGAACCTCAGCCTGTTTTTTTAAATCCTTTTTTAAAGAAGATTGATCCACTTTTTTTGGGTTGGTAATCAGAGTCAGCGGTGGAAGCTGGTAGTGTGCATAATCGCCTTGGGGTATGGTTAATTTGGATTCAATACGTTTGGGTTTTGGTTGTGCATCTAAAGAAGGCTTTTTAAATGCTTCTCTTTCATTACTCTCCACTGGTGTTTCGACGTTCTCTTTTTTCTTCGGGCGAATGGAGAGATCTTCCAGAGGAGGAGGTTCGATGGTCTGAGTATTCTCTTTTCGCGATAGGGAGGGCCTCTCCTTCAAATTAATTTCCGGTTGTATCGCAAGAAGCTCTGAATGTCCCGCATTTTGCTGGTTCGTTTTATTTCCTGTTTCAGCGCTAAAATTGGGAATCCTTAATTTCACAAAACGCAAGAAGTCGCTCTCCTTAGGTTCAGTTAAAGCGGCTTTTTCTTTTATATCTTTCTCGTTAATTTTTATTGGGGCTCCATCGGATACTGCAACCGTTTGTCGTTCAGTTTGAAACCATTTTTTGAGCAGGATAAAAAGAGGGGATAAACGGATTTCAAAGAGGCAAAGAAGGCTGGAGATCAATAGAATCGAGAAGATTAATCCAACTCCTACTGTATTCAGAATGCGGTGAAGGTTGAGCAGCGGGAAGTCTCTATAGAAATAATAGAATAGAGCACCCCCAAGATGATATTTTTGTTTGTTTACCCAGAGGTTTGGATAGAATAAATTGCCTAATCGATCTGCCAAATTCGGGAATTCATGCTCTACTAGGCTAAGAAGAATGGAAAGTGATACGATTATGATTAGGACATAGAGACTTTTGAATTTGATCGTAGGGATGGGGGAGTTAAGCATCCAGGCAAAGCCCACCCAGACCAAAAAGAGGACGATGAGATAGCTGCTAATTCCAAAAAGAGCATGAAAAGCCCAGCCGAAAGTATAGCCGAGAAGTCCTATGAGATTGGTAGATTCGGAATGGAAGCCAAAACTGATCAGGCTCAGTAACAGGAGTAACCCCATAGAAAAAATCAAGAAGCCGCGGCTTTCTGTTGTCAGATGCGCAATGGCTTTCTCTATTTTCTGGTTTTTTTTAGTGTGTGTTTTATTTTTTTTTGCCATATCAATCAAACGTGAGTGTCAATGTTAAAATAGTACCTAATCCAAAACAATACCAGGCAAAAAAGATCCAACGCTCATTTTTAAAGCAGCGAATCAGAAAATTTAGTGCGAAATACCCTGTGATAAGCGATGTCAAAAAAGCTAGACTGTAAGTGATCCAAGACATTGTGATCAGAGTCTCTTCCGGATTTCGTAAAAGCTGCACTCCTTCCAATATAGAGGCGCCAAGAATGGCTGGAATGGCTAGTAAAAATGAAAAAGGGATTGCTTCAACAGAGCTCCAACCTAAAATTTTAGCAGCGGAAATCGTCGCTCCACTCCGCGATATCCCAGGGAAAATAGCGGCCGCTTGAAAGAGTCCGATCAGCAAACTATCCGCCCAAGGTTTCATTTTTTTTGGGATAGGGAGGTTAATGGGCGGACGCAAGCTTAAGAAGAGAAGAAGCGATGAAATCAGAAAAAAGGGGCCAAGATAGGCCGGTTGGCTGATAATCGATTTTAACGGCTTTAAAATGAAAATCAAGGGGATTAAAGGAAGAGTTGCCAAAAATATCTGAAAAAAACGTTTGGGAGAAGAGGTTAGGGTTGTTTTAATTTGAGGATAAAAAACGAGAAAGATAGCGGTAAGAGTACCCAGATGACAGATCAAATTAAACATCACATAGCGGTCGAGCTCTTTAAAACCGAGCAGAAATTGGGCAATTTCAAGATGACCAGAAGAACTGACTGGTAAAAACTCAGTGAAGCCCTGGATAAGACCGAGCAAAACCGCTTCCCAATTATTCATAAAGAAAACCGGTAATTTTACAAAGTAGAGAAATTGGGCGACCAACGGGGCTCGAACCCGCGACATTTGGATCCACAATCCAACGCTCTAACCAACTGAGCTATGGTCGCCTTAAGATGAAGAATGCCATTCTCTCTCATATGCTTTTTTTAGTCAATTCCAAAGAAGAGATTTTTTTAAGTTGATATGGACGACCTGGTCTAACTGAGGTAATTGCAAAAGGACATGTCGTTAAAAACGACAGCAAGGACAAACGACACCAACGACGCCAAGGACCATAAGAGACAATTGCATAAGTAATCTTTAACGCGAGCTATTTTAACTCGATAGAGGTCGCCATAGGCATCTGTTTTGAGTTATAAACACGACAAAAAATTTCATCTATCTTGTTTATATCCTGCATATCCTGTTCTAAAAATGTTTACAACAGGATATGCAGGATCGCCTTCGGCGGCAGGATAGACAAATTAAGGATGAAAACTATCCTTTTTTAATGCTTAATCGCAAACGCTATCCAAAGGCAACTGCCTTAAAGCTTCAAGCTAACTTGTCCATTTCATAAGCCACACACTCTCAATTCATTAAATAAACTTAAATAGAAAACTCAAATATTTATTGTATTATTTAAGTAAAATTGTAGTATTATTACTAATGTAGTTAAATAAAGGTGTTTATGGATAAAGAACTAATGTGTAATTCAGGTAATTCAGTAATTAGATTATCTGGCGTTATTAATAAGGAAAAAGGCGACATCCTCGAGGATGAACTCCTGTTATTATTTAAGCAGGGGGATAAGGAATTTACTTTGGACATGGAGAGGGTTGAGTTTGTAACTGTAGGAGGGTTAAAATCGTTTTTGCATATATTTGAAAAGGCAATTCAACTGGGTTTTAAAATAAACCTCCTTAACTTGCCTCCTCATTTAAAAAAAGTCGCTTTAATTTTTGGGATAAGAATAGACGTAGCGTTGATGAGTGAACTGAATCATTTAATTTGAGGATTTAAAATGAAATTTGAAATTAATGATGACAGTAAAATCAAGTCGAAAAGAATGTTAGTCTTTATTGGCATGCTTTTCCTCACGAATCTTGGCTTTACAATAGGTTGGGTAGCCCTCCATACAATTCTTGTTAAAAGAATTGGTATCGAATATCTTCCCTATTCCTACATTGGATTAAGCTTATCGGGTATTATCACAACGTCTTTTTATCTGTTGTTTGCAGATAGATCGAAGCGGCATCATCTTTTAATCAATTCTGTTTTGATTCTTTCCGCCGTTCTACTCCTTTCAAGGTTTTTTGTGTCGAACACGTTTGAGGGTGAGCCAAAGCTCACCTGGAACCTGATTTTATTTGCTGTGCTGATCATTTTCGCTGAGGCTGGATGCGGGGTGTCTCTGACGATGCAAATATGGACGATGATAGGAGATATATTCACTCCGCATGAAGGGAAAACCCTCTATCCTATTTTTGGTGCATCCACACTGCTTTCCGGCATAGCTGGAGGTGTTTTAGTTCCTCTTGTAATTGAATACATAGGAGTAGGGAATCTTCTATTAATCTGGGCGTTTATGCT
>Ga0206862_1269_pt2 | contig 11008 bp, 6 predicted proteins | sample Alteio_BWOrgCont_43_FD_152625 | JGI IMG/M metagenome (GOLD analysis project Ga0206862, IMG submission 152625) | Enriched cells from forest soil in Barre Woods Harvard Forest LTER site, Petersham, Massachusetts, United States -... | ecosystem: Environmental > Terrestrial > Soil > Temperate forest > O... | reverse complement strand
TTAACTTCGCGAATGTGCCGCCCAGCGCCTCCTTGACCACGCGGTAGACGCCGCCGCGCGTAAACATCGAGCAGCTTTCCACATAGACCGCGCGCACAGCGAACGAGAACAACATGACGCCGAGGATGAACCACGGCGCAGCTTTGCCGACGGCTTCTTCTGCAATGCCGCCCGCGTAAAAGGCTGATGATCCTAAGTCATTGAGAACGACTGCCGCCGCACGCCAGAAGGATATGAAGGTAAGCATCACCGAGGAGGCAACTACAAGCCTGACCCGGTTCGATTGCGGAGCGGTAAACGTTTGACCAACTGGCATGGATTGAAAGGTGAAAACCTTGCTACTCACCACCGGGCGAACAACTGCCCCCGGCAAGGACGCTCAGCGCTGAGTTTATGTCTAGTTGGAATTGCCGTCAAATGGAAAGCGTATACATGAATGCCTGGTTACTCGCCGAAGAGTTCGTGCAAGTCCTCAATAAAGCTGATGATGATGACGATCGAGGAGCCGGCCAGCCCGATGAAAAAGAGATACGTCAGCAGTTGCATTCCGTAATAGACGAGAGTGCTCACACGAGCATTCTACCGCGAAGCGTGGGTTTAAGGAGATTCGCGATGTTAGACTCACCCTGAATGCGCTCTTACGTCCGCAATCCCATCTTTCTAGGATTGTTCTCCGCCGTTCTCCTCGATCTGCCATTTCCCATCGCAGGGCCATTGCCGCCCTGGCGCGCGGCATTTTCCTTGATCGCACTCGTACCGCTGCTCTACGGGTTGCTCGCCGACGGGAGCGTGGCCGTACCGAGCTACCTGCGCCGCAGCGCGCTCGCCGGCTACGCATGCGGGGTGCTCTGGTACATCCTGAATTGTTACTGGATCTACGACACCATGCACCTTTATGGTGGAGTACCGCCCGCTGGAGCCGCGGGCATTCTCGTTCTCTACAGCCTGGTGCTGGGCCTGTACTTCGCGCTCTTCGGTTTCCTCATCGCGGTCTGCCGCAAGGCCTTCCGAACAAATCTGTTGCCGCTGGCGCTGGCGCCCTTCTTCTGGGCCGCGCTTGAATTCGCCGCGTCGCGCATTACCAGCGTACCGTGGGACCAGCTGGGCTATGCGCAGGTGGACAATTTCCTGCTCACGCGCCTTGCGCCGATCACAGGCGTGTACGGAATCTCATTCGTGCTCGTTGCCGTCAATGCGCTTTTCGCGGCAGCCATGCTCGCGCGCTCGATTCACAGGCGTCTGCGCATCGGAGTGGGTGCGTGCCTGCTGACTCTTCTTTTTCAGCTCGGCTCTTTCATCGCGCCAAAGCCATCTGCAACTTCAGACTTTGCCGTGCTGCTGCAGCCCAATCTCGAAGTGGGTACATACAACGACTGGGTTGGCCCGGAGTGGGACGAAAATGCGTCGTGGATTCTTGAACAGAGCCGCCGCACCTGCACTCCCGCTTATATAGGAATGCCGGCGTCTGAGGCGAAGCTGGAAACGCCGCAGTGCAGCCAGAACGTCCCGCCACCGGGCATTGTAGCGTGGCCGGAAGCGCCTTCTCCGATGGAGAGCGACCAGCCGCGCGTGGCCTCGCTGATGCACGCCGTTGCGACGGCAGCGCGCGCGCCGGTGGTTGCGGGCATGTTCGGCCATGACCAGAGCGGCACTTACAACTCCGGAGTCTTCACCGCGCCGGAGGGCAACATCATCGGGCGGTACGACAAGATTCATCTTGTGCCGTTTGGCGAATACGTCCCGTACCGCGAAGTCTTTTTCTTTGCCCAGAAGCTTACGCAGCAACTCGTCGACTTGCAGCGCGGCAAGTACCGTAAAGTCTTCCCGGCCAATGGACGCACCTTCGGCATCTTCATCTGCTATGAGTCGATCTTTGCCGATGAGGTGCGCCAATTCGCAATCAACGGCGCACAGGTCTTCGTCAATATTTCCGATGATGGCTGGTATGGCGACACCAGCGCGCCGTGGCAGCACCTGAACATGACGCGCATGCGGGCAGTTGAAAATCACCGCTGGATTCTGCTCGATACGAACAACGGTGTGACGACCTCGATCGATTCTTACGGGCGAGTGACAGTCAGCGCGCCGCGTCATGTCGCTACGTCGCTTGTCGCGCGCTACGGGTATAACGACGACCTGACCTTCTACACGCGCCACGGCGACCTCTTCGCCATTCTCTGTGGGATAATCACATTAGTGGCCGCAGCAAAGGCAGCACGCCTCAATCTGTGGGTCAATCTTCGAATAAAAAGACAGGTCTCCTAGTGTTGAACGATCTCGAATTCGCCTACACTCCCGTCCGGGACAAAGCCCGCGACCTGCGGGAGTATCTTTGACTCCGCCCGTCTCCGCAAGCAACTCTGGTCGAACGCAGCGCTATCGCAGCCGATCATGCGCGACCGCAAACGCATCGAGGAGCAGCTTGCTTCTGATGACGAGCTCGTGCGCCGCACTGGAGACATTGAAGCCTACTTCGATCTCGCACGCGAGGGCGAGCCGGTCGAGCCTGATCTCGAACGCGAAATCAAGTCGCTCACCGAGTATGTCGACAAGCTCGAAGAGCGCACCATGCTCTCAGGCGAAACAGATGCGCTGAACGCCATCGTCACCGTGCATCCCGGCGCGGGCGGCACCGAGAGCCAGGACTGGGCCGAGATGCTGATGCGCATGTACCTGCGCTGGGCTGAGCAGCAGGGCTTCAAGACCGAGATGAACGACTACCAGGACGGCGAAGAAGCTGGCATCAAGTCGGCGACCTTCACCGTCACCGGCGACTACGCCTTCGGCCAGCTCTCGGGCGAAACCGGCGTGCATCGGCTCGTGCGCATCTCGCCTTTCGATCAGGCCAAGCGCCGCCATACTTCGTTTGCTTCTGTCTTCGTCTCGCCGGAAATCGACGACACCATCGAGATCGACATCAAGCCTGAAGATATCCGCACGGATACCTACCGGTCAGGCGGCAAGGGCGGCCAGCACGTCAACACGACGGACTCGGCCGTGCGCATCACGCACATTCCTACCAATATCGTGGTGCAATGCCAGAACGAGCGCTCGCAGCACAAGAACCGCGAGAAGGCGATGAAGATGCTGCGCTCGCGCCTCTACGAATACGAACTCGACAAGAAGAAAGCGGAGTCAAAGAAGCTCGAAGATTCGAAGCTGGACATCAACTTCGGCTCGCAGATTCGGTCGTATGTCCTGCAACCTTATCGCATCGCCAAGGATCATCGGACGAAGGTCGAAGTTGGCGATGTCGATCGCGTGCTTGATGGTTACTTAGAGCCATTTATTCGTGGGTATTTGCTTATGCGGCGTAATGGGGGAGTTCCCGTGGTTGCAGATGCTGGGGATGATCTGGAGTAGATATTCGCATCGAAATAACATATGAATGAACCCAGTACAATCCGCGAAATCCTTGATAACGTGAAGTCCATCGCCGTAGTCGGCCTCACCAATAAGGAAGGCCGCGCCAGTCTTGGCGTTTCGCGGTTTATGCAGAGCCGCGGATACCGCATCATCCCCGTCAATCCGCTGATCGAAAGCTCGCTCGGCGAGCAGGCCTATCCAACACTCGATGCCGCTTTGAAAGCAGTGGGTAAGATCGATGTTGTAAATGTCTTCCGCCTGCCCAGGTACATTCCCGACATCGTGAAAGATACGATCCGGCTCAAAATTCCTTATCTCTGGATACAGGAAGGCATCGTGCACGAAGAAGCTGCGGCAGAGGCCGAAGCAGCGGGCATCAAGGTGGTGATGGACCGCTGCATCCTGAAAGACCGCATGGCTGCAGGTTGGAGCTAGCTGCTACGCATCTGCTCTGCGATTCCGTGAATTGCGCGATGCGCTGAAAGCGCCGCGCCCTCCTGCCAGCCTACGATGTGGCTCAGATGATCCCCGGCAAAGAAGATACATCCATCCGGCTTGTTCAACTCGTCATAAGCGGGTTTGGCCGACGGCATCATGTTGAAGGCGAGACATCCGAGACTGTATGGAATCCTCTGCCACGAAACGTAAATCGGTTTGGTCAGCGACTTTCCGTGTCCAGGATGCAATACCTCGACCGCAGCGCGCGAGGCTTCGAGTTTTGCCTGCATGGTCGGCAGTGCGCCAAATGCAGTCGGCGAGTCATCGCTGAAATCGTTCCGCTCAAGGTTAAACCCTGAAAGGATGATGCCTGTCTTGGTAAACAATCCGTTACTTGGATACCAGACGAGGTCCACCGTCTGCTTCGGGAAGGAGATACCGCCGTAAATGTTATAGTGCTTCTCCCAGAAGCGCGGCGCCTCCCATCCTATTTTGTACAACGATGCGAGCTTCATCGCGCTGAAAGCCAGCTTCTTCTCCGGTATGCAGTCAATGTCGAGTGTTTGCAGAATCGTCAGCGGCAATGTGCAGACGCAGTAGTCTGCCTCGATCACTTGTGCTGAGCCGGCTTCGGTGTATTCGACGCGCACGCCGTTTGCTGTCTTGCTCACCTTCTTTACCGGACATCGGTAATGCACAATGTCGCCCAGAGATTTCGCGAACGCATAAGGGATGCGGTCCATGCCGCCTACAGGCTGAAACATCGTTGCCTGCCAGTCAATCTGCTCCTCGTACAGTTCGCCCGTCGAAAAGTCAGAGACCAGCAGTTCATGCAGGCTGAGCGGTGGCCGCAGCTTCTCCTCCTCCGGACCAGCTCCGGGCGGCAGGATGAAACCGCTGCGTTCCGAGCCTTTGTAGCTGTAGTCGCTGGAAAGATCGCCATAGGTCTGCAGAAAATCGAGCATGCGCTGCGTATCTTCTTTATCCAGGACTTTGTCTAGCCCATGTTGATCGATGCACTTTGCGAGTAACTCAGAGATGTAGCCGCGCGTGTCGTTGACCACCTGCCGCTGCTCGACAGGCTTGCCGCCGTTCAGCGTATTAGCCTGCATCAGCGTGCTGCGCGAGGTGTTGATCTCGACTTCAAGCGGAACCCCCAGCTCTTCGCAGTAGCCGATGATGGTGCGATGAATGGAAGGCAGCCGCGCCGGGCCGACATTCAGGTAATGGCCATCCTCCCAGTCGCACGTCTGCACGGTTCCGTCAGTGAATTCGACTTTGCTGCCATTGCGCACGCTCCAGTTGCGCCCGCCGGGCCGCTCGCGCGCTTCGAGTATGGTGCAGGAGAATCCGGCCTTGCGCAGTTCGTAAGCCGACACGAGCCCGGCGATTCCTCCGCCCAGAATCACGACTTTCTTTCCCGCGCCAAAGTTCGCAGGCAGATCAGGCAGCGGGGAAGCCTCCGCAGTAGTGGCCAGCAGCCCCAGTGCCTGCATCGCTGTGTACATCGCCCGATAGCCGCCAGCCGCTGCTACCCGGCTGAGGAACATGCGCCTCGTCCACGCCATAGAAAACGACCCCCCAAAGAAACCAGAAATATGTAACTAGAAAGGCTTTCAGAACAAGAGGAGAGACTTCAGTGTCGCGTGTCAGCGCCGCCTTTGCAATATGAATCAGCGACAGCTTCTACGCCGCATAAAGAATTTCTTTAGGCCGGCCGCTCTGGCAATCGACCCCATTTGACTCCACGCAAGCCCTTGTAACCAGCGATGTCGCTCCCGCGTCCTACAATAGAGTTACCGACGAATGCGCCTCCGCAACCTGATTCCGATCCTCTGCCTGCTGATCTTTCTTTCGGCCTGCGCTCCTGCGGCGTGGTCCGCGCCTGCGGTCACTGCGCAGCACCTCACCGTGCAACTAGTCGTGCCGCCGGCGGAGATCTATCCGAATCAGAATTTCACCGCCGGTCTCTATTTCAAACTCGAGCCCGGATGGCACGTCTACTGGATCAATGCAGGCGATTCCGGCGAGCCTCCGCGCATCAAGTGGGCGCTCCCCGAGGGAATAACCGCAGACGCAATGCAGTTTCCCGCCCCCAGGCGTTTGCCGCTCGGTCCGCTGATGGACTTCGGTTATGAAGACGAAGTCCTGTTCCCGATCCCGATGCATGTCAGCCCCGTCTTCAAACCCACGGCTGAATCAATAACCTTAAGCGCGAAGGTAGACTGGCTCGTCTGCCGCGAAGTCTGCATCCCAGGCAAAGCAACCCTCGACGTCGAACGGAAAGCCCTGTCCTCGTCTCCGTCATCACCAACATATATTGACGCAGACCAGCAGCTGATCGCCCGGCTGCATCGCACTCTGCCTCAGCAGTTGCCCGCGAGCATGCAGGCGAAGTTCATGCCGACGCCGGCAGGCTTCAATCTGACGGTAATTACCGGCAGGCGTGAGACCGCGGCGCAGTTCTTTCCCTTCGATCAGAATCAGCTTGCCAACGCGGCGCCGCAGCCGGTCACGCCACTCAGCAACGGGCTTGAAATCAGCGTGAAGAGGGACGAGAACCTGCAGCAGAATCCCAGCCAGCTTCACGGCCTCATCGTTCTTGCGGATGGCAATGCTTTCGAGATCAACGCGGCACAGGGAACGCTCGCTGCTGAGGCATCCTCAGGCAGTGATTTCGCCGGGCTTGCGAAAGTGGTCGGTCTCGCTTTCATCGGCGGCGTGATTCTCAATCTCATGCCCTGCGTCTTTCCCGTGCTCTTTATCAAAGGGCTCTCGCTGGTGCAGTCTTCACAGCAGAAACGTCACGAGCTGCGCGCACATGGATGGGTCTACACGCTCGGCATCCTTGTCTCGTTCTGGATCGTCGTCGCGCTGCTCCTTGCTTTGCGCGCAGGCGGACGCCAGCTCGGATGGGGCTTCCAGTTCCAGTCGCCAACCTTCGTAGGGATCATGGCGCTGCTGCTTTTCTTCCTCGGGCTCTCGCTGGCAGGCATGTTTGAGATTGGCCTCTCGCTAACCAGCAAAGGTTCAAGCCTTGCCGCGCAGCACGGTTATGCAGGCAGCTTCTTCACCGGAGTGCTTGCAATGGTCGTTGCAACTCCGTGCACCGCGCCGTTTATGGGAGCAGCCCTCGGCTACGCGCTCTCACACTCGGCGCTCGTCAGTTTCCTCGTCTTCACCGCGCTGGCATTTGGATTGGCAGCACCTTATCTGCTGCTGACATTCAACCCTGCATGGACGAAGTTGCTGCCGCGCCCCGGCGCATGGATGGAGATTCTCAAGCAGGCAACGTCGATACCCATCTTTGCTACTGTCATCTGGCTGGTGTGGCTCTTCGTACAGGCGGCCGGCACCAGCGGGCTGTTTTATCTTCTGTCTGCATTCCTGCTGCTTGCCATCGCCGGCTGGATACTCGGCCGCTGGCCAGCCAGGCTGATGGCAACTACCGCTGCTACATTTGTTCTACTTTTGGCCGTCGCGCTTCCGGTTCTCGCTGCGCATAAGAGCGGCACAACCACAACCGCTGCCAACAGGCCGCATGATTCAGTATGGGAACCATTTACTCCGGCCACGGTCGACAAGTACCGCGCGCAGGGCCGTCCGGTCTTTGTCGATTTCACGGCAGACTGGTGCCTGAGCTGCCAGGTAAATGAGCGCGTCATCCTGAGCCGCTCCGATGTTCAACAGAAGCTGCGCGACGGCGGCTTTGCTCTCGTCCGCGCCGACTGGACCAACGCCGACGAAACCATCACCCAGACGCTCAACAGTCTGGGACGCAGCGGCGTGCCTACTTATGCGATCTATCCGGGCTCAGCGCAGGAACCACCGCAGGTCCTGCCCGAAGTCCTCACGCCGGGCATCGTCCTAGACGCCATCAACAGAGTGCAGCAGAAGCCGGCGCCGCTCGACGCATCGCGCTGAAGAAAACCGCACACGCCATTCCCATCGCGTGCCACTTAAAATTCGTCGACCAATCTTCCTCATCGTCAAACATCGTGTGAACGTCATGTTAAAAATGCACGAGCCTCTGCGGCGAAGTCGTTTGTAATGTTGGTGTCACATATGTGTGGCATGGTTCCATCAAGGTAAATCCTTACAGCACGAACAAATTTCTCTCGACCGGAACCGGAGTCTCTGCGAACACCATAGAGACCAACCCAGGTCAAGAGCTAATCCATAGCACGCCGCAGGCATACTGCCCTCAACCGCCATGACGGTTGTTTCTGAACCTGCGGCACAAACGCAGTCATTTGATTAGAACGAAAATCTAGTCGATTTTCAGGAGACCTGTGCCTTCTATGAAACGCATATTTCTATCCCCACCCATTTCCAGATTTGGTCGGTGCGCATTTGCGGCGCTTCTTCTCGCGATGCTTACGACTTCGCTCACCCTGCTTGCGCAGTCCATTCAGGGAAGTATCCTCGGCAACGTGAAAGATGCGGCGGGCGCCGTGGTGTCCGGAGCCGACGTTACTCTAAAGAGTACTGAAGAGGGTTCAGTCCGCACTACACGCTCCAATGAAGCCGGTGATTACCTCTTCGCGGATGTGAAGGCGGGTAACTATACAGTGGAGGTCAAACGCGACGGATTTCAAAAGTGGTCGGCAACGGGAATTACTCTCACTGCCCGCCAGCAGCTTCGTCTGGACGCGTCTCTGGTTATCGGCAGCGTTCAACAGGAAGTCCAGGTTTCCGGCGATACCATCAGCACCATCGACACGGAAACTCCCTCGATTAACGCAGTGTACAGTGCGGCAGATGTCTCCAACCTGCCGGTGAATACGCGCGCCAGCGCCACTGGAACCAGTGCACTGAGCATCGTCGCAACACTGCCCGGCGTCCAGGCAGATGGGAATGCGGCTAAGAATCAACAGTCATTCTCACTGCAGGGCGGCTTACCGTTTCAGACTGAGGTTTCCGTAGACGGCATCACCGTCCAGAACGCCAGCGGCGGAAATACGCCGATCGCCGATGCTTTCCCTTCCAGCGAATCCATTGCCGAACTGCGCGCAGACGGTGCACAGAACAATGCTGAATTTGGACAGCCGGGCGAGATCACGGTAACCACGAAGGGCGGCACCAATACCATTCACGGATCAGCATTCTGGTACCACCAGAACGCCGCTTTCGACGCTATTCCATACACGTATCCAACCACCACATCCAAGGCGAAGCTCATCGGCAATACCTATGGTGGTAGCTTCGGCGGTCCGGTTGTGATTCCGCATCTGTACAACGGCCACAACAAGACATTCATCTATGGCGCGTATGAAGGATGGCGGCATCCTTCTCAGTCGACTTTAAGTTACAAGGTTCCCAGCACCCTGATGAAGCAGGGCGATTTCTCAAAGTATTCTTCCGAGGGATTTACGGGGTTGACCAATCCATTTACCGGGGGAAGCTACGGGACCAAGCTTCCTTCGATCGATGCCTCTGCCCAGAAGCTGCTCTCGTTTTATCCTGACCCGAACGTGGGCGATCCCACAGCCTATGTCGACGACGGGACCGCCAACTACATCGTTAATAAGGACAGCAGCGGGCACTCCGACCAGTTCGACATTCGCGGAGACCAGTACTTCGGCGCAAACCAGAAATTTCTTCTCTGGGGTCGTTTTACCTGGAAGAACTTTCCCACCAGCAGCCCTGAGCCTCTTACTGTTCCCTCCGCTCTGAACACCAATCAGTCCCGCGTCTTGAAGGTCAGCGCCAACTGGACGATCACTCCGTACCTGATTAATGAGGCCGGCTTTGGCTTTACCCTTTACACTTCCGGACAGTCCAACAGCTTTGATGGAAAGGGTTTTACTGAGGGATTAGGTCTGAACGGTCTGCAAAACCTCTTTTACAACGGCATCCCGGAACTCGACTTCAATAACGTCAGTCACTTGAACGCGGACCGCCTAACATCGATTAACAAGTCCCGAACCTTCGTCTATACCGACGCGCTGAACTGGTCGAAGGGGAATCATCAATTCAAATTTGGCCTCGACATTCGCACTCTGGAGTCAGTCAGCCCACTCGGCTTTAACGGCTCGGACAATTACGGCACTTTCCAATACAACACCCAAAACAGCGCAGGACTCTTCACCGGTGTTGACTTTGCCGACTTCCTCTCCGGCCTGCCCTACCAGACCTTCTATGACGTAGTGCAGCAGGACAATGACGGAACGTCAGTCCACTATCACTTCTATGGCCAGGACGAGTGGAAGGTCAATTCAGACCTGACTCTGAGCTACGGCATTCGTTATGAATTGCATCCGGGCTACAGCGACAAGGGCGGAGATATCGGGAACTTTGATCCGAGCTTGGCGCTTGCCGGCCGTTCCATCTATCCAGACGGCAAGTCCAAGCTATTGGCGCAGAGTTTTCTTGCCAGCGCCAACGCCTGTGATCCCGACGGCCTCAACAATACCAACTCGGCTATCGTCAATGGCGCTCCTTGCATGCCGGTTCTTACCAACAGCCAGGCGGGCTTTCCGGCTGGCCTCAAGAAATATCCCCACCTACGCTTCATGCCGCGCTTCGGTTTCGCCTGGCGTCCGTTCCATGATGACAAGACGGCCGTACGCGGCGGGTTTGGCATGTACAACATCACGCTGCTGGGCTCGAACTTCTATTCTCTGACGGGAACCCTGCAGGCACAGACGACGCAATACACCAACACTTTTGACACGACGACTCATACGGTCGGCTACCAGTGGCCGAATATCTACGCCGGAGCAGGCAACGGCGGATGCACAACCTGTTACGGACAGGATTACTTCGGAACGGCAAACAGCACGAACTGGAAGGACCCTTATACGGAACAGTGGTCGTTAAGCGTGGACCGCGACTTCGGCAACGGTTACGCCGCCCGCATCTCGTACATCGGCTCTGAAACCCATCAGCTCGTCTGGGCTCCGGACGAAAATACTCTTCCTTTCTCCAGCACCACTTCAGCCAACTTCCAGCCGCTGAGCGCGCGGCTCTTTCCCAACTTTGGACGTATCAACACGCGCGCCACAGGCGCCAACGCAAGCTATCACTCATTGCAGACGGAGTTTGAGCATCGCTTCCAACACGGGCTGGAGCTTAACTCCTCGTGGACGTATGCGAAGGCGCTCTCCGATAACCAGGGGCCAGCGAATACCGGCTTTGCTGGTGAAAGCGGCGGGGCTCGTGCCACGTCCGTCCTTGACCGCTTTGCCGATTACGGAAATGT
>Ga0206862_1270_pt1 | contig 11111 bp, 4 predicted proteins | sample Alteio_BWOrgCont_43_FD_152625 | JGI IMG/M metagenome (GOLD analysis project Ga0206862, IMG submission 152625) | Enriched cells from forest soil in Barre Woods Harvard Forest LTER site, Petersham, Massachusetts, United States -... | ecosystem: Environmental > Terrestrial > Soil > Temperate forest > O... | reverse complement strand
CTGCGTGGTTATCGTGCCAAGATAGACGGTGCCAAAATTAAGCATCGACGCCGACAACTGTGCCACTGGTCCAGCCGTAACAGACTGTTGAACACTGGTTGACGACCCCGAGAAGTTTCCGTCGCCGGCATAGGTGATCGTGATCGTTCTGGAACCGGATGTTGCGAAGGTTAACGAGCAACTTCCCGCACCGGCATTGAGTGTTCCATTACAGCCTGGATCGCCACTCACACTGGAAGCCACGGTATAGTTTCCGGTGGGCTTGCCATTTCCGGTCACGGTGAACGCAATCGACACCGGCATTCCGACGGTAGACGGATTGGGTGTATCGGCAACGATAGCCGTTGTTGCGGATGCTTTAACCGCGACCGTTGACTGGGTGGCGGAAGCCGCCAGGTAATTACTGTCGGCCAGCCAATTCGCAGTCAGGTTACAGCTCCCCGTGCCGCTTGTCATCGTTACTGTATTGCCTGAGATAACACACGAACCTGCCGCGGTCACCGTTGCTGTGGTGCTCGCATTGGTGCTCGCCGCAACGACGAACGACGAGTTGAAGGCCGCCGTCGGAGGAGCACCCGTGAAGGTCACGGTTGGTGTGGCTGAATTGATCGAGAGACCGCCGGTAGTCGTTGCCCCAAGGAAAATACTTTGAGACGCATACGTTACCGTAAGCTGGTGAGGGCCAGCGCCAAGTCCTGTCAGAGTGAACGTGGCCGATCCGTTCGAGAGGGCCTGAGTCTGCGGCGAGCCACTATCGACCGTGAGAGATATATCCCCGGTCGGCGTCCCATTTGGAGAGCTGGCCGTCACAGTTACGAGTGCATTCTGGCCATAAGGCACAGAGGGCGCCTGGATGACGAGCGTCGTCGGAGCTACTGTGACAGATGTGACCACTAAGTCGGAGAAGTTTTTCGTTTTTCCCGTCGTTGTGCCATCGATCCGCTGAGGCACATAAGCGAAGAAGACATTCTGCACATTATTCGACGTGAGATAGCCACCGGTTGCGTTTCCGCTTACCGCGCTCGAGAAGGTAAAGGTGTTGGGAACATTTGGATCTGCCGTCAGGACGGTGAACGTGCCGTTGAACGAGCTTAACCCGCCGCCATTGATAACACTTCCTGCGACTGTGACCGTTTGCCCTTGAACTATCGAGCACTCTCCAGTACACGTTACAGTGGCAGTCTGTCCGTCGCCGCTGATCGTCGCAACTTGACTGAAAAGTGGATCCCCCTGAAGAAAACCAGGTGTAGTCGGTTGAATGGAATTGTTGTACGCCGACTTAATATTGATCAGGTTATCCGGGTCGCTCGTGGCGGGACATGGAACGACTGTGGTGGTGCCATGAGTGACGCATGAGACGGAATACACGATGCAGTTTCCGCCGGTTTCGTCATAGACCTGGCATTGAGAACCCGCAAATGGAGTACCGGAAATCAGACTTGAAAAGAATGAGGGCGTAATTGTGTTTGCGGTCACGATCATGTCGATATTGGCTGTCGGAGGCCCGCTCGCCGGATAGGTAACGGTGTATACGTGGCTACCGAACGGGAATGTTGTTGGCTGACCGGGTGGGCTGAGAGGCTGTTGCAGTGTGGTTGGAGTGTGGGGAGTGAACGTCCAGGCCATGAGCTCATGCTGTTCGAATGCGTCACCTGTCGCAGAAGTAAAACCGACATAGGCGCTGTCGTTCGCGCTTCCACTGTTCATGAGATTGAGATTGGCCGAGATATTGTATGTTCCCGATAGCACCGGTGTGGCACCGGGGGCGGGACTGTGAGTTCCGGCAACGAATGGCGGATCAATAAATATCTGCAAAAGATTCGGCACGGCCTCAGTCGGCCCGCTATAGATTATGACCACCTCGTGGACATTACCGTCTGCAAGCGTGACTGGCAGCAAATTGTTGAGGGCTGGGTGTGCCGCGTTGCCCGCATTGAGGTTTACGAGGCAGGAGCCGGTATGGTCTGGCGAGTTTGGTAGTCCTGCACCGCAATTTTGTACAGCAATATGATTGTCGTTATTCGGATTCGAGGAAATGTTATCCGCCGGATCCCACTCGTTACGGTACGTGTCCATTTCGATGGCAAGACTGTTATCGAGGCCGCCGTAGCCGATGCAACCTCCAGCTGCGCCAACGGCGTTAGGCCCAGACCCCGCACCCGAACAAGCGGAGGCGCCAGAACTGGTCCCTCCTGCTGCATTCTGCGAATTCTGGATAACGAATGCGATTCCGTCCGCAGTGGCATAGCTTTTTGTATTTGCGGTGACTTTGAAAGCGAAATAAGAAGTGAACCCGTTTGAGATTTTTTGCGAAACCGAAAACCACATGCTCGACGTCTGAGAGTGCGCAGGCGGCGTGTTTTGAATAGCAAAGTGAGTGCTCTGTACAGGCGGATTGTCAGTCGTAACGGGATCAATTTTCGCCGGGTACGTATCGCTTAGGAAGCTGGGACTGCTTCGCAGCCCGGTTCCATCGTTGAAACAAAATAAAGGGTTCGGCGTAGCCGGCACAGCGTGAGCCGGATCGACGCATGCGTAGCTGGCGTCATTGCTTGCTTGGGGAGCGTCGAAGTCATAGTAGGTGATCTGTTGTGAAAATGCCGGGGCAGCGAAAGCCAGCATTATCGTGAATACCAGCCCCCCAATAAGGATTCGTCGAGCACCGTAGAATGCCATGGTTATTCCCTTCGAGCCGCCAGACGGGAGGTGGGATCACAACGGAGCCGGGGCTTTGCTTTTTTGGATCAGGCCCTGACAGGAATTCAAGAGCATGGGGGCTGCTCAACACGCAGGTTGGAAAGACACACCTGAAACTGCCTAACTTTAGTCAGGCTCCGGTTAGAAGTCAACTCTTTTCATCGAGATGTCGGTGGTTGAACCCCACTCATCTTCTCTTCACAGTTTTGGACAGTGACTTTTCGTTCTCAATTGGTGATAGCAGGGCAATCGGGCTATTCAGATTGATCTATGTCTTCGGCAAGCTGCTGTGTACGTTGTGTACGTATGGTCCGCCGCATGACTGCAACAGGAAAAGCTGGGGCGTGAGATATTCTGCGCAAATGTGCTCGGCCTTTGGGTGGAACTTCATGTTCCTGGCCATGATGAGTTGCGCACGTGCCTTTCCTTATTAACGGACCGGCTGCTTGAGCCATACACGGTTGCAGGTTTCAGGCACGTTGTTGTGACAGTTCTGTCGTCTTTGCTGTCCTATGCAGACCTTGGTTAAGAGACTTAGACCGTCGTCGTAGTAGTGTGGGAAAGCGGGTCAGGTCTGTCGGTGAGCGACTCGGCGATTTAGCGTCAACAGACTGCACTCAGCCTGCTGACGAGACGAAATACGCTCTACGAAATTACTTCTCGCACTAGCGATTACTATCGATTTGGGCGCAGAGATGAGAGTCGATGTCGGAAAGGGATGCCGGCACAGCCACCCCACTCTTTGCTAACAACGTGACGAAGCGTGGGTCCCGATGAAACGAATCGAAGAGTGGATCCACCCCTACGTGGAGCATGTAGGGGTCGTGGGCAGAAGACAGGCGTTCAAGTTCGGCGATTGCCTGGTCGCGTCTCCCGGCGCATGCGTACCACTCTGCTGGCGAGAAGTCATTCAGCTGGCCTACGCCTTGTTTGCTTTCGATAGCGGCCAGTCGTAATTCCGCATAGGCGTGAATGCCTTTGCTCCTCAAAAGACTCAGGCCCTTTTCTTCGAGTTCCGTGCGCTGTCGATCATTTTGTAGCAGAGCCATCGTTCGCCATTCGTTGACGGCGTCCTGGTAATGGCCTGTTTCAAAGTAAACCCATGCCAGGGTATTGTGAGCGATAGGAAGGTTGGGCAGCAGTTCGGTGTATCGCTTTGTTGCGTCAATCGCTACATTGCTCCGGCGCGCATAGACGCCTACCAGGCCCTCCATTGCCTAGACCGACGGCCAGAAAGGTGCGCTGGTCTGAGCAAAATTCAGTTGGGCCAGTGCTTCGTCGAAACGGCCTTCCTCCGTGAGCAGCACAGCGATCCAGTTGCGATACTCAGCTTGTGTCGGGTCAATGCGGATGGCGTTGCGAAGCTCCGCTTCTCCCCGTGGAAAATCGCGGTCGAGCTTATACGCGGTACATCCGAGTACCGCGTGCGCCTGGGCGAGCGAGGGGTTGATTAGGATTGCATTGCGCGCGTACGATTCCGCTTTGTCCAACAGGCCATCGCGCGGATCAGTATCGTACGCGCTAAGCTTTAGATATGCCGTCGCCAATCCGGCATAGGCCGCGGCGAAGTCAGGATCGCGCGTAGTCGCCTGCTGAAATTCCGTGACGGCCTTACGCAGGGAGGCCGGGTCACGCTCGAACATGTGATAGGAGCCTTGCAGATAGAGCTCATAGGCCTGAGCATCGTTTGTGCTGCCTTTTACGGTCTGCAGTGTTTCAGTCTTCGACAGAAGATAATGAAAAACATCCTGCTGCAGACGCTCGCTGATGGCGGGCAGATCTTTCTTTGCGGCGCTGTACTCGAAGGAAGCGAGATGCGTTGCATCCGCGGCGCGCACTAATTCAAATTTGAGATCATATTGGTCGCCCTGGCGAGCCATGCTGCCCAATAGAAGATCGTCAAGATTCAGGGCGCGCGACAATCGTGGGATATCGGCGGCGTCAGAAGCAGTGAAGCTATTTGCGGCACGAACCTGCACCTGAGGCAGCTTCGACATCGCATCGCTCAGTTCCAGACGGAGGCCCTCGCCCAAATCGGCAGAGTCACTTCCGCCGAGCACACGGATAGGCGCAATGCCTAGCTTCAAGGCATGAGTGGCTGCGCTGGTAGGCCGAGTGTGCAGGACACCCAGTACCACTGCAAGTGTGACAGCCAGAAGCCCGACAATCCACGAGACGTGCCGGTATCGTGAGCGGGTTCCATGCAGAGACTCGATAGCTGGTGGTGCAGGTAATATTTCGGCAGCCACGGATGGCGGCAGGGCAATCGGCGGAGCCACAAGACTGTCGGCCGGTCGTACTTCCGACGACGGGCTCAGCTCGGGAGAACGCCCTGAGGTCGCGGTCGCTTTTGCGACAATCGATATCTCGCAGCAAAAGCTGTAGCCCCGTTTCGGAATGGTCTTCAGGAATTTTGGATTCTTAGGATCGTCGCGCAATACGTTGCGCAGCCGATTAATGGCTACGTTTATGCCTTGGGCATAGTCCAGAAACTCCTCATTCGGCCACAGGACTTGCCGGAGGTCTTCCCGGCTCAAGAGGCTATTGGCATTTTTCAGGAGCGCTTCGAGCAGGAGTGCAGCCTGTTCCGGCAGGTGGACGTCGCGATTTCTGCGCGTCAATGTGCCGGTTTCCGGGTCGAACGCAAACTCGGCAAAGACGTATACATATTTGGACATAAAAGCAGTCGCCGGCGGTTATCCACCCTGGAGAACAGCGCAAAATTACCCTGAGCTGTGAAGGATTAAGACAAGTTTAACACGCAAGAAGTCCTGCGCCGCGTGCCCTCTTGATCAGGCGTGCAAAGATAAAGCCAATATTTTAAAAGAGTTACGCTGATAGATATTGTTTAGAAGAATATTAGGAGCGCTCAATTGCCTGAGTGCCAAGCCATTCATACGATCTGAACAATTCGAAAATTGACTGCCTTGTATCTCACGCGAAACGCGGAAATACAGGGCGTGAAATTCAGACGAACGTCATTCTTAGGACCGTGCACATGATTCGTGGTGTCTCCCGCGCCGCCCACCTGACCTTTCTCTTGAGCCTTGGTGTGGCCCTCATGAACTGTTTCTCGCTGAACGCACAAACGAGCAGTACGGTGCGCGCAGTCCCTCTTGTCACCCAGGTTGTGAACGAAGACAGCAGAGTCGCCCTTACCGGCAATGTCCATCCGTTTGCTGTGGCGCGCTACGATCAGGGCGAAGCGTCACAGTCCACACCTACTGGACGCATACAGTTGGTGCTGAGTCGCAGCCAGGCGCAGCAACAGGCGCTGGTGCAGTACCTCGCGGATGTCCATAATCCAAATTCGCCCGGTTACCACAAATGGCTCACCCCGGCGGAATACGGGGCGAAATTCGGTATCGACGATTCCGATCTTCAAACGGTAGAGGCATGGCTACAGTCCCATGGGTTCAAGATCGAGAGGGTTCCGCAGGCGCGCAACGTCATCGAATTTTCCGGTACATTCGGCCAGATTGAAAGCGCCCTGCATACACCGATCCATACATTCCAGGTAAATGGAGCGCGTCACTTCGCGAACACTGCCAATCCTCAGATTCCTGCGGCGTTGAGGCCAGTGATTGCCGGTGTCGGCCCGTTGCACGATTTTCGACCTGCATCGCAGGCGAAATTCAACGGCCCGTCGCACTATGACACGACGAGCAGGTCGATCAAGCCGGACCTGACGCTGTTTACCAGCACTGGCACTCCGTATCTATATGTTGATCCAGCTGACGCTGCCACTATTTATGACACGCCAAACGCAGCCCTGAACCCCAACTACACTGGCACCACCTATGACGGAACCGGCGTGAACATCGGCATCCTCGGCGATTCCAACTTCACCATGCAGGATGTGCTCAATTACCGCATGGCTTTTCTGGGCGAGACTTCGACGAGCGCGAATTTGCCGACAGTAGTTGTCGATGGCGTCGATCCCGGTATTAACGGCGACGAGGGCGAGGCGCTGCTCGACAACGAGATTGCCGGTGGCATCGCTCCCAAGGCGAGCCTGTACTTTTACACAGCGAATAACACTGATCTCCAAACGGGCGTCTTCGATGCATTTGTTCGCGCGCTGGACGACAACCAGGTAAGCATTCTCAATTTCAGCTTTGGTGAGTGCGAAGCGGGCCTCGGGAATTCCGGAAATCAGTTTGTGCTGGAGTTGATGGAGCAGGCGGTGGCGCAGGGAATCAGCGTGACAGTATCCACCGGAGACAGTGGCGCGGCAGGATGCGATCGAAGCAACGAGACGACTGCCGTCAATGGTCTCGCCGTGAATGGATTGGCGTCCACTCCATACAACATCGCTGTGGGTGGAACCGACTATGATGCGCTGCAGAGTAACTTTTCTACATACGCATCCACGACGACCAGCGGATCGTCTCCTTATTTCCGCACCGCGCTATCGTATATTCCGGAGCGTCCCTGGAACGATTCAACCACTTCGAACGACAGCCTTGCGTCGAATGCGCCGTTTTCCTACGAGGGTGCAACGAATGTCATTGGAGCCGGCGGCGGAATCAGCAGCTGCGTCAACTCGGTCACAGACGGCGCGGGCAATATAACGTGCCAAAGCGGATATCCAAAGCCCGCGTTCCAGACATCGCTGACTCCGAACGATAGTGTTCGCGATCTGCCGGACGTCGCATTCCTTGCCGGCAATGGCTTCTACAATGCTACCTGGGTCGTCTGCGCTGACAATGTGGCGAACGGCACAAACTTCCCTCCATATACCGATTGCCAGCTTTCGGGCGGAGCCTTCACCAGAGAAACATCATTCAGTGGCTACGGCGGAACTTCTGCCGCTACCCCGACACTTGCCGGAATCCTGGCTCTTATTGAACAGAAGACAGGCTCGCGACTGGGGCAGGCTGATTACGTTCTGTATCAGCCCGCTGCGTCGAAATACAGCGCCATTTTTCACGACGTGACTGACGGCAACAACTCCGTTGTTTGCTCCGCCGGCACATTGGACTGCGGTGACAATGGTTTTCTCACTGGATACGACGCTGGCATTGCGTACGATCTTGCTTCTGGACTTGGCAGTATTGACGCAATGCAGCTGCTGAATAACTGGAACTCGGCCGGGCTTATTGCAACAACCACCAGTCTGAAGATCAACGGCTCCACTGCGGCCGTGAATGTCACGCACGGAACTTCGCTCACGTTCGACGCTGCGGTCTCGCCATCAGCTTCCACGGGGGTCGTCGGCATCGTCGATAACGCAAATGAGAACTCGAGCGGAGTGAAGAATAATGGCCAGACGCTGATTACACTTTCCGGTGGCAGTGGCGCAACCACATATAACGGTCTGCCGGGAGGCTCATACACGGTCTACGGCTATTACGGTGGCGATGCTTCTAACGCATCCAGCACTTCCAGCGGTATTCCCGTTACGATCAGCGCGGAAGACAGCATCGCCGCACTGAGCATCAGCGCTTATACTCCGGCTGGGACGGCGATCCCAAGTCTTTCCGGTGTCCCCTATGGTTCCTACTTTGTTGCCACAACGCAGATTGAGGGCAAAGCGGAGGGGGCAAGCTCTCAGGGCATTGCAACCGGATCTGTTTCGCTCACAGACAACGGTGCGAGCCTCGCAACCGATCTGCCTCTGAACGCAGCCAACTTGGCCGCGTATGAGTCTCCGACCAGTGCATATCCATCAGCATTCACCATCGGATCACACTCGATCGTAGCGAACTATGCAGGTGACGCAAGCTACAAGGCCACCAGCAGCAGCACTCCAGTTCCCATCACGATTGTGAAGGGAGGCACGTTTATGGACCTGAGCGCCACCAGCACATCGATCAACACCGAGACTGCGACCCAGCTGACGGTCGGCGTTGGTACCAACGGCCTGGGCGCCTATCCAACGGGAACGGTCGTGCTCACCAGCAATGGCAAAACGCTGGCGACCGTTACTTCATTCAATCCCGGGGCAAGTTCGACCGGAGGCAATGAATCGCTGGTGATTTTCTCCATTCAGGGCAGCGCACTGAGTGCCGGTGCTAACACGATCACGGCATCCTACAGCGGCGACTCGAATTACACCGCGGCGACGGGCGCTATCGCCATTAATGTTACGCAGTCATCCTTCTCGCTGAGCAGTAGCGGATCGATCAGCGTTGCAGGCGGAGCGACCGCCAGCAACACCTCTACCATCTATGCAACCCCGTCGAATGGCTTCATAGGAGTCATCAATCTCTCCTGCGCTGTCACCACCTCGCCTGCGAATGCTTCCAATGCGCCGACTTGCAGCATTCCATCCACGATCAATATCACAGGTACATCTTCCGTCCCTGCTACGCTCAGCGTCCAAACAGCAACCGATACGACACCGGGCAGCTACGTAGTGACAATCACAGGTGTTGACGCTACAAGAGGGAAGATATCTGCTGCGGCAAACGTTAGCCTCACCGTTACCGGAACGGCGTCACCCGCCTCGTTCAGTCTGGGCAACAGCGGTGGCATTACGATTGCCCCAGGAGCGACAAACGGCAACACTTCTGCCATCAGCATCACGCCGTCCGGTGGATTTACTGGGCAGGTCAATCTCTCATGTGCCGTAACGACAAGCATTGCCAACCCCACAAGTACTCCCACCTGTGTGGTACCGGCTTCAGTCACTGTCTCAGGCGGCAACGCAACTACGGCCAGTCTGACTGTAAGCAGCACAGCCCCTACAACGACCGCGGCGACCAGCATACTTAAACTCAGCTTGCCCGGGACAATGCTGGCAGTTGTCATCTTCTTGGGAGTGCCAACACGCCGTCCCTGGACCACGCTGGCAGTTGCCGTCATCCTTCTCTCTTCCATTGGATGGATCGGTTGCGGAGGCGGCTCCGGATCGTCAGGCAAAACGACGACGACAACAGGCGGCAGTACCGGAGGCACCACAGCCGGCACGTACACCGTAACTGTGACCGGCGTGGATGCTGCAACCGGCAAGATCACTGCCAACACTGCAGTCACAGTCACCGTGAACTGATTCCGAAGGTTCGAATCGTTCGGGCTGGATGAAAAAACGCAATCAACTATTTTTGTGAGGCTTACATGTCGAAGTCATTCAGGATGTTGTTCTCTGTTCTACTGAGCTGTGCGTCGCTCAGCGTCTCTGCTCTCGCTGCGGCCCGGAACGAGGCGGTGATTCCGCAGTCTGTGATTGCGCAGCAGCAACAGCAAAGACTGGCCGCGCGATCACGCACGCCCATGCAGCAGATTTTTCTGCCGCATCTTCAACAGAGGCTGGGAGCGGCTGCTGCACAGCAACCGACATCTGCGTCGTCGGTTCATGCAATGAGCAGCGGTCTCACCAGCGCCAGGCCGAACTGGGGCGGCTTTTATAGCGCGCCGTTTTATCCGGCCATCCAGCAGGCATCTTGCATTGCCGATCCCTATAACTGCGGCGTTGCCATTGAGCTCACTGCCGACTTCGATAAAGACGGCAAGCCCGATGTGGCAGTGATACAGAATGATGGCAATCTCGACATCCTCCTCAACAACGGCAGTGGAGGATTCGCGGCTCCTGCCTGCAGTCGCATGCGAACTCGGCTATGCCGCTACTGGAGATATCAATGGTGACGGCATTCCTGACATTGTCATTACCTATCCCGGTGACTCGATCTGCAGTTCCAGCGTCAATCTGGGCTCCGGATATTTTGTGTTGCTCGGAAGCGGCAACGGCAATTTCGCCGCGCCTGTCTTTAATGCGTACGGTACCGAGCTTTACTCGGCTGCTATCGCAGACATCAACATGGACGGCAAGCCGGATCTTATTCTGGACGACGCACCGTTCTACGTCACTGGTGACTTTGCCATTGACCTGCTGCCCGGCAAAGGTGACGGTACATTTGGTGACGGAACGGCCGTAAACTCGCAGAATCTTGTCAGCCAAGTGGTTGTCGGCGACTACAACCAGGACGGCAAGCCCGACCTCGTTCTCTTCTCTGAAGGCCAACAGACGGACACCGATACGTATGCGACCGCCGGCATTTTGTTAATGCCCGGAAATGGCGACGGCAGTTTTGGTCCCATCACACAGATTGTGAACGGCAACTACTTCATGTACGGCGCGCTAACGGATGTGAACAATGATGGAATTCCCGACATTGTCGCGTCTCTTTATCAGACTCCCGGCCAACCAAATACCTACTTCGGTCTTTCTACAATGCTCGGCGAAGGTGGAGGCGCCTTCTCTGATCCCCTGAACACGCTCCAGTCTCTCGCCTCCGCGGAGCCGTTTGCCGGAAACTTCCTCTCTGACAATGCAGCCGATTTCCTTGTTGAAACTGGATATGGCCCGGCTCTCTATCTCGGTCAAGGAGGCACATCGCTCGCTGTGACCACTTCCGGCACTGCGATTAACTACGGCGATACCGAAACCCTCACCGCAACAGTAGCGGCTT
>Ga0206862_1018_pt1 | contig 11143 bp, 4 predicted proteins | sample Alteio_BWOrgCont_43_FD_152625 | JGI IMG/M metagenome (GOLD analysis project Ga0206862, IMG submission 152625) | Enriched cells from forest soil in Barre Woods Harvard Forest LTER site, Petersham, Massachusetts, United States -... | ecosystem: Environmental > Terrestrial > Soil > Temperate forest > O... | reverse complement strand
GTTCCCCCGACCGCGCCTGTCATCGTCACGCTCCCTGCGCTTGCGGTCAAAACCAACGGCTGCGCCCCATTGATCGTACTGGAGAAACTGATATTTCCCCCTGATGATGCGGCTGTGACGGGGCCCGTCAGGGAAACGATCCCTGTCATGCCTATCGCACCCCCGGCCGTCAAATTGCCGTTCAAATTGATCGCTGTCGTTCCACTATAGCTGATCGCTCCCGTCGTTCGGGCGGTCGAGCTTTGCGTAATAGTAGCGCCAGTCGCTGTGAGTGAAGTCAACGCCGTCCCAGCTCCTACAGCTCCTGTCAATGTCACCGTACCGCCGCTACCGCTCGTCAACGTCAAAGCTTTAGCGCCGTCCACCGTGCTCGAAAAGGAGATGTTCGCCGTCCCGGAAGAGGCTGGATTTGTCGTGAGCGCGGTCACTGCAGCACCTAAAGAAACCGGCCCTGTCATCGTAATGATGCCGCTGCTCGTCGAGAGATTGCCGTTCAAATTGATTGCTGTCGATCCGGTATAGCTGATCGCGCCCGTTGTGACAACGGTCGAACTTTGCGTAACTGTCGCAGCCGTTACACTCAGCGAACTCAGCGGCGTCGTTCCCCCGACTGCGCCTGTGAATGTCGTCGTCCCTGTTCCCCCCGCGATCGTCAGCGCCGAAGCTCCGTCCAGCGTGCTGCTGAAACCAATATTGGCGTTGTTCGAAGTGATCGTGCTCGTGCCCGTCAAGCTGACCGGGCTTGGGAAAGTGAGGGTATTGGCTCCCGTAACCGTAATATTGCTAGCGATCTGGATCGTGTTCGCGCTGAGGAAGAGAAGATTGGTCAGAGCGCTTGTATTGCCGACCGCCGCCCCGAAAACGGCATTTCCTGCCGTTCCCGCAAGGATCGTTAGGATCTTCGCCCCATTGATCGTACTTGTCGCACCAAAGAAAGTGATCGCAGCCCCCGCCGGCATGATTCCAAGGTCGGTGCTATCGAGTGTGACGTTGTTCCCAAGAGTGACCGGACCGGTCATGGTGATTGTTCCCAAGGACATCGTCGAGATATTCCCGTTCAAGGTGATCGCACCAGCGTAGCTGACCGCGCCTGTTGTGGTAACGGTCGAACTTTGCGTAATGGCAGCGCCCGTCACTGTGAGCGAAGTCAAGTTGGTCATAGCTCCTACAGCTCCTGTCATCGTCACCGTGCCGCCGCTGCCGCCCGTCAACGTCAAAGCTTGCATGCCATTGATCGTGCTCGAAAAGGAAATATTCGCACCAGACGACGTGCCGCCGCTATTCGTCGTATCGACCGTTATCGACATTGGTGGCATTACCACAGGGCCTGTCATCGTTACGATTCCGCCGCTCGTCGTCAAATTGCCGTTCAAATTGATCGCGGTCGAACCGCTATAGCTGACTGCGCCCGTTGTTTTAGCCGTCGAAGCCTGCGTAACTGTCGCAGCCGTTACACTCAGCGAACTCAGCGGCGTCGTTCCCCCGACTGCGCCTGTGAATGTCGTCGCCCCTGTTCCCCCCGCGATCGTCAGCGCATTAGCTCCATTCAGCGTGCTGCTGAAACCGATATTGGCGTTGTTCGAAGTGATCGTGCTTGTGCCCGTCAAGCTGACTGGGCTTGGGAAAGTGAGGGTATTGGCTCCCGTAACCGTGATATTGCTAGCGATCTGGATGATGCTGGCGTTGGTGAAGGAGAGATTGGTCAGCGCACTCGTATTGCCGACCGCCGCCCCGAAAACGGCATTTCCTGCCGATCCCGCATTGATCGTCAGCGCCTTCGCTCCATTGATCGTACTTGTCACACCAGAGAAGGTGATCGCAGCCCCCGCCGACATGGATCCAAGGTCGGTGCTATCGAGTGTGAGGGTGTTCGCAAGAGTGACCGGTCCGGTCATGGTGATTGTCCCCAAGGACGTCGTGATATTTCCGTTCAAGGAGATCCCCGTCGATCCTGTGTAGCTGACCGCGCCCGTTGTGACAACAGTCGAACTTTGCGTAACTGTCGCAGCCGTTACACTCAGCGAACTCAGCGGCGTCGTTCCTCCGACTGCGCTTGTGAATGTCGTCGTCCCTGTTCCCCCCGCAATCGTCAGCGCCGAAGCTCCGTCCAGCGTGTTGCTGAAACCGATGTTGGCGTTGTTCGAAGTGAGCGTACTCGCGCCCGTCAAGCTGACCGGTCTTAGGAAAATGAGGGGATTGGCTCCCGTAACCGTAATATTGCTAGCGATCTGGATGGTGCTGGCGCTGGTGAAGATGAGATTGGTCAGCGCACTCGTATTGCCGACCGCCGCCCCGAAAACGGCATTTCCAGCCGATCCCGCATTGATCGTCAGCGCCTTCGCTCCATTGATCGTACTTGTCACACCAGAGAAGGTAATCGCAGCCCCCGCCGGCATGGTTCCAAGATCGGTGCTATCGAGTGTGAGGGTGTTCCCAAGAGTGACCGGACCGGTCATGGTGATTGTTCCCAAGGACGTCGTGATATTCCCGTTCAAGGAGATCGCCGTCGTTCCAGCGTAGCTGACCGCGCCCGTTGTTTGAGCCGTCGAACTCTGTGTAACTGTTGCAGCCGTTACACTCAGCGAACTCAACGGCGTCGTTCCACCGACCGCCCCTGTCATCGCCACCGTGCCGCCGCTGCCGCCCATCAACGTCAGCGCATGCGCATTGTTGATCGTGCTGGAAAAGCTGATGTTCGCCCCAGACGACGTGCCGCCGCCATTCGTCGTATCGATCGTTACCGTCCCTAACGACAATGCCACAGGGCCTGTCATCGTTACGATTCCGCCGCTCGTCGTCAAATTGCTGGCCAAATTGATCGCCGTCGATCCTGTGTAGCTGATCGCGCCCGTTGTTTTAGCCGTTGAACTCTGCGTAACTGTCGCAGCCGTTACACTCAGCGAACTCAGCGGCGTCGTTCCTCCAACTGCGCCTGTGAATGTCGTAGTCCCTGTTCCTCCCGCGATCGTCAACGCATTAGCTCCGTCCAGCGTGCTGCTGAAACCGATGTTGGCGTTGTTCGAAGTGATCGTGCTTGTGCCCAGCACGCTGACTGGGCTTGGGAAAGTGAGGGGATTGGCCCCCGTAACCTTAATACTGCTAGAGATCTGGATGGTGCTGGCGCTAGTGAAGGAGAGATTGGTCAGCGCGCTCGTATTGCCAACCGCCGCCTGGAAAACGGCATTTCCTCCCGTTCCCGCTCGGATCGTCAGCGCCGTCGCTCCATTGATCGTACTTGTCGCACCAAAAAAGGTGATCGCGTTCCCCGCCGGCGTGCCTCCAAGGTTGGTGGTGTCGATTAGGGGATTGTTCGCAAGAGTGACCGGACCGGTCATCAAGATCGATCCCCCCGCCGTCGTGATATTGCCAGAGATGTTGATTGCTGTTGATCCCGTGTAATTCACACCACCACCACTGGTGGTTTTAACGGTTGAGCTTTGCGTTACTATTGCGCCTGTTACTAGGAGCGAGATGAGTGGCGTCGTTCCGCCAACTGCTCCTGTCATGATCACCGTTCCCCCTGTCCCTCCGTTGAGAGACAGAGCTTGGCCGCCGTTGACGGTATTCGAGAGTGTGATATTCCCACCCGCGGGACTTGCTCCCCCGTTGGTCGTATCTAAAGTAACACCGGCTGTAAGGGCAACCACACCCGTAAGAGAGATCGGCTGTCCCCGTGTGGTGATGCCCGCACCGAGAGTAATCGTGCCTGCACTGCCGGAACCCGCCGTCATTGAGAGCGAAACGCCAGAAGCCATGGTAAATGCATTACTCACAGTGATCGAGCTGGCTGCATTTTGCTGTGCACAGAGAGCAACGTTCGAAGCAGCTGCCTGCATCGTGGCTACAGAAATAGTGACGCTTCCACCTGTCGCGCAGTTAGGGGACGAGCCTTGTGCGATCGTGCCAGCACCAGATGTCGCAATCGTGATCGAAGCAGGATCGAGTAACCAATCGCCGAAAGCGCCCATGGGAGCCGATGTATTGACATACCCAAATTCAACACCAAGATTTTCTTTCCCCGATGTTTCAACGAACCCTCCATTTCCCCCTTCTGCACCTCCACGTGCGTAGATCTTTCCATCGAAAAGAGTTGTATCATCAGACCATACGATCACCTTGCCGCCATGGCCATTCACTAACGCATCTGCTTTAATCTCAGAAACGGCATCCACCTCCGTCCACACTGCATTGCGAACCCCTCCTTTGCCTTGGTAATCGCCCCCGATGAGGACCGTCCCTCCTCCGTAATCACCGGAAGCGTCGATCGCGGTGCCCTTCAGATACACCCGATCGCCAAGGAGATGGACCGTATCTCCCTCGACCGAGCCGCTTGCCTCTACTCTCGGACCCTCGACCGAAACGACCCGCGATTTCACCTTTCCGCCCGCTACGAGCCGGATGATCCCGTTTTCCTTCTCGATGCTCGTAGCTACGGCGATCCCATCCGTGTTGACGACCGTTTTGATCGCGCGGTTTGCCGTCCGCATCGAGAGTTGAATGCCTCCTTGCTGCGATTCGATCTGCCCATAATTTTCGATCAGCGCTTCCTCTAGCTCTCCATTGACCGCGAAACGGATCAAACCGTCGCCAGAAAAATCGAGCGTCACCCGTTCGGCCGATGCGAGGAGGATCTTATCTGCACGCGCGCGAATAGAGCCGCGGTTTTCGATGAAAGGAGCGAGAATCGCGACGAACCCCTCGCCAGAGGCGTTGCCGGAAACGGTGATTGTCCCCTCATTGATCACTGCCCCCTTGGAATCAGGCCCTGAGGCAAAGGAGAATCGACCGCTGAGAAAGTCCTCGTCTTTGATATCCAAAGTCGAAGCGAGGAACGACCCAGCGTTGACCGTTGAGTTAGGGCCGAAATAGATCCCATTGGGGTTGACCAAGAAGAGGCGGCCATTGGCGCTTAAGGAACCCAAGATTTGACTTCGATCGCCTCCCGTGATCCTATTTAAGACGCAAGACTTTGCATTCGGTTGGATAAATTGAACCGATTCCCCAGCGCCGACGTGGAACTCATGGAAGTTTAAAATCGCCCGATCTGAAACGGCAATAGAGACGTTGTTCGGTTCTGAAGTAAATTCAGCCGAGCCAGTAACGATCTCCGCTCCCTTAGGCAGGCCCGAGAATAAAGCCGGAGCCATGGCCATCAGGGTCAATAAGACACAAAGCTTTCGTTTCAGAAGGGTTGTCCCGTAACCTTAATATAGGTAAAAGCACCTGTAGAAAGGTCGCGATGATTGAGCGGGTAGCCAACGTCTAAACTCAAAGTAAGGCTCCAAGGCCATTGAAGCCGTAATCCAAATCCACTTCCAGCGAGGAAAACATTTCCCACCGACTGTAAAAAGACACCACCCTGGTCGAAGAAACCCACTATCTGCAATACCTCTCTCCAACTTTTCTTTGCCATAAAGAATCTTTTATTGGCTAGAAAAGGAGGAGGAATACGGAGTTCTACGTTCGCATAGTAACCGCTGTCTCCGAGAGCGCAGGCCAAAGGAAATCCCCTCACTGTGTCTGATCCTCCGATATAAATCTGCTCGGGAACCGTCAGCTTACCCGGGCTATATTGGCCAGAGGCATGGAGATAGAGAAAGGCATCGTAAGGGAGATGCTGCAGGCGGTCGTAGTCGGCGTTGAAGACGATAAAACGTCCGCCGGCAGGGGGTCTGGAGCTATGGGGAGCGTCGACTTTCAATCCCCCTAAAAAGTGGGGGATGCCGCACCCTACCCGCGCATTCAGGTAGTCGCGCCCCTGTTTGGGATTGTAATGGTCGATCAGGAATCCGGTCGTCAGAACGCGAAGCTTATCGTAAGAAGTCAAAGAGCCAAGCGCGAAGTTCTGGATCTGCTTGAAATCGAAGTAGCTGAAGAAATCAACACTTAAGTTCCGGCTCCTTGTCAGAGCGTAACTTCCTTTGATGGTATAGATGACCGATTTTCCCACCAGATGGAAATTCCGGAACACTTCGACATCGAATTTTGACCAGAGGTAGGCCAACTCTAAAAATGCCCCGTTCGAAGTGAGGGGAACCCTGTATTTCACATCGGAAAAATAGAGGGCGTCCATAGGAAACCCAACGACTTCCGCAATGGAAAGAGTATCGCCATTACACAACAAGTTGCCGCAATCCAGCCGGCCGCCGGCCCTGAAATTCGTCGTGAGCTTCCGCCCGTAGTTATTCGCATTCAAATACAAGTGGATCGGGAGGTTATCGTCGACACGGATGATCAAATCGGCGGTTCCAACCTCTTTTCCTTTTTCAAAGACGGCCCCCGCCGAAAGATCAGAGTTTTCATTCAACAAGAGCAAGGCGCGCATGAAATCGTCGTAGCGAAGCGGCCTCCCCTGCAATCGGGTAAAGTAGTTTTGGATAAACTTTGTGGTATATCTGCGATTCCCAACCACTTGGACCTCTCCCAGCCTCCCTTCCATGATCCGTATGACAAGGACTCCATTTTCAATCGTCTGAGGAGGAGGATAGGCTCTAGCTAAAAAATAGCCCTTTTGCGCATAGTTCGAATCGATGAATTGACAAAGCTTGTAGATGTCTTCAATGGACAGCTCGCCGGGGAACTTTCCCTTCAGCCATTTCTTGATCTCTTCGCAGGAAAACGATTCATTCCCTTCGATCACGACTTCGCGAATGGGAATCTTGATCCCTGGAGGCATCTCAAGTCTTTCTTCAGGGATATCGATTTCGAGCGAAGGGATTTCTTTATAGGGTTCGAGAGGCTTCCCCTCATATTCCTTTTCGAGTTCTCTTTCGATGACACCGGCAGATTGCGAACCTGGCGGCCTTGGAGTTGGCAAACTCCAAAGAGGGAGAGCAAGAGAAGTAAAGAGAAGCGCGATATTTTTCAAATGCTATCCAATTCACTGGGGTGTGACAAACGCTCGTTCCTCGCGCCTGTCACAGCGAAATGATTCCAGCGTAGTCTTGTTCTAAATACGTCTCTTGGATGTTCCACCAAAAACAGCAAGCAAAAAAACGCTGTGACAGACCCAAGGAGCGAGCGTTTGTCACACCCCGCTAATTCATTATGCTAGTTATCTTTTACAGAAGTTTGTTTTTCAAGAGCTTTTTTTAAACTTGTGATAGCACATGAACATAACGTTCGATTCTATACTGCTGACAGTTCAAACGCCCGAAGGCTTTTGGCTTTGGCACCTCGATTTTAAAACCGCCGAAGCAGAACATATGCGAAGCTGCATATGTTCGATGCAGACGGCTTTAAAGAGCCTTGACACAAGGCCCGTAAGCGAGGATGCCAAAGTCAAAAGCACTTAGGCGATTGAACCGGAAGCAGTATATATCTTAGCGTGTGCGCTTTCGATGGCAGTTTGAACCTTCTCGAAGAGATTCTCTTTGCCAATGCGTTCGACTAGCCCGAATTTCTCGATCACTTCGTGCATGTCAGCATGCATTTCTGCAATGAGAAGTTTTACCCCTGTTTTTTGGCATCGATCGATCAGCTCCGATAGGGCTTGCAAGCCGCTAGCGTCGAGTATAGGAACACCTTGCATCCTCAATACGAAAAACTTCGTCGGGTTGTTCGGTGAGCTAGCAAGATCGCGCATATGATCGGCAACGCCAAAGAAAAGCGGGCCTTGAATATCGTAGACTTCGATGCTCTCATGTTTTTTCCAACCCTCTTCCATTTTTAAGGGGCGGATTCGGCCATGCTTTTCGCTATACCTTTTCATGAATAGGAAGAGCGCTAGCAACATGGACATTTGAATGGCAAAAGATAAATCGACAATCACAGTCAAACAAAAGGCTGTGAGCATCACAGCAATGTCTCCACGGGGAGCTTTGAAAAATAGATGACTGAATCGATGAAGTTCAGCCATATTCCAAGCCACGACAATCAGAACAGCCGATAAAGCTGCTAGAGGAATCTTACCCACAATCGGCGCACAAATACCCATGATCAGCAACAAAGTCAAAGCATGGACCATGCCGGAAACAGGGGTCCTCGCGCCAATTTTGACATTTGCTGCTGTCCGAGCAATGGCCCCTGTTGCCGGAATTCCACCAAATAAGACGGATCCAACGTTGCCGATAGCCTGTGCGATCAGCTCACAATCAGACTTATGCCTGCCACCGATCATACGATCGCCCATCAATGCGGAAAGGAGCGATTCAAGCCCTGCAAGTACGGCAATAGCAAGTGCATCTGGAAGGAGGGCCTGGAACCAGGAGAGATCCCATGTAATCTGCGGAAAGGAAATCCTCGGCAGGCCATGAGGTAACTCCCCATAACGCTTCCCTATTGTTTCCACATCCAACCCTAACCACGAGACAAGGAGCGTAGCCAAAATGATAGCCGTTATCCCCCATGGTAAGCTAGGTAGAAAGCGCCGTAGAAAAACAATGACTCCAAGACTAAAAATGCCTACGAACGCTGCCATCGTATTCAGCGTTGGAAAGGAGGTCGCATAGGCCATCCATTTTCCTAAAAAATCGGCCGGCACAGAATGGATTGCCAATCCAAAAAAATCTTTGATTTGCGCAGTGAAAATCAAAAGCGCAAGACCCGTTGTAAATCCAATAATCAGTGGATAGGGAACAAAACGGATGAGCCGTCCGACCCGGAATAAGCCCATCAAAAGGAGAAGGACGGAGGCCATCAATGTCGCTACGACAAGACCATTATACCCATGCCGCTCTATGATACTATAGATGATGACGACAAAAGCCCCGGTGGGACCGCCGATTTGCACGCGACTGCCGCCTAATAAAGAGACGAGAAACCCGGCGATTACAGCTGTATAGAGCCCTCTTGAAGGTTCTACGCCTGCTGCGATAGCAAAAGCCATCGCAAGAGGTAACGCAATGATCCCAACGGTAACTCCGGCAATGAGATCCTTGCGAAAGGTAGCAAAAGAATACCCATCAAAAAAACAGATCAATGATTTGGGTACGAACGGATGATTTAGCCAGGGCGGGCGTGATAAAGGCGGCTGTGAAGACATAGCTTCTCCATGCACTGCTATCTCAAGAGTAGCCGAATCCTTTGTTCTTCGCTAGCAGTGAAAAAAACTTGAGCAAAGCCAAAACCAATATATGGTATCACGCAGTCTTTATAGGGAAGCTGAAAAACCAAATTTTGAAGTGTCTTAGGTATATAGTTTCTAGAATAGGAAATTATTCGTCCTATAAATCGTTTTTCAAACGATAAATATAATCTGTAATATTGCGATCCATTTCATATGGGTAATGATAATTTAACATCCTTGCCACCTCAACGGCTAAGTTACGGAAAAGAGTGAGTGTATTGGCCAACCCCTCCCAACTATCTTTTTTATCAAAGTGCGCAAAAATCCCGTGAGCTGCTTCCCATGTTGCTGATGTCACCCATGTTTTCATGCGTTTGCCGATAGGCCCTATTCTACGATCCGCTCCGTGATGCTTTGCTTCTTCATACCATTCGATCATTTTTAAAAGGAGGCGGTGTTTAACATCGGCATCCCGGCTTTTGACTACCCAAAGATCTTCTCTCTTTAAACTTTTGGCCATCTGATAAGCCTCGAACCAAAACTCTCGGACTAACTGAAGATAGCTTTTCTCAGAAGGTTTCTTTATTTTCTGTTCTAGAAAGGAAACCGCCTTTAAATGCTCTGTCACTCCAACTTTGTCTAATAGCACTTCATAAGGCTCTCGAAAAGCACCTGCTTTGACCAATCGGTCGAGAAACTTAACCGGAAAAAAGGTAAAGTCAACATTGATGCCGCCTTCGAAGAGCACAAGACGTGTTCCAAAGATCTTTCCCTGGAATTTCACTTTTTCTGGAATGAATAGCCAAACTTTTCCAATATAAGGCATCCATCGATCATCTTGAAGATATAAGTGCCCCTCTTCAGCCAATACAACGATGTCATAATCAGATAACTCGTCGCTTGTGCCTTTCACACGCGACCCTGTCATCACCAAGGCTTTGATATTAGCATCTTCTCTTGCCCACTCGAGGAGTTTATCGATCATGTTTAGTGATTATAATAGACTTCCGATATCCCATTTGCATATCTCATGCTGTTGATTTCCTCTTGCACCGGCATCTCTTGCAATATTTGAAAAAACCGCAAAATGCCCCGTTTATCTAATCGCACATTCTGGCTAAATTGTCCTACAAGGTCTTGTATCCATTCTACGTCCTCGGTCTTCTTAACTCCAACAGGTTTGAAATTTTTTTTCATGATTTCTTTCATCCATTTTGCCGTGTCCTCATTTCGGACCTGTGTAAGATCGGGCAAGGGAGGTTGTGTCTGATCAAACAGCTTGGACAATGTTACAATATGTTTGGCTTCATCGGTCGCATACCTTTTATATGCTAGCGCTGCAAAAGGCAACAATGTACTCGTTCCAACAAGGGCGTAGTAAGCAATAATCGCCCCTAATCCTATCCCCTGCGTCCCAACAATAAAGAGGATCGTTGCACTCAAGCACATGAGCCCTGCAACAGCATTGATGATATGAAAATTACGCGATTGCGTTAAAAGAGCCTGTTCGCTTTTTAAAACATCCGATGCATAGTTCAACCTCACCCATTCTGACGTAACAAACCCATCTAAAATGTCTTTGTCAGGAGAGCCTGTGGGAACATTGGGTTTTGATCCGCCAAGCTCTTCCATTTTTGCTTGAAGCACTTTTTGCATGCGAACATTCTCAGAGAGCTCTCGGGAAAAGGAATAGATCCCCCGTAGGGAAGCCCCTAAAAAAAATAGTGTGGAAAGGAAAGAAAATCCAAGGCTAGCATTGGCCACGGCCATACTTGCTGCCCCTATTCGTGAGGCGGCAGAGGCAATTTGACCTGCTCCAGATAACGCTTGTGCGGCAAAACTAGCTCGGTTGGCGTGATCGATACTCTGCAAAGTATTTTCACGCTTAAGTCTTTTACAAATAAATTCTCTAAATAGATGCAAGGTCATGCAATATTTTGTTTTTGTGAGAGTATCCATGCTCTTCGTCGAAACCACGTTTCCTTTTTTTAGAGATTGGGTCCACTCCGTAATAGAATCCACCTCTTCACCACCTTCATCGACAAGGAAAGATGTATTATCGGGGAAAAAAGAATTTTCGCACGAGGCTTGCTCTTCTTGCTCTTCATTCCCTCTGCTTAGATCATCGGAAGAATC
>Ga0206862_1268_pt1 | contig 11193 bp, 8 predicted proteins | sample Alteio_BWOrgCont_43_FD_152625 | JGI IMG/M metagenome (GOLD analysis project Ga0206862, IMG submission 152625) | Enriched cells from forest soil in Barre Woods Harvard Forest LTER site, Petersham, Massachusetts, United States -... | ecosystem: Environmental > Terrestrial > Soil > Temperate forest > O... | reverse complement strand
AGCCGATACAGCCGCGTATTGCGCTCGCGCATCCTGCGATGCGCCGCATATTCCACCTTGATCGAGTAAGCCATAGGAATGGCCGCAGTCTTTCAGCGGCAGGGGACTGCGGTCAAGTCGTTATTGCAACTCGGGTGCATAGGGCCTGTTAACAGGCCCTATGCACCCGCGAAGCTACTCTTTCCGCGGTGCATAACAGGTTTCTCCAAAGCGATCGCTGAGGCACAACTGCCAGCCCACCGGCTGCTCATCGATGCGGTACTGGTAAACGTTGCTGCTCAACTCCTCGTTCGCTTTTGTGTCCTGACCAGAACACGAGTCCTTCGTCTCCCGCGTGTGAGTTTTCTGGATCAGCGTAAGAGAGTGTCCGTCGGCGCCGGCAAAGCCGACGACATTTTCAGCAACCACCTTCACGCAGTTGCCTGTCGCGTAACGCGTAATATCCACAATGTAGTAGCCGTCCGGGTAGAAGCGATAAAAAACCTTGCGCAGCTGATGCGTGCCTCCGGCATCACTCTCACGCTGCATCTCCCACTCGCCCACCAGATTGTTTGGCAGCGGAGGATTTCGATGATAGGTGACGCTGCTCGTGGCGCCCGACATAAGCCCTTGAATCCCGAGCACGAGAGGACTCAAGAGAGCGAAGATGACGAAGGCAATGCCCGACCGCGTTTTGGATACCCCGGCCATCGTCCGATAAGCAGCCCAGACGCAGAAGCTCCACGTAAACACAACAACGAGGCCGACACAAACCATGCCTGCAAAAATAGCGAACGCCGCGCTGTGGATAAGCTCGCTCGGATCGACCCCGGTATCTCCCCTCATGAGCTGCTGATAGTGGGGTGGATCGATCATCTTCGCCGCCCCGATGCCGATCAGCTCTAATGCCGCCCACACCAACGTAGAAATCCCGGAGAAATAGCATATCGCAATGATGAACTTCTTCCAGTCGAACTTGCCGCCCACCGCTTTCCACGCAATCACCGTAATCGCAATTGTCAGCAGAAGCCCGAGCGCCGCCTGTGCCGCCAGAACACCAAACGTCAGTTCCTTATTTTGCTTCTCCTGCAACAGCGGAATGCCCAGCAGAAACGACACGCCGAATGACACCGCAATAAACGTCAGCGCGTCCGACAGTGCGTCGGGCGAGTCAAAGTCGAGCCTCGCGATAAAGGTCTTTGGACCGGAGAGCAGGCCGATTAGCTGCCGCACAAATGCAGGCACGGCAGCAATCAGCTTTTCAATGATTTCCTTCATCTGGGCTCTCTCGCAGCGGAGAGCCCAAATGTTTCACAGATCCGGACGCCTTACAAGCTCCGAGCCTAAAAGTTAAGCCCCGGGCCCTTTCGCCGCTATCACGTCGATCTTGTGCACTTGCGGGTCCTTGGCCAGAAGAGCCTTGGTCTCTTCGCTGAAGAGCGCCTTCGCAATCTCGCCATTCAGGTGAGCATCGCGTCCCGCCTCATCGGCAAAGGTATCAAAGATGCCAAAGAAGCCCGGCCCCATCCTCACCACATACCACGTCAACGTGCCCTCTTCCTGTTCGGCCAAAGGCTGCGCCGATTTCAGAAACGCCTCAACCTCCGCCTCTTTGCCAGGCTTCGCCTGAATTTCCGCCCAAAGTGAAAATCTCACCATAATGTGGAATCTCCTGCCTATTAGATGCGCGCCATCATAACGAATGGATGAAATTCCAGCCACCGCGAACCCTTCATCCATCACGCTTCGGCAGTGCGCCCGCCAGCAGCAAAGCCCCGCCCGCAAGCCCCATGTCCTTCAGGTAATTCCCCCCGGCCACATCCTGGGGATGCGCCGCCAGCCACGGCACCCACACAATCAACCCGAACAGCAGAATCAAAATCCCCAGCAGCGTAGCCGCCAGCCGAATCTTGCTGTTCAAAAAAATCGCGGTCCCCGCGGCCAGAAACGCAACACCGGTAAGATACGACCACACCGGCTGCCCCGGCAGAGGAAACGCAACCGCCGTCGACATTGGCTGCACACCCGGCGCAAACGCGGGATAGACAAAGTGCAGCACGCCCAGCGCCGCGACCGCGATGGCAAACAGCACGCGCCCCAGCGTAAACACCTTATCCTTGCCTGAGATCCCCCACGTCTCCCCCTGTGTTCCCGCAAACAGAAACGCAGCCCCGCTCAGCCCCAGGTCCTTGCACGCATTATTCAGCCGCCCCGGATGCGGCCCGAAGATCGGATTCGCCGCAAACAGATCGCCTGGCATCTGCGTCAGAAGGCGCGAATGAATCAGCACCACAAACGCAAGAATCATCGCTCCCAGCAGAAAGCCCGCGAGCCACGCCTCGCGTTTCACGATGATCGCAATCCCGGCAGCAATCAGCGCAATGCCTACGAAATACGTCCAGAAAAAATGCCACGGAATCCACGGCGGAACAATCATCGCCACAAAGCCGGCAAACAAAAAGTGCTCCACGCCAAAGATCACCATGGGCAGGGCCAGCAGAAACCGGCCCGATTTCAGCAACGCGTCGACTGCGCGATTGTCTACGATCGTTGTTGTCCAACTCATAGCACCACCTCGCAACCATGGAACATCGCGCGCCACAACGCTGTCCAAACCTTTGCGCCTGAAAGGTAAAGAATCTCGACCAACGGAGCGAAGCGCCAGCCGGAGCAGCTCATCGTCCAACCACGATTCAGTGCCTTTCGTCACAAATCAGCAGGTATATTGATTTCGGATAACGTACGATCTCGGCAAGAGTCATAGATCAAAAGCTTTTAGATTTGTGAAAAGAACACCTTCAGGAGGAACCATGCCAAGGAAGCGAACAGGACAAGTGCGTCCGCTGTTCCTGCTGTTACTCATCGCGCTGATATTGAATCTGCCATCGTTCGCAGCGTCAGCCGCCGACGAATTCCACGTTCCGGTGGAATACTACAAGCTGCCCAACGGCCTGCGCGTCGTTCTCTCGCCCGACCATACCGCGCCGACCGTCTGCGTGGGCGTCTACTACCGCATCGGCTTCCGCATTGAGCCGCGCGACCGCACCGGCTTCGCCCACCTCTTCGAGCACATGATGTTCCAGGGCTCAGCCAATCTCGGCAAAATGGAGTTCATCAAGCTTATCCAGAGCAACGGCGGCATCCTCAACGGTTCCACGCGCTTTGACTTCACCAACTATTTCGAAGTCGTCCCGTCGAACAAGCTCGAAACCATCCTCTGGGCCGAAGCCGATCGCATGAGCGGCCTCGCCGTCACCGAAGACAACCTGAAAAATCAGCAAGGTGTCGTCGGCAACGAAGTCAAGGTCAACGTCCTGAACAGTCCCTATGGCGGCTTTCCCTGGATCGACGTGCCCATGGCCGCCAACTCCAACTGGTACAACGCCCACAACTTTTACGGCGACCTCACTGATATCGAATCCGCCAAGCTCGATGAGGTAAAGAAATTCTTCGACACGTACTACGCGCCCAACAACGCGGCGCTGACCATCGTCGGCGACTTCGACCCAGCCGAAGCGAAAAAGTTCGTCGAAAAGTATTTCGCCGCGATCAAGCCCTCGCAACTGCCTCCGCAACCCGACCTCACCGAGCCGCGCCAGGAAGCGGAAAAGCGCGTCACTAAAACTGACCCCCTCGCCCCGCGCCCAGCGCTCGCCATCGCCTACCACATGCCCGACCGCAATACGCCGGAATACTACGCCATGGGTCTCATCGAACAGATGCTCATCGAAGGAAACGACAGCCTGCTCTACAAAGAGCTCGTCCAGAAGCGCGGCCTCACCGACAGCGTCGAAGGCGGCATCAACCTGCTCGGCAACATGTTCGACTACTACGGCCCCATGCTGCTCGTCGCCGACGTGCGCTACGACCCCACCACCACCATCGATACCGTGCTCGGGGCCATGGATACAGCCATCAACCCGCTGCTAGCCAACCCCGTCGACAAGCAGCTGCTCGACCGCTCCCGCGTAAAGGCGCGTTCCAGCCTCTATGACACCATGACACAGTTCGGCGGCTTCGGTCTCATGGACCTGCTCTCCAGCTTCGCCTTGTTCGACGACGATCCCGCACGCGTCAACTCCATCGTGCCGCAGTTCGATCAGGTAACGCCCGAGCTCATCCTGAAAACAGCACAGGAATATCTGCGGCCGGCCAACCGGACCGTCGTTATCGTGCAACCCGCACCCAAGAACGCTGCCGCCGCGCCGGCGAAGAACCAGTAGGAGAGGAGAATCCAGATGAACAAGATCACCATCCCAGCTCTAATCCTTGCTGTCGCAGCTTTCTCAACCGCGCTGGCGCAGAAGCAGACGCCGCCCGAAGGCGCCCCGCCCAAGGCATTCACCGTCCCGGCGCATGAGAGCTACACCCTGCCCAACGGATTGAAGGTCACGCTCGTGCCCTACGGCATCATCCCCAAGGTCACCGTGAGCATGGCCATCAATGCCGGCAGCGTCAACGAAGGAAGCGGCCACGGCGGCGTCTCCGGCATCACCGCCGAGCTGCTCAAGGAGGGAACCGAGAAGCTCACGCCCGAGCAACTCGCCGACGAAGCCGCGCGCATGGGCAGCACGCTCGATGTCAACGCCTCGGACGACCAGACCATCGCCGGTCTCGACGTCCTCTCCGAGTTCGGCCCCGATGCCGTGCGCCTGCTCTCCGACGTTCTCGAGCACCCGCGCCTGCCCGCATCCGAGCTGCCCCGCCTCAAGACCGACATGCTGCGCCAGATCGCCCTCGGCTCGTCCCGCCCGCAGACCATCGCGCTCATGCACTTCCGCAAGCTCCTCTACGGCGACCACCCTTACGCTGTCGTCCTGCCCCCCGATGCCGAAGTAAAAGCCATCACCCTCGACGAGGTGAAGTCTTACTTCACCTCGAATTTCAATCCGCAAAGATCGCATCTCTACGTCGCGGGAAAATTCGACACCGCCGCCGTAAAGAAGGCCATCGCAGATAGCTTCAGCAGCTGGCCCAAAGGCGGATCAACCTGGAAGCCAGACATCCCCACGCCACAGTCCCGCCGCATTCTCGACGTGACCGACCGGCCCGGCGCGCCGCAATCCACGCTGATCATCGGCCTGCCCGTGCCTCCGCCCAACAGTCCGGATGCGATTCCTCTTCTGGTGACCAACGCCCTGCTCGGTGGGTCGTTCAATTCGCGCATCACCGCCAACATCCGAGAGCAGAAGGGCTATACGTACTCACCGCGCAGCCAGCTTTCGCGCCGCTACCACGACGCCTACTGGGCTGAAAGCGCCGACGTCACCACCCAATTCACCGGCCCCTCCATCAAGGAAATCTTTGGCGAAATCGACCGCCTCAAGGCCGATCCGCCCGCCGGACCGGAACTGAAGGGAATCCAGAACTACCTCTCAGGCCTCTTCATCATCCAGAACTCCAGCCGCGGAGCCCTGATCAGCCAGCTGCAATACGTCGATTTCCAGGGCCTCGGCGAAGACTACCTGAAAACCTACGTCGCCAAAGTCATCGCCGTCTCCCCAGCCGACGTACAAAAGATAACCGGCCAATACCTGAAACCACAGGAGATGACAATCGTAGTAGTAGGCGACAAATCGAAAATCACCGACCAGCTCACCCCATGGTCAATACAGTAATCAGAGTCTTTTATAAGGTTTGTCATCCTGAGCGTAGCGAAGGATCTGTTTTTTCTGTCGAGTGGCACTTTCGCCGGGTGCCGGGTGCCCCATTCAAGCCTACTTTTGGCTTGAGTGGGGAAGTTCCACAACTGAGGCATGCCCGATCCAGGCTTCGGGTAGGCGAGGGCTTTAGCCCTCGCGAGAGTCAGGCAGATTCAAAGGGCCTTTAGCCCCTGAGCTCTGGAGTGCGACGAACGCCGCCAATCGAATCAAGCTCTGATACAGTTCTCCTCGTGCGACGGCCGCAGATTGTTCCGCAGAATCTCAAGCGAAGAATCCTGAAAGATGGCCTTCGCGAAAATGAGCCCCGCGACGCCGCCTTCCGGCGCATCATCCGCTCCGTCCCGAAAGGAAAGGTCTCGACCTACGGCAAAGTCGCAGCGGCAGCAGGCTATCCGCTCTATCAACGGGCGGTAGCACGGCTGCTGCGCAAGGACGGGCATCGCACCCTGCCATGGCAGCGCATCGTAGGAGCCGGCGGCGAGATCAAGCTAAAGGGTGAAGCCGCATCCGAACAACGCCTCCGCCTCAGCATGGAGGGCGTAAAATTCCGAGGCAAACGCGTCAACATGGAGATCTACGAACACACCCTTCGCAGTTGGGAAACATTCGATTAACCCTTCACGAATGAGAGGGTGCCCCCATTCAAGCCTTCTTTATTGGCTTGAGTGGGGTAGTTCCGGAGACAGCCTCCCCGCCGCCCGCTCCCGTCTCCTGGCAGTTCATTCCGATTCAATCTCCACGCGCCCCTCTTGCCCGGTGGCATAGTGAAGAAAGCTGCTCCACTCCCAATCCTCAGGACGCGCACACAACACCCGCGTCACCGGATTGCGATGGATCTACCTGAGCTTCTCCACAAACTGTTGCTCATTTCGAATATTGAAAATCGTAATAGCGCTTCTGCCAGAAGTGCTCCGCCGCGCCAATCAGTGTGAGCGCTATCTGAACCTTTCAATTACCCACAAGTTAGGCAGTAATACTGGTAGATATTGATGAACCGTATTCCGCATCAAGTCAGGTACTTATGGTGTGTAGGGGACTCCAGGCCTGATGATCTCCATGAGGAAACATCGAGAGACTCAGATGGTGGAGCGTCGGGAGTCGTCGGAGGAGTATGCGGATGGATGGGTAGAAGATGAAGTGCTGGGATGTCAGTTCGAGGATGTCCGCCACTGTAAGCGGTTGCGACAGGTCTTGGGACAGTTTTCCAGGCGAGTGGGCGCCGCGACGCCTTGGGCGTCGCAGGACTGGGCGGGGGTGAAGGCGGCGTACCGCTTTCTCTCGAATAGGCGAGTGAGCGAGACGGCAATTCTGGCGGGGCATTTCCTGGCCACTCGCAGCCGGGTTCCCAAGGACAGCTCTCCGATACTAGTTCTTCACGATACGACGGAGTTCAGCTACAAGCGCACACGCATCGAGTCGGTCGGCTTACTACGGACTACACCGTGCTGGCCGGGCAAGGGCAAAAAGGGCATGCCGTGCCTGCATACGGTCTGCGGCATTCTCATGCATTCGAGCCTCGCCGTGACCACCGAAGGTCTTCCTCTGGGCCTCGTTGCAGTGAAGTACTGGACGCGCAGAAAGTTCCAACACACGCGCTCCCTGCGCGGGAAGATTTGCCCGACACGTATTCCCATCGAAAACAAGGAGAGCATCCGTTGGATCGAAAACTTGCGGCGGGCCACTGCGATGCTTGCAGAGCCGCGGCGCTGTGTTCACATCGGTGATCGGGAAAGCGACATCTGGGAGATGTTCTGCGTCGCCCAACAGGAGGGCACCCATTTTCTGGTTCGAACTTGCGTGGACCGGCGGGCCGAAGACGGAAGCACCACCGTTGAAAGGATCATGAACCGGGTTCCGATTCGTGCCGTGCATCGGATCGAAGCCAGAGATGCAGAAGGCGACCTGAGGCCAGCTATCATGGAGTTGCGATACCAGAAGATGTCTGTCTGCCCTCCCATTGGTAAGGAGAAAAGGTATCCAAAGCTCACCCTAACTGTGCTGCATGCGCAAGAGCGCAATCCTCCGGCGGGAAGAAGGCCGATTGTGTGGAAGCTGCTTACGGACCTCCAGGTGGTTTCACGCCGACAAGCGATCGAGAAGCTCGAGTGGTATGCCCAGCGGTGGAAGATCGAGTCGTTCCACAAAATCCTGAAATCAGGATGTCGGGCTGAGGAATCAAGACTCCGAACTGCGGATCGCCTAGTGAACCTGATAGCTATCCTCAGCATCCTGAGTTGGAGAATCTTCTGGATCACGATGCTGAATCGGACTCGGCCCGATGCTGAGCCGAGCGAAGCATTCACTGAATTAGACCAATACCTGCTCGATGAGTTGGTCCCCGATAAACCGAACCAAATCCGGAAGGCACCCTTGACCCATTACATCATCAAACTCGCCCGCCTGGGTGGTTATCTAGCCCGTACCCACGATCCGCCACCCGGCAACACCGTGGTCTGGAGAGGTCTGTCACGACTAACTGATATTGAGCTGGGCATCATCATAGGAGTCGAACTTGTGGGTAATTGAAAGTATCTGAACCCCACGGCAGTGCTAATTCGTACAGGAATATGGAATCCCCGAATTGAATCCTCCGCAGCCAGTGCGACATGAGCGATACCAGATGCGCCACGTTGTGGTTTAGCTTCCACGCCGCGGCGCTCACGCGCAAGACCCCGTCAGCATATGGTCCGGGCCAGGCTTCGCCGTGGTACGCTGCTTCGGGGAGGCAAGGAGACTGGTGGTGTTCTGTCCGAAGTGCAGCGAGGAAATGGAACAAATCAACGGAGTATGGGCTTGCAGGCGAGGAGAGATGCCTCTTAGCCTTCATATGTCCACGGCCTTCACTGACGTCTACGTTCTGAAGACCAGAACCTCCGATCGGCGAGCCACTTTCAAATGGGGTGGCGTCTGGTACTGTCCAGGTTGCGGTGTTCCCGCGGAGGAGCGGGAGGGTTCAGTAAAGTGCAATCGATGTGGCCAATCTCTCGACGAATTCCTGTACCAATTGATAGAACACCACCCCCACAAGATGAAGGACGGAAGCTGGAGATGATCGTCACCTCTCCTCTGTCAGTGAGTGCCGGGTGCCCCATTCAAGCCCTCTTTTGGCTTGAGTGGGGAGTTCTGGGTCCCCATCCTGGCTCAGCAATCATCGAAGCTCGGCGCGTTTCCGGCACTTGTTTAACGCAACGGAAAGCCTTCAGTCGCCAGACGAGTCATCGCAGGGAGACTTCGCCCCCGGAACTACAACCGGAAGCGCAGGCACTTCGGTTCGCGGATTCACAAAATCCAGCGCGCTCGCCAGGTTCCCGATTTCAGCAGAACCATCTCGCGCCGTGAGCGGCTGCAGATTCCAGCGCCATTCAATGAGCTTAAGCACCGATGTATGGTCAAAAACCATGCTATTCACGCGAGGCGACAGCGGTGATCCCAAGCTGAAAGGAGACACAATCACCGTTGGCACACGAAAGCCTAAAAGAGCGCGTCCGTCGATCAGGTCCGTATCCATCGTATTCGGCGCAACGACTCTGGGTGGCGGCACATGATCGAAGAAGCCGCCCCACTCGTCAAACGTAACTACCAGAACTGAGTTAGCCCAGCAGGGACTGTTCACCAGAGTGTGATACGTCTGTGACAGGAACGCGTCCCCATTTCGAATATCCGCGAATGGGTGATCATCGACCGCCCCAGCCTGCGCGTTGTAAGGCGCATCGACAAACGAAACCGCCGGCAACTGACCGGCCGCGGCGTCATTCAGATAGTCTTCGTAGCTGTAAATGTAATCCGCGTATTCCGCCCCCCCAGAGATTTAACACCTGAGAGTAGCAGCGACCGCTCACCCCGGCGTCTGAAATGCGATCCCAGATCGTCTCCAGCTCACACACGCCTGGAGTGTTGTCGATCCGGTCGGTCTGCGCTGCGTGGAGAAAGATGCGGTTCGGAGCTGTGGGCCCCATGAAAGCACAGAAGTATCGATCCAGCGTGGTGTAATGACGCGCCAGCGCACCAAAGAATGTCAAATCCTCTTCCAGGTAGTAGCCGATCGAAAAAGTGTCGTTACCGGAGCGCAGAAAGCCATCCATCTTTCCCGCGTTGTATTGGATTCTTCCGCCCTGATACGAATGATCGGGCTGAACGTGGCCGCACCCAGTAAAGTCGCCTGCCAGATGGTGTGTATATTGCGTAGCGCCAGTCTGGTCCACGTAGCTCAGTCCGGCTTGTTTTCCGTCCGCATTTGGCAGCCAGCCGAGAAAGTGATCGAAGCTGCGATTCTCCATCATGACAACGACAACATGCTCGATGCCGGAACGTTCCGGCGACGGTAGATTCGCAGTGAATGTTGATCGGAGGGTGCTGTCACAGGATGAAAAAAAAGGTGGCGGCAGCCGCACCAAAGGCGGAGCGAAGGAAATCCCTTCGTTGAATCTTCAAGTACTCTCCAAGGCGAGCGGATTTTGTGACTCTAAGTGGTCAGTGCTCGATCAACTGCTCGTCGGAAGTTACCGGGGGCCCCTTGGAATTTACGGAAAGTAAAACGAAGGTGAGGATAATCGCAACTTAAGCAACTGATTACAGCCACTGATTACACTGTGCTCTGGAGCAACCTGTCAAGCCAGTTTAGCCAGGTGGCGGGTGCCGGGGTGCCCCATTCAAGCCCTCTTTTGGCTTGAGTGGGGCAGTTCAGATTTCAGCTCAGGAACAAATCGAATTCTTCAACCGCCCCTAATCCCGACTTTCTGGCAGAAATCTGCGCTTAAGTCCCTTGGAAAGACAACAAAATCGCCATTAAAGCCGGGTCCTGGATGTCACGATTTTGAGACATGGGAGCGGCTCACTACCCAAAGAATCGTTGTCAAGCCCCATTCCTGAAAGATTATCTCTAACTCCTTCATCACAAACCACTTCCACGACCGCGCAATTGGCGTATATTTCTTTCGGATCAGTTATCCTAGATATAGGGAATCAATCACAGGCAGAACCGTCACGCACGCCTTTGCAGACGCAGGCCCGCGAACGGGCTAAGCTGTTTAAAATGATAAGTTTGTCGCCACTTTAGGTCTAAGTCGTTGAAAACAAACGATTACCGTACAGAATGCCGTCTGTAAGTAGATGAAAATAAACGATCTCCGTACAAAACAGGGAGGGGGACCCACCCAGGAGATCAAAACAAGAATGAAAGCCTTCGTCACAGGTTCCACCGGATTCGTCGGCAGCCACGTAGCCAAAGTCCTTGCCAGCCAGGGAGCAGACCTCCGTCTCCTCGTCCGCAAGACCAGCAAAATGTCGAACCTCGCCGGAATGGAGGCTCCGGCATCGCTGACCACCATCACCGGCGACCTGCTCGACCCCGAATCGCTGCGCCCCGGCATCCGCGGCTGCGACTTCGTCTTCCACGTCGCCGCCGACTACCGCCTCTGGGTCCGCGACCCGAAGCAGATGTACGCGTCCAACGTCGACGGCACCCGCGAACTGCTCCGCATCGCCCGCGAAGAAGGCGTCCGCCGCGTCATCTACACCTCAAGCGTAGCGACGATGGGCTTCAAGACCGACG
>Ga0206862_1215_pt2 | contig 11201 bp, 12 predicted proteins | sample Alteio_BWOrgCont_43_FD_152625 | JGI IMG/M metagenome (GOLD analysis project Ga0206862, IMG submission 152625) | Enriched cells from forest soil in Barre Woods Harvard Forest LTER site, Petersham, Massachusetts, United States -... | ecosystem: Environmental > Terrestrial > Soil > Temperate forest >... | reverse complement strand
TGCAACAGCTTCTGCGCTTTGCTGAGCCTCATTTGCTTGTTGGCTCGCCTGATTTGCTTGTTGATACGCCTGATAGGCAAGGACATGCGCATCATGAACTTGATCTTCATTATGTTTGAAATCGAAGCGAAGGACTTGTAGATCTTCTGCAAGGCGCTTCATTTCTTTGTGTGCTTTTCCTTCGAGTTCCTGCGTGCCATCCTTTAATTTATTATCCAGTGCTTTGGAAAGTGCTTCAGCATGATCTTCTTCGGAAGGATGTTCTCTTAAATATACTTCTATGGTTGTCTTGATGGGTCTTAAATCATAATGCACGATAACATCGATAGGACATTCAGTGCATCGGTTCTCAAATTGCATTTTGAAATTTAATACGAGACCATTTTCTTCGGAACCAATAAATTCTATTTTGTTGGCACCGTCGGTAAAGCCATTACAATATTTCAGTGGATTTCTTACGAAATTTTTTGGTGATTCATCTGTTCCTGCGCTGGCCATACTGGGGCTTACTTTGTGGGCTAACAGCAAGCCTACGATATCAACCTTACCTTTGTAATAAACATGAAATGGGGCCTTCTTTGAGAAGGGAACACTTGCGTTTGCGTCTTCTGCTACTTTGTATGCGCCTCGTTGAAAGAAAAAATCCATGAGCTCTTTCTTTAATTGAGGATCATTTTTATGCTGACCCGGATCTCCTGTATTCCATTCTCCATAATGTAATAGGGAATAATTGGTTACCGTAAAGATAGCAGGCGCTAAAAGAGTGCCTCCGCAATGTTCTAAAACATTGGCTTTTCGTTGCAAAAGTGCCCGGATTACATGCTCATCTCCAACGGTTACTGCAGAAAATAACGGTGTTCCCTTAGAATGATAAGCCATGAGATTGACATCTACATTCCGTTTTAATAATTCATCGAAAGCAAACAAGTTGCTGTGTCGTATTGCAGCAAACAGTGGAGGATCACTTTTATTCCCGTGTTTGTTCAAATCAAGGCTTGTATCATTCAAGGCTTCAAGAATATCACTAGAAGGACGGTGGAAGGCAATATCATCATAAAACTCATCATTTGCTGTATATTCAGCTGATTCTATTTGAGCGCTCATGTGGCATCTCCCTTAACATATATATTAAAGTGTTAGATTTTCTAAAAGGTTATTATAACACGACTCATAATTAAGCCTCAATCATTAAGATTTTTTTGTATGCACTTATATTTAATTTCTTGAATATACAAGCAAAAAAACGCAACAAATTTTAGGGGAACATTATTAATTTCAGTTACTCTAAAGTAGACAAATAACTTTATTTTGAGGTTTTTATTTTATGAGTAATAATGATCCACGAAAACCTGCAGATGAGGCCCTTCCCTCCCCAGATCAAGGTCAAGAGAGGCAAAAAGCTCAAGGATCAAAAAGAGAACGTCCGCTAAGTCCAAGGAGACGTGCAGGCGCACCTAAAGATCCGACAGCGCCCGCATCCAGCCCCCCACCAGTTCAAGGTACTCCCGGGATGCCCAAGGCCGCCCCTAAATCTACACCAGCTGCCGCCGAAGGAAGGCCCGAAAGATCGCGTTCAGGTGTAGCTTCAGCGCCAATTGAAGAGCCAGATGCATCTCCCCTCTCTTCTTCTCGAGAAGGTGTGGTCGAAGCTAATGTTGCTAAACCGCCTCAACGGGGAACCGCAACAGTAGAGGGAACTAAAGCCGGATCTTTAGCGCCCTCCCCAGGTGCACCATCACCGGGAGCATCATCACAGGGACCGAAACCATTGAAACCTGAACTCCAGGGCCAGGGCGCCAAAGAAAAATTAGCCGCTAATTTAGCAGCCCCATCTGTCGAGACACAGCATCCGCAACATCCACCTCAAAAAGATTTAGCAGCCTCCTTAGAAACGCTGTCAGGTCAAGCTGCGAAAGCAATGTTGCAGCCACCAGAAACAGGCAACACCCATCAACAAGTTCCAGCATACAAACAATCGTCACAACAAGCGTCCCCTGCTTCGTTAACGGTTCATGGTGGCACATCACAACCCACCACCGCTGAAAAGCCCGTTACAGACAGTGAAAATTTTTCGAAGCAACCCACGATTAATGATTTTTGTATCAAAGTTAAATCATATTTACCGCCAGGATCACAACCCATGTCGAGCAATGGTAACGATCAAATACACATGGGACCTTATCACATTACGATGAACGATAGAAATGTGATAACTTGCGGGGTACAGAAAGGTGCAAGTTTCGGTCCTATTATTAAAGCTGCCCTTGCACAAAATCGTCGATTAAGCATAGGCAATTTGGAAATGTCTGAAATCAGGGCGATAGCGGAAGCAATGAAGCAACAAGGACTCAATGTGACTGATAAAAATTTCAAAGCAGAAGCCATTGAGGTACTGAAAAAAAATGGATATCCAAAACTCGAAGACTTCATTAAAGAAATTAATGCTCCCCGAGAGCAGCCTGCCACAGATGTAGAAAGACTCAAAGGTGGTAGTCCAGGGGCTCATTGAATGTGTTAAGGTGTAAAAGGTATTCTTCCTCATTAGTAGGTATGACCACCTGAAATTTGATTATATGATTGTAAAGGATTTAAATTTTTAATTTATTTAGATTTTATGATTGTTTCAAATTTCGAACAGTGTATTCTGCGTGCTATATGCCTATATGCTGTACGCTCTGGATCCAATAGCAATAGAGCGACTTAATTTAATTCATTTGATATATATAATGTTCATAAACGGTTCTTAAGGAATATTTTTTAAAGAATTTTAATTCCTTTTCCCGGTAAAATTCTGTATTTATGTCGATATATAATTCTATAATTTGTTTAGTGCACTCGGCAGGAAAAGAGAGTTTTCTCTCCTTGCAAAAATCTATGCCGTCTAAAAATGTAATTACCTGATTTTTCTCACCATTAATTCCAGGTATAAATGATAATTTTTTTGTCTTTGGATTAGAATCAAATTTATTTTTATATAATTGATATTCAGTTGTATCGGAATCTGAGAAAGAACCAACAATTCCTGAATCAATCAAAGAAACTTTTGTGTCATTTTTTAAGTCGCCAAGTTTGATAATATCACTAAAAGCCATTCTAACGTTATGATACGGAACATCAATGGACGAAACCACTGATAACCCATTTTTAACATATTCCGACACATTATTTGAGCCAATCAATTTCAAATATTCTACTTTATTTTCTTTTCTGAAAAAATCCTGCTCTTTATTTGAGTATATAAGAGACAGATTATCTTCGTGGATATAATGATCTTGACTGGTTTTAATCTTTATTAAAAATTTGTTTAAAAGAGATATAATCCTTTCTCTTGTTATATGGCTGCTAAACCTAAACTCCCATTTTGCAGCTATCGTAAATTGATTCGAGAAATCGGGAATTATAACTTCGATTATGATAATGTAGGTTGATTTATCATTTTTTGGATTTATAAAAAACTCACAATAATCGCCTAAATCATTTTCTAATCTGAAGTTATCATGCGAATTTAACATCTCTACAAATTTGTCAATTAATGACAAGGGATCATATTGCATTTTTATTTTTTTGATTTTGGTTTTAATTAGTTGCATTTTCTTTGTGATTTTTTCCAAAAATGCCTTTTGTTCGTACTTGCAAAACGTATAGATAAATTCAACATTATATATTTTTTCCAACAATTTACAGGAAAAATAATACTTTATTAAATCGATTTTTGTTGTGAAGTTAAAAAATCTAATTAATGGTTTAAAATCCGATTTCAAATTAAGGATATTATCTATTACAAGTTTCTCTAACGGATAGAATATATGACTTGTACCAATTAAAAAACCATTTTCAAGGCAAGAATGTTTGGATGCCTGATACTCTATCGTAGGGGATGGGAGTGCCCCTTGGAGGGTTGATCGCTTCGAATAAAATTCCTCAGAATGAACAAAAAATTTAAATTGCAAAGTATATCTTTTTGAAAGTTTTATATTTGGTTCTATCCTTAACTTTGTTTGCTTTGATTTAACATATTCATTTTTTCCTAATAGATTTAAAAAAGCAGCGATTGCATTGTCAAGTCCAAAAGAAAACGGAATGTTTAAGGTAATGATAACGGATGGATTATCATTTGACTTTAGCTCATAATAAAATTTGATTATTTTTTTCTCATTATCCGTCGAATATCCAAATGAAAAATCGTAAACATCTATATTGTTCTTTTTTATGTAAATTTTTGAATTTGATATCTCCTGCAAATTTATTACGCAATTATTATCGAATAATTTTTTCTTTGAACTGCGACTTATCTGTCCAAATTTATAAACTTCGTAAAAAATATCATATAAAATTTTATTACTTATACTTTTTTCAGCATATACATAAATTGATTCAGGATTTATCAAATCTTCCTTCTTATTAATGAGACGAATATTTCTATTGTGCACAATATCAAACTCTTTGTAAAATTGAGATGTTTTATTAATTATCTTGTATTTTTCAATGAATTCATTTAGCGGATTTTTCCTGCTTAAAGCATAATTATCTGTTTCAGCCTTTATCAACTTTTTTAGTTCATATTGTTTAAAGTCGTGAAATTTTAATTTTGCGGAATGACCACGATTATAACAAATGCCTTTGTCACATTCATAAGATATAAATTCATAATTAATTGAACAATCATTTCCTCGTGGGCAATATTCAAAAAAGTCGCCATCATCATTGATTACTTTAATGGATGTCGCTCCTTTGCCAGCAGATAATTTACTTAAAAATTCATTCATCAACTCGGGGTATTTTACTTGTGTTTTTATTATTTTTTCAAAATTATCCCGTAAAGCTATTCTAGATACATTTTTTCTGGAAACGAGCTTCAAATGAGGATTTGGTTTTCTACGTTTCATATTATCACCTTCTTTAACACCTTATCCTTTAGCATTAGCATCATGGGTTACAAGGCCATAAAATTTTAGTCTCATTTTTTTATTAAAAGTTCAAATGCATGAGGAGTGTAGGTTCACGTTTATTTTTATCGCCAACATGCGCCATGGCAAACTCTATCGCAGGATTCGGGTAGCTGATGAAATTTTTTTCTTGATATCCACTAAACGCGTTCGCTACATCAATAATACTATAATATAGTGAGAATGGGGTTAGATCATTTTCCCTTTATTAAACCAAATTTTTCAAGGATTAGCTTTAAAAAGGGGGATTATCAGCTCTTCGAGATCGGGGAAAATATTATTAAGAACACTAATATTATAATTGAAATGCGGATAAATCCGATTTTGGAGTAAGTAACTTTTAACCCGTACTCATTATCCCATGAAGTAATACCTTTTCTTGTTAAATCACTATACGCTGATGTTAATGTAAATAAACAAATCAATGGGGCGCCAATTGCAAGACCTTTTAACCAAACAGCAAAACTTCTCTTCAAGGCTATCGGCAAACTTAATTTTTTGTCGTCAATAGTTCTAAGTTTAATTCTTAATAACCATTTTCCAAATGTTGTTCCAAAGATGATTAAACAAAATGGTTCAAAAAATATCCATACGAACAAAACAATCGGACCAAGGATTAAATCTGATTTTGGAAGAGTACCAGGAAAAAATATTCCCCCAAAGATCCCTAGAACAAATGCAAAAGCCAAATTATCAATTATGCGAGCAAAGTATCTCACCCATGGCCTAACTTCATGCGTAAATTTCATCACATCATTTGAAGAATCGGCAATATTAGTACTGCCTGTAGATATGATTGATTCTTCTTTCACCAAACAATTCTGATCGATCAAATTTTTAGCTTCATCATTCATATGTTATCCTAATTTATGAAAGTTCAGAAGGAAGATCTTGAAATTCTACATTACGAATTAACTTGTTCAATGTCAGAATCTAACATCTTTACTCCTTAATTACCAATATTTACATCTTTTCCTGCAATTAAATCATCTGCGATTTCGTTTAGCCGTTCGTAAGAAAAAGCAAATTCAGGGCCATCCTCCATCCCATTTAAAGTTAATAATATTTTTCTAAAATCATGATCAAAATTCTCAATATCCTCAATATGTTCTATATACATGACATAAGCCCAATGTCCAATCTCTGAAACATCTTGCTTTATTAATACCCTTTCTTTCAGCTTTTTCCCAAACTGCATTCTTGTATACATTATTTTGGCCCTCCAAATTTCCCTGTAAAATGAAAAAGCATGGGGTCATCCGGGCATTTGACATTTCAAGTTATGATGTTCAAATGCCCGGATGACCCATTTTCCGTTCATTACGAAGCCCAACAGGTAATATCAGGGAATTCACCTTTTTCCCAATGCTCCTCAAGTTTTATCCCAACTCTAGATGCTAATTTGTGATTTTTATCCCACGCTGGTTCTTCTATAACAAAAAACTCACCAGTATCTTTGTTTATACTTACTTTACCAGCATTACCTTCGCTAGTGCAAAATGAATAGAATACTTCTTGCTCCTTTTCTTCAATTTTATTGATCTCTATAAACAAACCCATTTCTTGCTCCTATATTCAATTGTTCTTCCAAACCAGATCTATATCCTGCACGATTTGCAGCATCGTGTGCCGTTTTATAATCTGTTCTAAATATCCCTTCATATCTTGATTCAAAATGTTCATGCCTTAAAAGTTGTAAATCAGATTCTAAATGAGTCCCCGCTTCTAATCTTTTCCATGCGGTAGCTATTTCAAAATCCGGATGAAATCTATCAATTCCCAAACCATGATCAAGTTGATGCTTGTTATAAAAAAGGTGTTCTTTAATACGACGCACGTGGAACTCCGGCATATTTAGATTATTTGAAATTTTTTGAATATCATGCGTTGAATTTCTAATTTCATCGTACAACCCTGATGAAAGTTTTTGTCTTGCCATTTCTTCTTTGACTGTGCGACCACCAGAAATTCTTATATGTCCTTGTGGACGACTGCTAAATGCTTGCCAAGCAGCTTGACCAAATTGCCGCTTAGCTAAAGTATGATATGGAACTATCTGAGGATTTGTTAGACTATTGTTGTTCGACAGTTCTAGATTTACATCTGCAGCTTGCTTAACATCATATAATGTTTTCCCTCTATTATACAACCAGTTCAAACCTCTGAAGGCATTCCCTGCCTGACTTCCTAAATACCCAATCCCAATTTCTGTAACTTTTCGAGCAGGGCCCAGAGTGGCTAAAACTATAACTGTTTTAGCAAATTGTCGCTGATTTTCAGGAAATAATGGACATACTTGGTTAGCTCTTTGAAACGCATTATCAAATCTTTGGTAACTTTCATGATGGGCATCATACCAGGCGGCAATAATTGGCCAATTTTCTCGATTTCTTATTTGGCTTGGCGTCAACCCATTCGAACCCCAAGTCGCTGTTTCAAGATAAGTTCCTCCAAAACGCATTTCGGACGCGTTAACGTCAAAGATATTTTTAAAAGTATAATGGGGTCTAAACGTATTTGCGCCTGGCAATCTAAACCAATCATTTGAGGTGAGATTACTGATTCCAAAATCATGTTGATTCCTTTGGGTTAGATTAAATTCAACTCCTGAACCACCCAATTGATAGGTATGGGGATCAATCGACCTTGAGAAATCATAATATGAACTTCGCCGTACACCGCCTTGATTAAAACTACGCAAGCCATTAAAGTTAAAGTCGTTGTTATAAAAATCTCGTCTCGATATTCTGAGACTTGTGTCTATTTGGTTCACAACAGAAATATCTGAATATGAAAGCCCTCTTGACAGCATTCTAGTAGAATAGTTCGATTGATTTGATTGATTCATTCCAAATACGGCTTGAGGCGCAAAAGGATTATCTCTCGAAAGATGTGTTGTAAGGTGTAAACGAGAGCCTTCTGATACAAATTCCGACGCATGCGCGGGTGAAATCCCAAAAACAACACCCACAGTAGTCCCCAAAACATTCAATGCGCCTCGACCGAGGTTATCCAAGGAGGCGCCTCGGTGGAGGTTATTCCGGAGAGATCTTGGGACTGAGGAAGGTGGCGTTGTTAAGTCTGAAGTCGATGTCTTCATTTTAAGTATTACTCATGTCATCCCATAATCCTTCAGTTTTTACACCTGTGAATTCATCCCAGGCTTTACAATATGCAAGAGATTCAGGACCAAGAAGATAAACAAATGTTTTAGCAGGTAAAGCAACATGAGAAGAAGAAGTAAAATTAATTAAATTTTCAAGAAAACAAGTTGCTGCTGAATCCTGTGTTTCTTGATCACCCTCTTTCATCAGCATTTCAACAAAATCAAAAACTTTTATAAAATCAATTTTTGAATTATCGCCTTTCAAATTATCAGAAATGTAATCTGAAAAGGTTGAAAAAATGGCACATAGTCCAGGTTTATCTTCTCCCCAGAATTCAAGGTGGTCTTTCCATCTATGACTTTGTTCAAAATCAGGAAATTCAGAGAAAATCATTTTGGAACAGTCGTTTGCGAAAACCACATTCTTTCTCCTAATGAATCTTTTAAATCTAACAGTACATTTTCTGCTATTGCACGATCTCCTGGACTTGCAGCAGAATTATTGTCTAACCATTTTTGTAAGAATGTTTTACATTGCTCTCCTTTTATAGAATGAAAGCAACCTTTGGTTGGAGCACCTGTCGCTACCTCTCGTCTAACTGCATCCGCAGTACTTCCACTGCCCACAGAACCATCCTGTCTATATATTTTATCAACAATATTCCTTAATTGTGAATTTTTAATAAAGTAATCTTTGCGCCTAAATATTCAGAGCGAGTCATAACATCGACGTTGCTAATCAAATATTTTGTAAAAATTGAAGTGTGCATATAGATGCCTTATTTTTTATTCGAAAATTTCCTTAAAAGATAATGATCTGTTTACGGATGACAACCATTCTTTCCAAACATCAGATTTTTCTAGATCCTCTGTTTGTAAGATGCTATACAAATCAGAAACTACTTCAGTCAAAAGCATGTTTGGTTTTTTTTTCCAATATCTATCATTTAAAAAATAACTCATCGCTTTTAAAGCTTGTTCTCTTGTTAATTGATAATTATCAGAGCTTTTTAGTTTTGAATAGTGTTCATTATTTAAAATGTTTGTAATAATTTCTTTCCAATCTTGCCATACTGCAGGATCCACGGTTAGTCCACCTGTATGTTTTGTTATTTCTTTATCTGTATTAGAAAGACTTAAAACATCACTGACCTCCCATGAATCACTATCAATCTGTGAATCAGCTTCGATATAATTAAGTAAGGATTGAAAAGCTTGAAATGAGTTTAATAAAATCATCATTTTTCCTCATGATTAAAACATCATTGCCAGATTTCATTGAATTTAGTAGATTCGCTTATACATTTCATCCAAACTGGCCAAAATTCAGATTTGGTAACGTTAGTTTCAATATCGTCATCTATTTTTTTAATTATTTCCTTCAACAAAACAGTTTCATTTTCCTTATAAAAATTCTCTAGGAAACAATTCATTGCAATAAACCCTTGTTCGAAATTTAATGTTATTTCTTCATCTTTATTTTCTGAAAAGATACCTTTCAAATTTTGTGGATTTACAGTTGTTTTATCAACGCAAGCTTTCCAGTTTATCCACGCGGAAGGATCCGCTGGTTTATTGTCCATCCATGTTGTGAGATCGGTTCCACTCAATACGTGACGCACATCGGGATCCCAATTTTTGTAGGATTCAATTTCATTTTTAAGATAATTTATTAAGCATAAAAAAGTAGTGAATTGAGTAAGACTATTCATTGTGAAAAAGCTCCCTTATTGCTTTCGAACGACATAACCCTTGTTCGAAGTTAAACTTTCTAGGAGTTACATTTATACCTCCGCTAGTTATGTCGGGTACCCTCTGCTTTCGCAGCGATAACGGTAAACGTAACCCTTGCTCCCCCGTATCGCCTATAATTAAATTAATAAATTGGTACAGGATATGGACCGAATTCTTTTAAACATTTGTTTTCAAAAGTTTGATCTTGTGCGTAAATAGCCCGTAATAAGCCATCTTCAATATCAATTAAATATTCGTATATCTTAGTTAGTCTATCTGTTGTAGGATAATCCTTTTTTCCTAGTTCATATAATTCATTTTCAATTTTAAAAATTATTTCTTTATTTTTGCAACCAACAACTAAGAAATTAACTATGTCACAAAATTTTTTAGACATTTTATTAATCTCATCCCAGTGTAAAAAATATTTCTTTTTCCCATGGCTGGTCTTGATGTCATCAACAACTTTTGCAAAATATTCATCTTCTTGAAAATCATTTGATATATCGATATCCAAGATGCACCATATTAGAGAATTATCAGGAATTTGATCTAAGACATTTACTAGCGTAACTGTTTGTTTTTCATTTAAATTTTTTTTCATGTTAGCCCCTAAGAATATTTGTTGATTGAATTTTCAAAACAGAAGAAAGATCTAATGGTTTGGCCTCTTTACTTCTTTGAGTCCCATTATTTAACCATTCATGCTGATGTGGATTGGTATGTTTATCAGGAAAACGATGGTCAGTGAAATCAATATCACGCGCAGGTTTTCCATTACCATCAAATTCTCTTGCTTGTCTATATTTAATACCACGTATTGTTCTAGTTCCCAATTGAGTATAAGGTCTACATTTAGTTATATCTGATAGATTCTCTAAAGCGTCTGCATCAGGCACCTTAATTCTATTATTTTTCCCTGTGCTTGGCAAATCTCTATCCGGAAAGCCTTCAAATCGTCCCGGAATTTCCTTTTTGCTTGGGTTTACATCTGCAGCTTGCTTAACATCATATAATGTTTTCCCTCTATTATACAACCAGTTCAAACCTCTAAAGGCATTCCCTGCCTGGCTTCCTAAATATCCGATCCCAATTTCTGTAACTTTTCGAACAGGGCCCAGAGTGGCTAAAACTATAACCGTTGTAGCAAATTGTCGCTGATTTTCAGGAAAAAATGGGCATACTTGGTGAGCTCTTTGAAATGCATTATCAAATCTTTGGTAACTTTCATGATGGGCATCATACCAGGCGGCAATAATTGGCCAATTTTCTCGATTTCTTATTTGGCTTGGCGTCAACCCATTCGAACCCCAAGTCGCTGTTTCAAGATAAGTTCCTCCAAAACGCATTTCGGACGCGTTAACGTCAAAGATATTTTTAAAAGTATAATGGGGTCTAAACGTATTTGCGCCTGG
>Ga0206862_1182_pt3 | contig 11247 bp, 8 predicted proteins | sample Alteio_BWOrgCont_43_FD_152625 | JGI IMG/M metagenome (GOLD analysis project Ga0206862, IMG submission 152625) | Enriched cells from forest soil in Barre Woods Harvard Forest LTER site, Petersham, Massachusetts, United States -... | ecosystem: Environmental > Terrestrial > Soil > Temperate forest > O... | reverse complement strand
GAGCGTAAAAATTGGGCCCGTTATTCGCTGCCTCCGACCCGTTCAGATAGAACGCATAGTTGACCGCTGTGTTGGTCAGGCTAAAATCCGCCGGCCCTCCATTACCTGCAACCGAAGCAGCGACCATATAGGCACCGACAGTTCCATTTGCTGTGAACAGCGCCGAGGTGGCCACGCCGTTCACGTCGGTGGTTGCGGTATTCAGTCCACCCGCGAATGTGCCGCCCGCCCCTGTCTTTGGAGGCGTGAACGTCACTACTACGCCGCTAACCGGCGCTCCACCTGCAGTCACCGTCGCCACTAGCGGTGCTGCAAACGCAGCATTGACCGCTGCGGTTTGAGGGGTTCCACTCGTTGCCGCAATCGTTTCAGCCTGCGTCGTTGTGTTTGACAGCTTGAAGTTGATGGTTGTCGCGACTCCCGAAACCGAAGCCGTCACGCGATAATTTCCGGGCTTTGCATTCGCCGTGAACACCGGAGACATGGCCACGCCACTCGCATTAGTCGTCGTCGTCACCGTACTTACCGCGCCCGTAAAGGTACCACTCGCGCCTGCTGTTGGAGCTGTGAACGTTACTACCGCGCCACTTACTAGGTTGTTGTAACTGTCTTCCACCGTTGCAACCAGCGGCTCTGCAAACGCCGTGCTGATGGTCGTGGTTTGTGGCGTTCCACTCGTCGCTGCGATCGACGCTGCCGGTCCCGATGTGTTCGTCAGACTGAAAGTGGTCGACGCCGACACTCCCGAGACGGTAGCGGTCACCGCATAAGTTCCGGCTGTTGTATTCGCCGTGAACGCCGGCGCGGTAGCCACGCCGCTCGAAGTGGCTGTTACTGTGACTGTGTTCGTACCACCCGCGAAAGTGCCGGTCGCTCCCGTTAGCGGAGCCGTGAATGTAACTAGCGCGCCGCTTATTGGTGATCCGCCCATCGTTACTGTTCCAACGAATGGCGATGCAAACGCCGCATTCACAGCCGCGCTTTGTGGTGTACCACTAGTCGGCGCGATCATTTCGGGAGGGTTGTTCACTCGCGCACTTCCGCAGCCGGGCAAAAAAGCGAAGGCGAGGAAAATTAGCGCGGAACCGATCGCGCACAGTTTGAGCTTCATAGAGAGCCTCCCGCGTTGTGGCTGGCACGCTCGCGCGCCTGTGGCGACACGGGAAACCCGTGCTGGTTCCGGACGGCATAGACTTCATCGCCCACTTTTATAGTGCGAGCCCAGAATACTTGTCTGTCCTTAATCGTCTTCATCACGCCAGTTATTTCAACTTGTTGTCCTGCGGTGACAGAGAGAGAGCCCTTACCGCGCAAACCGAATCGACCCACGCTTGCATCCACTGGACCGGAGGGAGTTGCGAGCAGCAAATGAGAACCCATAATCATTCCCTTGGAGGGCTTCGCGAGCACACTCGACACCACGCCACTCAGCGTGACTTCCCGGGAGGCGTCGTATCCGAATGGCCCGGCAACCTTCGTCGTCTCGGTCGTCTGCGCTTCGCCTGCCGCTGTCTGCGCCTGAACTGACGATTGGAGTGCGATCAGGGATACGAAGGCCATCGTGCATATACCTGCGCATAGTCCAGCGGATAGTCCCGCGAATAGCCGTTTCATCGATATGCCTCCGAGTTGAGTGTTCGACCGTAATTTTTGGTGTGGAGCTCTTCGTAAAAATCTCTGCGCGAAAATCGCTGGCTATTCCCGATACCTAGAATGTCAACCTCGCTCCCAACTGCCCGATGCGCGGCGCAGCGCCACGAAAAGTACCGGTCGTGGTGATCTGCCCGAAATCTTGAGGATTATTAATGTTGGTAGCGTTATCCAGGAATGTGGGTTGCGCGAACTCTGGACGATTCAGAACATTGAAGTACTCCACACGTAATTCCAGGCTCACACGCTCAGTGATGGCCGTGGTCTTTGCCAGAGCGACGTCAATATTGAACAGGCCGGGCCCGCGCAGCGTATTGCGCGCCAGACCATAAGTACGATCGGACGGATTGTTGACCGGATCAATCAACGGGAAACATGGATTTGTTCCTTCGAAGTACGGAGTGTTCTCCAGAGGAATATTGGAAAAACTGTTGGGATTGAAATCGAAGTTGCCGGTGACGGGGGTGGTGCTGATTTGGCAGGCCCCGGTGGCAGAGTTTGTGCCGTAAGTGTTCACATTGATTGTGCGTTGGTGACGGGGATCATACTGAGTGATCGGGCCGATAACCGCCGCATGGGAAAAGTAGGGATCGCCCAGACCTGAACTGCCCGGATTCAGCGGGTCGTAGGTATCCGGCAAGCTAGCGGAAATGTCGAACGGAAATCCGCTGCGCCAGGTCACGATGGGATAGAGGCTCCAACCTTTGGTCAGACGCTTGGGCCCGTTAGCCCAAGCGCGCTCGAAAGGCAAATCCCAACCGCCGCTGAAACTGATGCGGTTACGGACGTCGCTGTCTCCAGACGCATAGAACTTGCCGGGGTCGTTGGCTGGAACACCGTCATTGCGCTGTTGAAATCCAGAAGCATTATCCAGGTTGTGGCCGTATGTGTACGCGAAAGTGAAATAAGCGATGCCCAGCCTGGAGTTCTTCGGCTGACGCGTCAAGCTCGCTTCGAGCGCATTGTAGTTTGCGTTCGAGACATTCTGAAATTCGGGGAGTGTTCCGAAACAGATTGTACCGACGGAAGGTCCGCAAACGTTGTTGCCCGTCAAATTGAGCACGCGGTTATAGCTTCCCAGCACCATTGGGTTGATGTCTTTCAAAGAGGTCATGCCGTGCGACGAACTGCCCACGTAATTTGTCTCCAAAACCGTATCGGCAAAAAGATTCCGCTGCAGACTCAAGTTGAATTGGTAGACATAAGGCGTGCGCAGATGCGGATCAACCAAGTAGACAAATCCCGTACTGTTGATCGGCAAAAAAGGTCCAAAGTCGACGTTGGATGGGGGCGGTCTCGAAGGAAATGTGTTCTGCACGCCCGCAGTGCCAAACGGATCCGCCATGGCGCTTGACGCACCGGAACCGGAATAATTATTGAAGAAAAAGCCGGCATTGCTGACGAAAGGCGGCTGTCCGTTATATTGCAGGTTATCCTCACCTTTCAGAATGTCGTAGAAAATTCCGATACCTCCCCGAAGGCTGGTTTTGCCATCACCCTTCGGATCGAAGGCAAAACCGAAGCGAGGCGCAAAGTTCTTTTTGTCGGGGAAATTGGTGCCCCACGGAGCCCCAGGATCGCCAGGAAATACCACTCCGAGAGGCGCATTGGGAAACCGCGTTGATTGCTCGCCCGGAATTACGCTGAAGAGGCGTCCCTGTGTGTCCGACTTGGGCGTGTTGTATTCATAGCGTAGCCCCATAGTGAGCACCAGATTCTTGCTGACATGCCACTCATCCTGGCCAAAGACATACGTGCTCTTGCTGCGAATATTGGAAGGAGCGTTGGCTCCTTGAAAGTAAGCATCCGGAATGCCCAGCAGGAAATCGGCGTATGCGTTTCCCGTAGCGACGCTCGTACCGGTATAAAAATCAAACTCGCCGTTTGTGTAGTAGGCATAAACCAGATTCTCCTGGTAAGGAGAGAAACCGGCACCGAATTTCCAGTTGTGTTTTCCCTTGGTCCAGGAAAGCGCGTCCGTCCACGAAAACGTATTTTCAATGTAGCGTGTGGGACCATTCTCGCTGGGCCCGATCTGAAGGCCGGTATCGAAATATATGTTGGTGGGGCCTGTGGCGATGTCCGGAGTAATACCGATACCTAGCTCAGGCCCAGTGGGTAGGTGATTTCCAGGCTCATCCTGCAGGAAATTGCTGCGATGGGTCACAAAGTGAAATTCGTTGAGCACTGTCGGAGAAATGACCCGCGTATAGCCAATATTGACGAAGTAATAGTTGGCCGTTGTAAGGCTGGGGAAACCGGGTACGGTGGCATACGGGAACGGATTCGAAGATGGTGTGCGGTTGAACCCTATCGTGGCCGAAAGCTTGTCTTTGCTGTTGAGATTGAAATCAAACTTGGTGGTCAATTCGTCGGCGTTGGTATATTCGCCCAGTGATGCAGAAAAAATACCGGTGGGGGTGCTGGGGATGAACTTATCATTGATGTAGGTCTGGGAAATGCTATTGATCGCGCTGGGAGCGATAATAGCCTGGGCCGCTTGGGCCGGGTCAGGTTGGAAGAACGGATTCGCTTCCAGGAAAGCCGCAACGCCGGGGTCAGGACCTCCATTCACAACTTCCGAAAAATCTCCCGTCAATTCCTGCGGAGTAAAAACGGGAATCGAATTATCGGGTATGGATTGCACCTGTCGTTGGCCCTGATAGGCAACGAAGAAAAAGGCTTTGTCTTTAAAAATCGGTCCGCCAAAAGTGCCGCCAAACTGATTACGCTTCAGATCAAGCCGGGGAAGCTCGGGGGATTGGTCTTTATTGAAGTAATCATTAGCATCCAGCGCGCGGTTTCGCAAGAACTCAAACCCACTGCCGTGGAACTGATTGGTGCCCGACTTCACCACCACGCTGATAATGCCGCCACCGTTGCGGCCATATTCCGCCGTGTAATTGCTGGTGAGCAAGCGAAACTCTGCAATCGAATCGGGATTTGGATCGAGCAGATTGCTGTTATCGAGCAGATCGTTGTTGAGTCCGCCATCCAGCAGAAATGTGACTGAATCGGTACGTCCACCGGCAATGCTGTAATTTCCTGCGCCGGCATTATCGTCATTGCTCTCAGTTACACCGGGCTGCAGCAGAGCGAGATCGAGAGTATCCCGCCCGTTGAGCGGCATGTTGGTCAGCGTTCGTCCTGTGATCGACTGACCCAGAGTCGGATTAACGGTTTCAACCGGTGCCGCCTCGGCTCCGACATCGACAGACTGATTCGCCGCGCCCACTTCCATCTTGACGTCGATGCGGAGCGCCTGATTGATCAGCAATTTTTGTTCGCCGCTGATCACCGTGCGAAACCCAGCATGTTCAGTGGTCACCTTATAATTTCCGATGGGGAGCGCCAGTACCTGAAAATATCCCTCTTTGTTCGTGGTTGCAGTGCGCGCGTCTTTAGTCGCCGTGTTGGTCACGGTGATCTGCGCATCGGGAATCACGGCTCCCTGCTGGTCATAAACCGTTCCGAAGACTCTTCCGCCCGTATCCTGAGCCACAGACACGGCTGAACCGGCGGTCACAACCAGCAACAACAACACAACCCTGGGGAATTTCATTCAGGTCTCCTCAACTGCAACGCTTCAACTTGAACTCTCAGCAACGTGGATCGGGAACGTGGGCGGATTGCCAGCTAGATTACATGCAGGAAGGTCACAGGCCAGCTTCGAGCTTGCCGGCGTCGACCAGAAAGCGCCTTCGCTCAAAAGCGCTCGCACAAGGATGGAAATGGTGACAACGACTGCTCATGGCTACCTTGGGCCCAAACTTCTAGCCACGGAGTCTCGCAGGGAATGAGGCCGAAGTCAACGGCAATAGCGCAAATTTGCCACGTAAAGATTGGTCAACAAGATTGGTCAATAAACGTTTAGTCAATAGATGGCATGATCAGGCTGCGTGCTGTCGATGTTGCCTTTCTCAACGGAGAGAAAATAAACCGTTCCTCCATCGCCCGTCCATGACCCGAGATCAAAGTGGCCGCCCGCAGGAACTCTATAGACACTGATTTTCCGGAAGGTGAGAGGCTGGCCGATTTTGCAAATATCAGGCGCGAGGGTAGGCCGCAGAAAATATGCACCTTTTCCGTTTCCCACCACAGTTCCCGTGCCATCGGCCTCGACCAGCACTGCCGATTTTTCATCAATCGCAACTTCGCGCGGAGATTTCGACCATCCGTCTTGCATGATGCGAGCCAGAAAGCCCAATGTGCGGCCCATGCGATCACGTTTAGCGAAATGCGAATCGGTGAGCAGGTTTTCCAGATGCGGAACTTTTAGAAATCCCCGCACCAGGGTTACCCGCTCATAATAAGGATTGGGCAGAACATCTGTTGAAGCAAGGTCAGGCCCATCGGGCTTGTCGCCGAGCGCTCCATAGACAAATTCGCCCAGCACAGCAAGGCCGGCACTGGTACCGCCGATCGGCTTGCCGGCGGCAATGTTTGCATTGATCGCGTTCTGAACAGGCGTATCTTTCCAATCGCGGAGATAGTTGGCTTGATCTCCGCCAGCAATGAATATCACTTCCGCGCGGAGAATAATTTCCGCCACCGTGGGGTCCTGTGCTGCCTCGCGATTGGGAAGAATAAGCGTTGCCACCGAGTTCGCTTTGCACAATCCGTTGACATAGGGGTTGTAGTCGTCGTCTCCGGTGGCCCGCAAAATCAGGAAATCGCCACCGTTGCCCTTCTGGCAAAGCCAGCGAAAAGCGTCGTCCAGGTCGGTGCCGCCGCCCATCATGGCGATGCCGGCACGGGGTTTAGTTTGTATGTCATCCTTATTTCCAATGCGAAAATATCGATAGGATGCAGCATGAGCAAGACTCGCAGCTAGCCACAAAGTCAGTAAGACAAGAGATAGTCGATTGGCGTTCATTTTCCCAATCACTATACCGGAAGGCTGAAGTAGCAACGGCAGTTCGCTTGTTTCCGCTCAGCCTCTGCCGCGGAATTGAATGATTTGCCGCCGATCCCGCTTGGATGGCCTGCCTGCGGGCAACTCTTCGAACTGATTCATAGCCCGACGCTCTGCTGCGACCTTCAGGCGTAGCTCGCGGCTTGCCTCCGTCTCGCGGTAGAGCGTTTGTGCAACCGAAGCTGGGCCGCGAACCTCGCTGAGAAGCAGGACTTCCACCTGAAAATCACCACCATCGTTAGTCACTCGCAGCATGTCTCCAATCCGGACATCACGCGCAGCTTTGGCAGGTTGTCCGTTGGACTGAATTCTGCCGAGCTCACAGGCTCGCGCTGCCAATGATCGCGTCTTGAAGAATCTCGCTGCCCAAAGCCACTTGTCGATTCTTACGGAGGTCATGATCTACTGCTCCACCAAAGATTGTAAGTGTGGAGCGTCTCCCTCCGGTTGCGAATAACGCTGCCGGATGAACTGATTCATGGGTTCGGAATAAAATCGGGCAACCACTTCGCCGAGGAGACCGGCTAAGAAAATGACAGCCAGGAACAACGCCGGCACGGCGCTCATAGGTTTCCCGGCCAGAACGAAGAGTTGAAACAGACCGAAAACGACAAACATGTGCGTGAGATAGACCTCGTAGCTGCGCTGGCCCAGATTCAAAAGGGGTTTCATGAATCGCGGACTCCTCCACTTCGTCTGCGTAACCACTGCGATGACCATGCAGGTACCGACCGCAAGCATGGTCATATCCAGACCGCTTCGAGCCAGACCCCAAACTTCAACCGAATCGAAAAGCCCAAAATCAAAATCAAGAGAGCAGGCCCGACGATGGCAAGTATCCAAACAGCGCGACGGGAGAAACGAAATCGTGAGAGCAAAAGCGCCGTAAGACAGCCAAGGGCAATGGCGTCCATCCCTCCCAGGTAGGAATACTCTTTCCAAACCTCATTGCCGTGAGTGAGCACCGTGCGTGCGAATGGTCCCATCACGACCAGGCCCAAGAGCAGCACTATAAGCATCTTTCCACGGCCGAGGAACCGCGCAACTAGCGGAAAGAAGAGATAGAAAATTTCTTCCACGGAAAGCGACCACAAAATATCCCAACTGCCTGGCAGGTATCCGCTCCGAGCCTCCAGCACGTTGACATGGAAGGTGAGTGCCGCGAAGAGCGCTCGTCCAAGGCCCCCAGTTTTTGCGGAGACAACGAAGTACTTAACGTGAGCGAAGTGAAGCAGGCTTAGCACGGCCAACAGCGAGAGTAGCAATGGCACAATGCGAGCAAAACGCATCAGGTAGAAGCCGCGCAAGCTGACACGAGACAGCGATCCCCAGCGCCTGAGGGTTGTTGCCGTGATGAGGAAGCCTGAGACCGCGAAGAATATCTGAACGCCAAACTGGCCATTCCACACCAGCGACGACACAAGCTGTTTGGGTAGGCCATCCGTGTAATGTACTTCGGCGCCCAGCAGGCGCATGTTGACGTGATTCATCAACACAAAGAAGATGGCAACGCCGCGGAGCAGATCAACGCCGTCGATTCTTCCGCTGCCGCGCTGAGTGTTTGAGGCCTCGATGGAGGTCACGACTCATTATGCATTAGAGAATTGCGGGAGGAGAATATGCGGCAATATGCCGGGTTATCGCGGTGCTCAGTTCGAGCCTCAAGCCTATGCGGCGGCTTTAAACAATTTCGCAAGGCTGTCGATATCGGCCATACCTGCGTCACCAATGACGAAATAACGAAGGCCGCCTTGACTCCATGTCTCCATATTAAAAGGCAATTTCTTCGGAGACAGAGTGTTCTCGCTCAAGGTAGCTGGCAATTTTAATTCCGATTCCAACAACCTCTCCTGAAATATGAATACAGAAATGTGATGCTTCCGCACATCATAGATCAGCTGTGCCCCGGGCGTTTGGTCAAGATAGGTCATCCGGCCTCCGAGCAGAGAGAATTCTGAGTTCTGCAGCTCCGGCAAATTGAAGGCAAATGGAATCTTTCCCTGGAACCACGGCTTCACAGTGTGTCGGTCCGTAGAAATCACATCTACCGGCGACGAACTGGCCAGCGTCGCTACGTGCAAGTCAGCAATTTCGCCAAAGGCCTGATCTCGCAAGGCCTGATCTCGTGAAGCCTGCTCTCTGCCGGATAGTATTCTGTAGCTTGAAGTCACTCCGACGACCGCCAAGATAATTCCGAGGACAGCTACCGAAGCTAGCATCCATCCCAGCCGGAAATTGCGCTGCGGCTTAGCTGCAATGCTCTGCTGTATCCGTCTCCGAAACTCGGCGCTGGGAGTAAAGCGCCTGCCCGCGACATGAATCGCACGTTTCATCTGTACACGCGTAAGAGCATCCGCCGCGCAAGACGGACAGCTCCGGACATGAGCGTCGAACGCGCGCATTTCCTCGTCCGGAAGCTCACCGTCGAGGTAGGTACCCAGTTTTGTCTTCCAAGCTTCGCAAACCATAGCTGACCCTATTGATCCGTAATCCCTTTAACTCGTCCTCTGAAACTGCGGCCGCAAGCTATCCCGCAATATTTTCCTAGCGCGCGACAACCGCGACATCACAGTACCGATCGGAATGGAAAGAGTCTCCGCAATCTCCTGATACGACATTTCCTCCACTTCGCATAGAAGTAAGATCTCTCGAAAATGCACCGGCAAGTCGGCGATGGCACTCTGCACCAGTTGAGAGTTAGAGTTTTTCATCAAAATCGTTTCAGGAGTGTCATTCTCAACTGCTCGTTCTGGTCCGTCCTCCTCCGAATCAAGAGGGATAGTCGAAGTCGCTTTCAGTCCTGTGCGCGAGGTTAAGAACGTGTTCCGTAAGATGCGATACATCCATGCCCGAAAATTGGTTCCTAATTGGAAAGAGGAAAAACCTTTCAACGCCTTTGTGTACGTTTCCTGAACCAGGTCTTCAGCCTCATCACGATTCTGCGTCAACCAATGGGCGAAGTTGTACAACTGATCGAAAAGTGGCATCGCCATTTCTTCGAACAAATCGGATTGAGGGCCTGCTCCCGACATCCCCATAAGGTTAAACTAGCCAGTAGCTCTTTTATTCCCCATCCATACAATATTTCCGTGAGCGGCAATGAAACGCCATCGGTTTAGTTATGCGCACGAGCGCTGAAATCGCGGAAGATGGGTGATGAGATGCAGGGAAAAATCCGCAATTTTAGCCGGGCGTCTGATGTAAACTTTAGCGCTCCGAGAGATCATGAGCGCTCAGACCCAGATCGCTGAACTTCAGGACGAGCCAGACATTCCGCGCTGGAGTCTTGGCCTGCGCGTCGCCTTTCGTTTCTGCTTCGTCTATTTCGGACTGTACTGCCTTTGCACGCAAATCGTCGGCGGCCTGATTTCCATCCCCAAGATGGAAGCGATCGATCCTTCCGGCCTCTGGCCGATAAAACAAGTCACCTTCTGGACCGCCGCTCATATTTTCCACGCCAAACTCCCGCTGGTTTTCTCAGGCAGCGGCAGCGGCGACAAAACCTTTGACTGGGTTTTGACATTCTGCCTTCTGTTCATCGCCGCGATGGCAACGGCGACCTGGTCGGTTCTCGACCGCCGGAGCAAGAACTACGTCACGCTCTACAAATGGTTTCGACTCTTCATTCGTTTTGCTCTCGCCTCACAACTGGTGGGGTATGGAATGGCAAAACTCATTCCATTGCAAATGCCTTTCCCGTATCTCACCAGATTGATCGAGCCCTTCGGTAACTTTTCTCCGATGGGAGTTTTGTGGTCCTCGATCGGAGCCTCTCCGGCGTATGAAATGTTTGCTGGCTCTGCTGAAATGCTCGGTGGAATCCTACTTATCATCCCCCGGACAACGATGCTCGGCGCACTTGTTTGCGTAGCTGACATGACCCAGGTCTTCATGCTCAACATGACCTATGACGTCCCAGTCAAACTGTTTTCGTTCCACCTGTTGCTGATGGCCTTGTTCCTGCTCGCACCTGAATTCCAACGTCTAGCCGATTTCTTCCTCCGTAATCGTACTGTCGCGCCTTCTACACAACCTCAACTTTTCAGGGCGCGCCGCGCCAATTTCATCGCGATCGCGGCGCAGTTTGCCTTTGGCCTTTGGATGATCGGGACCGCAGTCTACGGTGGTTGGGGCGATTGGCACACTTACGGCGGCGGAAGTCCCAAGTCGGCGCTCTACGGCATTTGGAATGTGGACGAGCTTTCTATTGATGGCCAAATCCGCTCGCCCCTGCTCAACGATTACGATCGTTGGCGGCGCGCCATCTTTGATTTCCCGGAGGCGATGGCCTTTCAGCGTATGGACGAATCGTTCGCATATTATGGAGTCTCAATCAACGTCAACGACAACACGCTTGTGTTGAAGAAATCCAGCGACAAGAATTTCAAAAGTAACTTTACCTTTCAGCGCCCGGCTCCAGATCAATTGATTCTCGATGGCGAAATGGGTGACCACAAGATGCGCATGCAACTGCATCTCGTAGACCGCAGCAGATTCTTACTCGTCAACCGTGGATTCCACTGGATTCAGGAATATCCTTTCAACCGCTGAGCCAGCCAAGAGATGCCATCGCTGAGCGCCAAGACTTAATCGCTCAAAATGCCCACAGCATTCCGGAAATCACATAAGCTAAGGGTAGCGGGTGTTTGCAAGGTGATCCGCAATGAGTCGTAAAGCGTGCG
>Ga0206862_1267_pt1 | contig 11258 bp, 12 predicted proteins | sample Alteio_BWOrgCont_43_FD_152625 | JGI IMG/M metagenome (GOLD analysis project Ga0206862, IMG submission 152625) | Enriched cells from forest soil in Barre Woods Harvard Forest LTER site, Petersham, Massachusetts, United States -... | ecosystem: Environmental > Terrestrial > Soil > Temperate forest >... | reverse complement strand
TGAAATCGTGTTGGTGAACAGCGTTTTTGCCGCGGCGTTTCTGGCTCCCAAAGAGCGGCGGAAGTGGCTGCTGACCGCGGCGTGCGTGGGAGCTTTGATCTTGCAGGCGGGGCAGTTACTTGATCCTCCCATGGTTGCGGCGGATCATACGGCGCTCTTGGTGCAGCCGAATATTCCGATCCTTGAAAGTTCGATGTGGACGACGAGATACTTTCAGGACACGATGCGAGATTTGACGGCTCTGAGTCTGCATCCAACGGGGGAACAAGCGAATCAGCATTATGACTTGATTGTGTGGCCGGAGTCGCCTGCGCCGTTCTATACGAATGATCCGCTGTTTCGTGATGCTATGAGCGCATTGGCGCAACAGTCGGGGACGTGGGTGGTAACGGGGTCGATTGGAATCACACCCATGATGCACAGCGGAGGGGGGAACTCGCAGATTTTCAACTCCGCGGTTGTGATTAGTCCTGAGGGCGAGTGGGTTGGACGGTATGACAAAGTGCACTTGGTGCCGTTCGGCGAGTATTTACCGTTTCCCTCTCTGTTTTCGTTTGCCGGAGGGCTGACTAAAGAAGTGGGAGAGTTTCAGCAGGGGGCGTCGCATGCTTCGCTGGATGCTAGCGGCGCGACTCATCCTACGCGATTGGGGACATTTATATGCTATGAATCGATTTTTCCTGACGAAGTTCGGCAGGGACCGCTTGCGGGCGCGCAGGTTTTGTTGAATATTTCGAACGATGGCTGGTACGGCGACAGCGGCGCATGGGCGCAGCATCTGCAGCAAACACGAATGCGGGCAATCGAGAACGATCGGTGGCTGTTGTCGGATACGAATACGGGGAAGACGGCATCGATTGATCCGTATGGAAGGATTGTGGCGACGATTCCGCGCAAGGTGCGCACTGCGCTGGCTGCGCCCTATGCGTTGATTTCGGGAACCATGTTCTACACGCGACACGGGGATTGGTTCGCGTATCTGTGTGCGATAATTTCTGTGGGAGCGCTGGTGATCGGTCGATGGTCGACGGTCGTAGTCGTTAGCAAGACGCGCTGACGACTGGACGCGAACGAGCAACGACCAATGACGGCCTGCCGAGTAAAAAACTATGTTGGACGAACTAGAGCAGCAATACACTTCTTTAAAGACCAAGGTTCACGACCTGCGGGAGTATCTTTGACGTCGGTAAACTGCGACAGCAGTTTGCCGAAATAGAAAAGCAGGCGTCGGATCCGAATCTGTGGTCAAATCCTGAAAAATCTCAGCAGGTGATGCGCGAACGGAAGCGCCTGGAAAGCTCATTGTCGCTGGAAGGCGACTTGGCGCGCCGGACCGACGACATTGCCGCCTATTTCGATCTGGCGCGTGAAGGTGAGAACGTCACGGCCGATTTGCAGCGCGATCTGGATTCTCTCCGCGAGCTTGTGGATCGGGTTGAAACCGAGACGTTGCTTTCGGGAGAGACCGACGCGCTGAATGCGATCGTTACTATTCATCCGGGAGCGGGTGGGACCGAGTCGCAGGACTGGGCGGAGATGCTTTTGCGCATGTATCTGCGCTGGGCGGAGCGGCAGGGATTCAAGACGGAGATGTATGACTACCAGCCGGGAGAGGAGGCGGGAATCAAATCGGCGACATTTTCGGTGATTGGACAGTATGCGTTTGGTTACTTGAGCAGTGAAATTGGAGTGCACAGACTGGTGCGAATTTCTCCTTTTGATCAGGCGAAGCGGCGACATACATCGTTTGCCAGCGTGTACGTTTCTCCGGAGATTGACGAGAGCATTGAGGTCAATATCAAGCCGGATGACATCCGAATCGATACTTACCGCTCCAGCGGTAAAGGCGGACAGCATGTGAATACTACTGATTCGGCGGTGCGGATCACACATATTCCAACCGGTCTGGTGGCGAATTGCCAAAACGAACGTTCGCAGCACAAGAATAAAGAGAAGGCGATGAGTATGCTGCGCTCGAAGCTTTACGAATTCGAGTTGGAGAAGAAGCGTGAGGTTACCAAGAAGATTGAAGATTCGAAATTGGATATTGATTTTGGATCGCAGATCCGGTCGTATGTGCTGCAGCCATATCGGATGATCAAGGACCATCGCACGAAACTGGAAATTGGCGATGTGGATCGGGTGATTGACGGGGATCTGCGGCCGTTGATGCAGGCTTATTTGCGGATGCGGCGCGGGGAGAAGAGGAGCTAGCTGGTAGCCGTCAGCGGTCAGCTGTCAGGAAGGGCTGCGGCGGGATCGTTCGCGAACATTGTTCATGGATCGAGGTTAGAGCCATTGACGAAAACTGGCAGACATCTCCGGCCGCCTCATCTTGGACCGCGCCTGCAGCGGGCTTTTAGGTATGCGGCGGAGAAGCACGAGGGGCAGACTCGGAAGCAGACGGCTGTGCCTTATCTTTCTCACCTGATGGCGGTGGCGTCGCTGGTGCTGGAGGCTGGCGGTGACGAAGATCTGGCGATTGCCGCGCTGCTACATGATGTGGTCGAAGATTGCGGCGGGATGCCGAGGCTGCGGGAAATCCGCAGGCGATTTGGGCCGCGCGTGGCGAAAATTGTGGAGGGTTGCACGGATTCATTTGGCGAGCCGAAGCGGGAGTGGGTGGAGCGGAAGAAAGATTATCTGCGCGAGGTGAGGCACGCTGACGTCGATACGCGGTTGGTTTCGGCCTCTGACAAACTGCATAATGTCCGCACGATTTTGTCGGACTACCGGCAGCATGGCGAGGCGATCTGGGCACGGTTCTCGGGTAAAAAGGAAGGTACGCTCTGGTACTATCGCGCGCTGAGCGATGAATATCAGCGGCGCAACCCGAATCGGATTACGCGCGAGCTCGCGCTGGCGGTTGGGGAGTTGGAGCGGGCGGTGGGCAAGAATCCCGGCTCGTCGAGAAAGTCAACGAAAGAATCCGCGAAGAAGAAAGCTGCCGCAGTTCCGGGAGATTAACCATGGCCCGAATGCTTGACATGATCCGCAATTCACAGGTTCCATCGAACCTTATGCAGTCGGCGGCGCGTGGAGCACTTTCGGTGCCAGCCGACGAGATGATCGAGATTCTGGTCTATCTGGGACTTCATCACAAATTATTTGGCGAGCAGGCACGACTTACTCTGGCCGGTTGGGATGAAAAGTCGAGCGCGGCGGCGGCGGGCGATCCGAAGACGAGTGCCGAGGTACTGGGATATTTCGTTTCGCCGGAGAATTTGAGGACTTGTTTACTTCCGGCGCTGGCCGAGAATCCTGCTGTCGCAGAAGAATCGCTAGACCAACTTGCTGTTTCTGGTGCGCGCTCGATTGTAGAGGTGTTGTTGGCCAGTGCGCGGGTGATGAATTCACCGCGGTTGTTACAGGCTTTGCAATCGAATGCCAATCTACGTCCGAATGAACTTGCCGAAGTCGGTACGAAGCTGACCGCTTTGGAAGCGTCGGCGGCAACGGCTACGACCGATGCGGACGCGCCCGACGAAGTGATCGAAACGACAATCGCAAAATTTCTGGAGGAGAATGCCGTCGAGTTGGAAGCGGTGAAAAACGAACCGTTCCATGCGATAGGAATTTTGGTTGAAGATGCGGGAAGCGGGGAGAGTGGGGAAGTCGCGGCGCAGATTCCTGTGAGCGCGAGTGCGAGTCCGGACCCGACGCAAAGTGCAGCGGGGAAGTCAGCGGTGGCGACGGCTCCAAAGTCGGCATCTGCTGCTGTAATTGCTGACAAGGCGAGAAAGGCGCTACTGGGCGACGAAAAGCGCGACAGCTCATTGCAGAAAATTTCAAAACTCGATATCAGAGGCCGGATCATGCTGGCGATGCGTGGTAATAAGGAAGAGCGGGCGATCCTGATACGCGACTCCACGAAACTGGTATCGATCGCGGTGCTGGATTCGCCGAAGATTTCGGATTCGGAAGTGGAAAAAATTGCCTTGCAGAAGAATGTGCTGGAGGCGGTGTTGCGCGCGATTCCGATGAAGAGGAAATTTGCCAAAAACTACAACATCACGCGGAACCTGGTGCAAAACCCGCGGACTCCGCTTGATCTCTCGTTGAGCTTGATGAAGAACCTGATGGTTCACGATTTGAAGAATCTGTCTGGGAACAAAGAGGTTTCAGATACGATTCGCAAAGTAGCGCTGCGGATGTTTCGACAGAAGACCACCAAAAAGGGCTGAAGGGGCCTCACTATTTGGAGCAATCGGATCCTATTTACGAATTGTTATCGGGGGCGAAGACAATCGCCGTGGTGGGATTGTCGGAAAGTCCGATGCGGCCTAGCCACGGGGTTTCGGCTTACATGCAAGCGGCGGGGTACAAGATTATTCCTGTAAATCCGCAGATTACGGAGGCGCTTGGAGAAAAGGCTTATCCGTCGTTGCTTGAAATTCCGCTTGAAGTAGCCCAGAAGATTGATCTGGTGGACGTGTTCCGGCGGGCGGAGTTCGTGGATGAGATTGTGGAGCAGGCGATCCAATTGAAAATTCCGGCGATCTGGATGCAGGAAGATGTGGTTAACGAACGCGCGGCGGAGAAGGCGCGAAAGGCTGGAATTTTTGTGGTGATGGACCGGTGTGTTTTGAAGGAACACCGGGCGCGATTCGGGTAGCGTGTTGCGGGTCAGCCGTGAGCGTCATGAACGTACAAGCCAATTCCAATGCTAGGTTTCTCTCCAAAATTGCCTATCTGCGAAGAGGATCGCCAATGGGTGAACGAAGGCTTCAATCGTTTGAAGTCGATGCTGGGAAAACATCGGATGTTACAAGCTACGGTAGTACTCCCTGCCGCGGAACATTTTCCTGATCCCTATGATGGGAGTCCTGCTGCGGCCGAGAAGCTTTTTTGCCGAGTGTGCGCTTTCATGCAGATAGACCATGCCCGCATCGACCTTGAAATCTTCCCTGACGAAACCGAGCAACTCCGCAAAATTTTGCCGTCTTGGCGAGGCAACCCGGGAAAATCAGCTGCCGGTCTCTATATACACGCAGCAGAAGGAGGCGATAGAGAAGTGGAGAATGAAGAGAGCCGCGTTGTGGTCGCCTTAAAAAGCACGTTGCTGAAGGATCCCCTCTCGCTAGTGGCAACCGCAGCACACGAGGTCGGTCACGTTATCCTTTTTGGTAACGGACTTATGGACCGAAATACACCAGACCACGAGCCGATGACAGACTTGTTGACGGTTTATCTTGGCTTCGGCATCTTCACGGCCAACTGTGCCGCGCGATTCAGGCAATATCAGGAAGAGAGGCGAGGTGGGTGGTCGATGCAAACGCTGGGCTACCTCCCCGAGGAAGTCTACGGCTATGCACTAGCAAAATTTGCTGCCGAACGTGGGGAAGACAACTCCGAGTGGGCAAGGCATCTATCGACAAATGTTCGTGCTTATTTCAATCGCTCGCTAGCTTGGCTAAAGAAGAACACTCTTTGATCTGCAGAATTGTATGCGCCACTATTATTTATTGCGCCTTCGTTATTGTGTCTTCCGCGAACTCACCAAGATCACGGTAGCGTCGTCGCGCAGGCCGGTTCCATTGGCAAATTTCCTCACATCTGCGAGTAGACCGTCCAGCGTAACGTCGGGTGATTGCATCTGGGCGAGGAGTCGCTCTGCTCCGTATTCTTCGCCGGAATCGACCTCCGCCTCGGTGATTCCGTCGGAATAGAACGCGATGCGCGAGTGCTCGCCGAGCGTGACTTCAGTCTCCGAGAATTTGCTAGCGGAAATTCCCAGGGGCAAACCGTGTTCATGATTGATCCAGCGGTGTCCGGAAGGCTCGACCAGCAGGGGCGCCAAGTGGCCTGCGTTCGCGATTCGGAGAACGCGGGTCGACGGGTCGAGTTCGGCATAGACCATGGTGACGAAGCGTCCACTGGGAAAATCTTCGATCATCATGTTGTTGAGGCGCAGGAGCACTTCGGCGGGTCCAGAGCCGGTTTGCGCAAGCGAACGCAACATGCCGCGGGTGGCGGACATGAGCAGCGCCGCCGCCGTGCCTTTGCCGGAGACATCGGCTAGGACCAGGCCCCAGCGTCCGTTGGGGAGCGGAATAAAGTCATACCAGTCGCCGCCCACCAGTCCCGCGGAAATGGAAAGGCCGGACACGGAGAATCCCGGAATGAGCGGAGAGCTGCGCGGCAACAGAGCCTGCTGAATGGAGCGAGCCTCTTCGGCTTCGCGGCTCATGCGCTCGCGCTGTTCGCGCTCATCGCCGAAGCGCCGGGCATTGTGCACGGCGACGGCGACATGATCGCACAATCCCTGCAACAGGCTTAGCTGATCGGAACAGAAAGCATTTGCCTCGCAATGCGAAGCGGTGAAGACTCCGACGAGTTCGCCCTCGCGTTGCAGGGGGATGGCAACCTCGGAGCGCGTATCGGGCTCGCAGGCCAGGTAGTAAGGGTCGAGAGTGACGTCGGGAGCGTAGTGCATCTTGCCAGTGGTGGCGACGTGTCCAACCATTCCGTCGCCGAGCTTGAGGCGATGGCCCTTGCCGTGGAGGGTGCAGCCGCGAACGCCGGCCAGTACGAACTCAGAGTGCTCTGGATCGCGGAGATAAATGTTGATTTCGACGCAGCCGAGCGACGTTGCAACTTCATCGGCGATCCGCGGAACCAGTTCGTCTATGTCGAGAGTGGAGGTGATGCGTTGCGCGAATTTTTGCAGGCGTACCAGTTCCACGATCCTTAGCGCAGGTGCGTCAGGCATGGGCTGGCCGGGTAAACGGAAATCCATGAGCGGGGCGGTGGACACGACAGGACCCTCCTGCGGGGTGACTGCAACTGGTCTTCTATACGGTATTCAGTGCTCAGTTATGAGATTGGAGAAATCAGGGTTCAGATTCTCTTTTTGTTCGGCTTTTCGGTGGCCAGCCCACCTTCGAATTTCCCACAACGCGTGGGCAACCTCGGTCGTGACAGTGCTAGCAATCAAGAATCAATAGGGTCAGCCCCCTATTTCCGGGCGAAATAAGCCACCCCCAATCCACTCGCCAAGACTCCGCACGATGCGAGAACAATTTCCCACGGTTCGTGCGTTCTAATGGCGCTCGACAGGGCGGAGAGTGAACCCAGGAAACAGGCAGCTCCAATTACCCAAATCGCGCTAGATGGCATTTCCATCTTTGAATCTGATGGAGTCGTCAAAGGCACAGGCTTCTGTTTCAACACTAAGAAATCGGCGAAGAAAAGTACAAAGAAGAGTGCCGCCGCAGTGTTGCGGGACCCGTTACGGAAAAGCCAAAACACGCCCAGCAGAGTCGGGGCGCTGATGATAAATGCAATCAGAAGCCTTGTTTGTGCAGCTAGCGTTTTCGTCATAGGAGTACCTAGGGGGCCGGTGCCCGCCAGGGTGGGCCAACCCCAATCTTAGATCTTCTTTGCTCGGTGGGCAGGCGCCCGTTTGATCTTCTTGATCTCTTCCAGGCGTTCGCGGATCCGCTTTTCCACTCCTTCATTCGTGGGGTGATAGTAGGTGCGATTGCGCAGGCTGTCGGGCAGGCACTGCATGTCGGCAACCTTTTCTTCGGTGTCGTGGGCGTATTGATAGTCCTTGCCGTAGCCGAGGCCTTTCATCAGGCTGGTGGGGGCGTTGCGCAGGTGGAGGGGCACGGGTTCGGCGGCGGTTTGCTCGACATCCTGCTGAACTGCACTGTAGGCGGTGTAGAGGGCGTTTGATTTCGGCGCTACAGAAAGATAAACGACGGCTTGCGCCAGCGCGAGGTTGCCTTCGGGCATTCCGATGAAATCGACGGCGTCGCGAGCGGCCATGCATAAGGCGAGGGCGTTCGGTTCGGCTAGTCCGATGTCTTCGACTGCCATGCGGACCACGCGACGTGCGATGTATAGAGGATCTTCTCCGGCTTCTAACATGCGAGCTAGCCAGTAGAGTGCGGCGTCGGGATCGCTGTTGCGGACTGATTTGTGGAGCGCGGAGATGATGTTGTAATGCTCTTCGCCGCTTTTGTCGTAGAGGAGGATACGGTTCTGGACGGCTTCCTGGATGGTGGCTTCGGAAAGAGTATTTGTGCCGGCCTGTTGCGCGAGCGATGCGGCCACTTCGAGAACGTTGTAGCCGCTGCGGGCATCGCCACTGGAGTAGGCGGCAATTTTGCGGAGGGCATCGTCCGAGGCTTCGAGATGCATCTGGCCTAGGCCACGCTCGTTATCCGTGAGTGCGCGTTGGAGCAGTACGACAATCTGATCTTCGGTTAAGGGCTTCAGCACATAAACACGGCAGCGCGAGAGCAGGGCGGAATTGATTTCAAAGGATGGATTTTCAGTGGTGGCCCCGATCAGGCGAATGCTGCCTTTCTCAACGTGCGGGAGAAAGGCATCCTGCTGCGCTTTGTTGAAGCGATGAATTTCGTCGACGAAGACGATGGTGCGCGTGCCGTATTGGCGGGCGCGGTCGGCATCACTCATGACCTGCTTGATTTCTTTGATGCCGGCGAGGACGGCGGAAAATTCGATAAAGTCAGCCTTGGTGATGCGGGCAATGATTTTGGCGAGGGTTGTTTTGCCGGTGCCCGGCGGGCCCCAGAAGATCATCGAGGTGGGGTCGTCGCGCTCGATTTGCACACGCAGGGGTTTGCCGGGGCCGACTAAGTGCTCCTGTCCCACGAACTCGTCGAGGGTGCGCGGGCGCATACGATCGGCCAAGGGGCGTGCGCCTGGCGAGATCGAGTCTTCCGGCGGGGTGGACTGGAATAAATTCACAAGACCATTTCACCACAGAGTCACGGAGAAAACCGACTGATGTCATTTCCGATTTCTTGTGGCTTCGTAGAGTACGATGCTGGCGGCTACTCCGGCGTTGAGCGATTCTACGTGCGCGGCTTGCGGAATCATGAGGGTTTCGTCCATTTGACTGGTTAAGTCGGAGGACAGACCTGCGCCTTCGTTGCCTATGAAGATCGCTAGCGGCAAAGTCCATGAAATCTTGGGTAGCGGAGTCCCCCGGTGCGAAGACGTTGCGAGCAGGCGGGCGCCTTGAGCGCGCAGCAGGGGAATCAATTCGGCGGAAGTGATCCGCACGACGGGTAGGCGAAGGATGGATCCTGCTGAACCTCGCAGGACTTTTGAGTTGTAGGGGCTGACGGTTCCTTCAGTAAGAAAAAGTCCGGCGGCTCCAAAGGCTTCGGCGGAGCGCAGGATTGTGCCGAGATTGCCGGGGTCCCGCAGGCCTGCGGCGACTATTAACGGGCCGACAGTCGAGCGTTCTAACAACTCATTGAAAGAAAAAGCACGTATTTTGACCAAGGCCGCTACGCCCTGGGGTGTCTCGCTCGGGACGATCGATTTGAAGAGCGCATTTGGCACTAGGAGCGCTTCGGTGCGGGAGTTGATCTGGGGTAGAAGTTTTCCGGCGAGTGGGCGGGCTGATTCGCTGAAGAATATGCTCTCCAAATGCTGGCCGCTGCGTAATGCTTCTTCGATGATTTTGACACCTTCGATGGCACATTCGCCCCGCTCAGTCAGTGCGGCGCGGTGGAACGCCATGCGCAATTCCTTCAAGCGCTGGTTGTGACGGCCGGCGACAGGGCGCAAACGGTCGCCTTGAGTTTGAGTTTGCGCCGTCTTCGCGTCTTGCTTCATGAGTTGGTTCCAAGATCAGGATGTATGGTACATTTCATTGTTTACGCGAACAATGTTTATGCAGACAATGTTCACGCCGATAATTAGAAGGGACCAGAGTGCGCGCGGAAATCCTTAAAATTCATGCGGTAACGCCCGAAACTTCGTTGATCAAGTATGCCGCCGAACAGATTCAGGCCGGGCAGGTGTTGGGGATGCCAACTGATACGTTCTATGGCCTGGCGGCGGACCCGTTCAACCTGCGCGCGGTGGAACGAGTCTATGAGATTAAATCGCGTTTGCGGCATAAACCACTCACGTCGCCGACAGCCATATGAATTCGTACATCCGTTTCAAGCTGGCGCTCACCGAAGAGGAACCTACCATCAAGCCCTATGCAGAAAATCTCTGGGCTGAGCTGCCCGAAGCCAAGCACGCTCCGATTGAAATGTCCCTGGCATTGCTCGATTCTCTACACCAGCGTTGGGTGCTGATGCTCCGCGAGTTCACCGACACGGAATGGAGACGTACGTTCCGGCATCCGCAGATGGGCCCCATGTCGCTTGAAAAAACTCTCGCCCTCTATTCCTGGCACGGACACCATCACGTCGCGCATATTACAAGTTTGCGCGAAAAAATGGGCTGGTAAAAGCGCAGTCGGTGGCAGTCAGCAGTCAATATTCAATATCCATCGTTTGTAAGGCTGGCCTGAATGCTGACGGCTGACCTAAGGCAACCCCACCTTCCAAACTAAATAACTAGCCACCTCGCGCATCACCGCTGCGAACCTGTCCCACAAATGGCGCGGACGCGACTCCGGCCTGGGCGCCAACTCCACTTGCACGCCTTCGTGTTCAAGCAGCGCGCGAATGCGAAATACGTGATACGAATCGCTCACCGCAATGCAGCTGTGCATGCCGTTCGCGCGCATGATATTGGCCACTCGCGCCGCCGACTGCGCCGTATCGGAGCCTTGCGTCTCCGCAATCAGAGCCTGCTCCGGAACACCGCGCCGCAGTAGATAGTCCCGGCCAACGCCGCCCTCGCTGAAATCCGGGTCCTGCGCCGATCCGCCGGTCGTGATCACCACCGGCGCCATTCCCTGCTGAAACAGTTCATATCCGTGATCAAGGCGCGCCCGAAAGACAGGCGAAGGATGCCCCACATATTCGGCCGCTCCGAAAACAACAATCACGTCGGCTTTTTTTGTGGGTATTTCGGCGGAGGCGCGCACGATGCGCGACCCGGTAACGCCGAGAAATAATAACAGCGCTCCCACCATTGCCAAAAGAAGAAGCGCCCAAGGGCGTATCCAAAAAGATTTTTCTGCGTTAGATGGATCTCGCTTAGATGGATTAGTGTCCTCGGCCATCTCGATGCTGACTTAGTGCTGCCCTCTCAAGACAAGGCTTCGACGATATCCTTGGCCGGGATCGCGCCTTCACGCAGAATTTGCCAGGTACCGTCGTCTCTGAAGTGGACGATCGTCGATGAAATTGTCCGTGGAGACTTTCCCCCATCCACGATCATCGAGATACGGTCTTCCAACTGCTCGCGGACCTGTTCAGCCGTCGTGCATTCCGTCGCTCCACTCAGGTTGGCCGATGTTGCCGTGATGGGAATTTTCGCCGCCCTCACCACCGCCAGCGGAATCTCAGCCGCTGGTACACGGAGCGCAA
>Ga0206862_1264_pt1 | contig 11359 bp, 10 predicted proteins | sample Alteio_BWOrgCont_43_FD_152625 | JGI IMG/M metagenome (GOLD analysis project Ga0206862, IMG submission 152625) | Enriched cells from forest soil in Barre Woods Harvard Forest LTER site, Petersham, Massachusetts, United States -... | ecosystem: Environmental > Terrestrial > Soil > Temperate forest >... | reverse complement strand
CCTCCGGCGTCGAGCCTCCAATACCACGACGCGAAAACAAGGATGTTCGCCAGCCACAGCGCCGCGGCCGAGAGCAGCAGGTCCCGTGGCGCTACCGTATGCAAGGGCAGCGCAGCAATGAGCAGGTAGAGCGACCAGATTACGTCGAGCGTAACCACAGAGGTCAGCACGTAGCCCAGGATCTTGTTTGCGATCTCCATTCCGCGATAGCGAGCCCACACCGTCGGAACCATCAGCACCCCCACCACAACGATGAGCAGCCACGCCGGCCCGGCAGACAGTGACTCGGGCAGGGCAAGGCGCAATCCGCCGATTGCGAGCAGAGCAAGCATCGCCGGCCAGCGAGGTTCGAAGTGTTTGGGACCGTCTTGAGACATGAAACCATCCTAACCCGCAACCAACAGGCGAGGTGTATACACCCGCGGTCGAGACTGGACCACCCGCCGCCGCACTAACTTGACAGCAGGTGCACTTTTGGAACTTGTCGTGCTGATAGTGCCAGTATTCGCTCGTTTCTCTGCAAGAACGTAAACAAGCGTACACAGGCGATAACGAAGATATACGACACGGATAAGAGAGGGCATGGGGATGATAAAGCGAGCAAAGCCAAAGCTCATGTATGTGCCGTGGAATGCCGATGCTCTGGTTGATGCTCTGTTTGAGACAGAGGATTTAGCCCAGGCCCGGGTTCTGGCCAAGGCTCTGGCTATCAAGATGGTGGACGACACCAAGGCGGGTAGGTCTCAGGTGACGTATCTGAAAGAGCACAGAGTTGAGGCGCAGGCGCAGGAGAAGACCTTGACCGAGGCTCTGATGCAGCAATGGATGCGTCCTCTCATGGAAGCTCTAAGCGGAGAAGAGTGTTGCTCTCCGATGCCGAAGTATCTGGAGTGTTAGAGACGCATACAAATTCAACGACGGGAAGTTCAACGAAGGCAGGGTAAGAAAACGAAGTGTAGTCTATCTCTCACAATAACGAGGATTTATGGGCTGTTCATATCAGTTGTTGAAGGACTGTGCTCCACCCGAACCGTTATCCGGTGGAGACCAATACAAGCTTTGCAGTGAGGGTTATTTCCTCAATTTCCAACATGCGGAAGCACAATTGCTGGAAACTGCCGCGAATGCCGAAATGAGCGACGCATCCGGCACTGCCAATCACGAGGAGCGCTTTGAGCGTCTGAAGGTGGCTGTCGTTGAGCGACATGAAGTTATGAAAGCTCTATTCGGCCATGTGAAGGATTGCTATATCTGCTCCGTGGCTTTTGGGTTGACTCCTGCCCCAAAGCCGAGGCCGGAACGAAAGCCATTCGCCCAGATTCTGGCGAGATGGACCCGTGCCGCATGGCTCTCAAGAATGAAGACCGGCCTTCAGCGAATCTGATGAAGGGCATCTGAAGCAGCCGTCCTGCCCCCCCAGGCTCCAGTCCGTCGAGCATCTTTTTGGTTTTCTGCTGCGTCGATGATGTATGCCGCCCTCAAGACCGAGATGTTCTTCGACCACCCGGCGCTTCAAGCTCAAATCCTCCTCCCCCGTGCTACAAGCTCTGCTCGTCTTTGCCTCCCTCTCACTTGCGTGCGCAGCTTCGCCTGTAGCCGCGCAATCATGCGGCTCTACAGGTCTGGCGGTGCAGGTGCTCGGCTCCGGCGGCCCGGAGATGCAGGACAGGCGTGCGTCGACCAGCTATCTCATATGGCAGAACGGTAGCGCACGTGTGGTCGTCGACGCGGGCGGAGGCAGCGCTCTGCGCTTTGGGGAGACTGGCGCGCGGATGTCCCAGGTGGACGTCTTTCTCTTCAGCCATTTTCATATCGATCATAGCAGCGACTTCCCCGCTTTGGTCTTTTCCTCCTGGTTTGAAGACCGCAATCGTCCCCTGCCGGTATACGGCCCCGAGGGAAACAAGTTCATGCCTTCCACCACCGAGTTCGTGAGCGACCTCTTCAGCGATCCGCACGGAGCGTGGCGCTATCTCAGCGACTTAGTCGAACCGAGCGCAGAAGGAAGCTACAAGTTACAACCGCATAACGTTGAGGCCGGCTCAACGCCCGTTCTCGTCTTTCGCAATGCCGACATGGCCGTGTACGCGGTGCGTGTCATTCATGGTGCGTTTCCCGCGCTGGCCTGGCGGGTGGAAATCGGCGGCAAGCGGATCGTCTTCAGCGGAGACACGAACGGAGAAGGCGAAGGCCTTACAGAGCTGGCGATGAACGCGGACTTATTCGTCGCTCATAACGCCGTCCCGGAGGGCGCTACCGGAGTGGAACGGCGCCTCCATATGCCGCCTTCCGTCATTGGAACGATCGCCGCGAATGCTCATGTCAGGCAACTGGTGCTGTCTCATCGCATGCTGCGGACTCTGGGAAAAGAGACTGAGACCCAGGCCGAAATCAGGCGCCGATACTCAGGCCCAATCACATTCGCCAACGACCTCGATTGCTTTCCCGCAAAGTGAGCCGGTGCCTGGTGCCCATATCCCAATTTTGGTTCGGGACTCGCAGCACGCGTGGTATTCTTAAATAAGTAGTAGTTCGACTTTTCTTCTCGCCTCCAGCCCTTCCCTCCGCTCCAGACGAGCCGCTTTTAAGTACTGAACCACACAAGTGGGGCCTATGGGTATCGCCAGAAAACAACATGTAAGCAAGTCGGGCCGGAGCATATTAGCCTTTCGCCGACCGCCGGTGATTGGCAGCACGGGCGCGATCCCGCGCGAGTCAAACAGCGCGCAGGGTGAAGACAGGTCACGCCGATTGGGCGGACCCGCAGTGTGTATCGATGCGGCTTCAGGTCCGCTTTTCGGCCGGCTAAATCCTCAGGACAAGTAAGCCGATTCTGAGGTGCCTTGCACACCTGCGCCAGATGAGAGCTGACGCTTCGATCAGCAATCTTCCTCGTCTCCAGCCAAATTCGATCCGCTCCAGACGGGCCGTACTTTCACCGCAATCAAACTTACACCGTCAAATGGAGTTCTCATGACCCTAATCAAAAAGTCCGATGTGCATCGTCATACTTCTACCAAGTCCCGCTCAGACCGTGAAATAGACCGTCCGTATGGAGCCAAGCAAGTTCCAGTAAAGAACGAGCCGGCGCCCGTGCCTGCCGAAGTTAAGGCTGAGGAGACGCCCAAGGCGCCTGCGAAATAAGCGAACTGCGAAGATGCGAGCGGGTCTGCCATGCGAGGGACTCTCTGGGTTCTTCGCATGTGTTCGCCACGTCTTGCAGACGTGAGGGTTGGCTTGCAGGGTGCCGGAGTGGATTCCGAGGGAGACATCTCGGCGACGGCTTGTATCTCCACCCCGCTGCGCAAACACGGCGCATCGGGGGCCCCGGTTTGCGGAATGGTGATGCTCGCTGGTTGAGTTGGTTCGGCTGCCTCGGCGGCTTTTTGCTGGGCTTCCTCTTCGGCGATCCGCTGCGCCTTCATTTCTTCGACTTCGCGGAGGAGGATTTCGCCGAGGCTGGGGCGTCGTTTCTCCGGGATTTCTTCTGGGTCGGGGGTCTGCTTTGGCGGTCCGATGAGGGTGCCGTCTTCGTGTTCGTGGGTCTCGCGGACGATAGTCTGGACGGCAGCGGATTCTTTGGCGGCCATCGTGGCGCGGTGGCGGTGGTTTTGCGATGCTACCTGGAGTCCGTAGATGAGGATCTGGGCGCGACGGGGGTCGATGCGGTTCGCGGCCAGGGCGAGGACGACGTCGGAGAGGGCGAGCTGGATGGCGTCGGCGTCTTCGAGCGGGGTGAGGTTGTGGGTGGCGTCCTGGGGCGGAATGTAGGGTTCGTAGGCCTGGCTCTTGGGCGCGCGTCGCTTACGGTTGGCCTGGTGGAAGTAGCAGAAGTTCTGCTCCTTGAGCGCGGGTGATTGGCATTTTTTGCCGCCGGTGAAGATGTGTCGGCACTCGTTGTACATTGGGTGGCTCCCCCCCCGGTATGTTTTTTGTATATTCGTCTTTTTATTGGTGGTTGCGGTTGGCGTTTACGGATTCAAGGGGGCGCGCTTCGCGCGGACTGGTTAGACCCACCCCTTCGACAGGCTCAGGGCAGGCTCTACCTCCTCGAACAGCACGTGGAGATGGAATGAGGCACCCGGTTGTGGTGTCGGCGCTCGTTGTACATGGGTGGCTACCCCTCGGTATGTTTCTTTTAAATTCGTGAGACGGCGTGGGTTAAGGCATTCTCTTGCAGGTGCATTCGGACGGAAAGGTATTAGCGATGGTGGCTCACCTTCATCGCATGGATTCTTCGGCGGATTACGCCTCAGAATGACGGCCCATACAAAATCTCCCCTAAAACACGAAAGCCCGCCATTGCGGGCGGGCTTTTTCTCTCTATATCCAGTTTAGCAATTTAGGGGGAAATAGTACGCCAAATTGCCTCGGGTATTTTCTCTTTGGAATGTGTGGGTTAGAAGATTTCTTTCGCTGGAGGGGCTTGACATCTCTGGGGGCTGACCCCAACTTGACGAATCAAGCCGTCAGGTGGATGGTTACTTTGGTGGGGGTGTGCTGTGAATAGCCCCCTACATACAGTATGACCTCTCCGGAATCCGGAGAATGATGGCAGGCTTAAGACATGATACACATGTTGAAGGCCTTTATTGACGATAGCGGAAGCGGTGGTGATTCGCCGTGGTATGTTATCGCGGGATATGTGGGAACCGTTGAAGCATGGGATGCCTTTGAGGGTCCCTGGAGAAACGTTTTAGACGGGCCGCCTAAGCTTGAATACTTCAAGGCAAGCGAAGCCGAGAGTCTTCGGTCTGAGGGTCAATGGTCGGGTATCTCAAAAGACGCCCGCAATGTGCGCATTGATGCATTAATAGGCGTAATCCAGAAATTCGCTACTCGCGCAATTTATGTGCGCATGATGCAAAAGGATTTCAACGATGTAATCAAGCCATATATCCCAAAGAAATGGGACAACGCCTATTTCTTTTTGTTCATGGGTTTTATGGCTGCGAGTACCAGCATTGAAAAGTATGTAGGGGAAGGTCAGCCGATTGAGTTCGTCTTCGATTGTGCCGAGAAAAAACGAATACAAGATCCATCTCTTCTGTTGTACGACCAATGCATGACCCTTCCACAGTTTGGCGGTCGAGTCCATAACATTCATTATGAGGACGAGAAGAAATTCACTCCCCTTCAGGCTGCCGATTTGCTGGCATGGCAGATTCGACGCAGATTTTCTGTAGATGGAGATATTCGTCCACAGTTCGAGATGGCACTCAGTGCCCCAGCCGAGCGACCATTTGAGCACATAGTTACCCGAGAGGATTTAGAGGGTTATGGAGAGCTTATGGACCGCAATGCTATGGAAAACTGGGCTGCCATGGGATTACCAGAAGAAAAGCGGCCCTGGAGGCGGCCTAGGAAATGAAGCACACTCGGGAATTTGACAAATTTGATCATGCGATGAAGACAATCCATCGGGCTGACCCAAAGGCCGTCAAAGAGGCAAACGGTCAAGGCCATGGAGCGCAGTTAGGCATAGCGCAGCTGTGGCCGGCCACGATGACAATGGCTGCCGTAATCTTCGACATAGCTTTTTAGTCTTCTGCGTTCGCCGGTTCTGCCTTGCCTCCATAAGCCGACATGAGTCCTGAAATCAGCACTGCAAGAAACAGTACGCCCAGCAGCGCCTCGATGATCGTCAACAAGCGGGCCTCGCTTGTAACCGGAGTGATGCCGGCGGCGCCGAGCGAGGTCATGGTTCCGAAGCTGTAGTAAATCGCATCGAGCCGGGTGAAGTCCGAGTGGCTGTTGACCGCGGGGTCAAGGTAAAAGGCGTGCGGCTCAAAATAGGTAGCCAACATAAAGAAGATGTTGGAAAAGCTGAAGCCGACGAAGAGATAGATGCAGAGCGCTCCGAAGATCGACTCCGAATCTGCGCTCACCTTGGAAAAGATGCGGCGGAAGATAATGGCCACGATGAAGACATCGAATGCCAATGACAGAAACGAGCTCACCACGGCGGCAGGGCTTTTGAGATAGGAAGCGTAGACGGTGTGCTGAAAGATCGACGGCACAGCCAATACCAGGGCGATTACGAGGAGCGACCGCCGCATGCTGAGAGCATAGACGGTGAAGAGAATCGCCAGAGCAAACATTGTGCGATAGACGTCATAGCGAAAATCGCTGCCGGTCGAAAAGGGATAAGAGAGCAGTACGACGAGCAGAAAAATGAACAGCCACATGAACTTGTTCTGATACCAGGCGAGTTTGCCCCTTGCGGCAACGCGAATCAATCGGGTTTCTTTCATAGTCGACAAATACGCGGCCATGCTAGCACGGCCGCGTTCCGCGCTGCAGTCCGGCAGGTGCGATTTTCCCCACCACGTCGTTTTTCAGTGAGATAATTGCTCGCTCAAGAGATAGCCCCGCAAGACCTCTCCCCGAATTCGCACCTTGAGGGGCAGCTCATGAAGGGAGAGGTATTCATGAAGCTTCGACTTCGTTCCGCCGCTGCGCTTGCAATCTTCCTGCTCATCAGCTTTCCACCCGCAAACGCGTGGAATTCCATCGGCCACATGGCCGTCGCCTACACTGCATGGCAGCAGCTGACTCCGGCCACGCGGCAGCGCGCCATTGTCCTGCTCGAGAAGAATCCCAATTACAACAAGTGGCTGTCGTACATTCCGGCCGGCACATCCGATGACGACCGCAATCTCTATGTCTTTATGATGGCCGCAACCTGGCCCGATGAAATCAAAGCGCAGGACAGCGGATACCAGCTCGATGGCGATATCCCGCCGCGTACCGCAGAAGCAACGAATAACAGCGGCTTCAGCGATAAGTACATGCACAAGTACTGGCACTTTGTGGACGTGCCATTCAGCACGGATGGAACCGCATTACCTTCGATTCCCACTCCAAACGCGCAGACACAGATCACCGCCTTTCGTCAGGCGCTTGCATCGAATGCCAGCGACGACGTGAAAGCCTATGACCTCGTCTGGATCCTGCACCTTGTCGGCGATGTGCACCAGCCCCTGCACTGCGCCGAGCGCATCACCGCAGCCGACCATCGAGGAGATGGTGGCGGCAACTCCGTCAAACTGACCAACGACCCCGGCGACCTGCACGGCTACTGGGACAACCTGCTCGGTATCGGCGAGACGAAGAACTACCAGGTAGCCGTCACCGCGGCAAAGCAGCTTCCGGAAGCGGACTCCGCCGCGTCGGACGCGAATGAAGCTGACTGGGTGCAGGAAAGCTTTCATCTCGCGCAAACAGACGTCTATGTGGCGCCCGTTGGACCGGCCCTCGGTCCCTACACGCTCGATGCAAGCTACGGGTCGAAGGCGCTCGCCATTGCCCAGCAGCGAGTCGCATTGGCCGGCGCGCGACTGGCCAATTTATTGAATACGGATCTCAAATGAGCGACGGCCTCGCTGAGCGCTTAGCAGGTAAAAGACACTCGTTGGGCGAGGAAGGGCTTCACCTAGTAATTCGTTCCTGACGCCCCAAAAGACTCTTCCAACAGAGTCAGAATCATCTGCGGCTCATGACTCGGGATGACGTGCTGCGCGCCGAGCGGTTCCGCATCTGCCACAGGAGATAGAAGAACTACCGGCATCTTCGGGTTGATTTCTTTTGCCTGGCGGATGATCTCCTCCGCCGGCATGCCATCCACGAAGCGGTGCACCACCAGAAGATCTACATTGGGGAAGCGGCGCATGAGCTCAAGGCCATAGGGACCGCTATACGCCGTCAGCACATTATGTTTCGCCGTCTCAAGCACCAGCTTCCGCGCGGAGAGTCCTTCCGGTTGCTCGACTTCAATCATCAGCACGACTAATTTCACCGGCTCCTCCAAACACTCTGTAAGTAACTCCACCCCGACGGTGAGTGTGACAACTCCATGTGACGCTTACCGGTCTTTTGGGGTTATCCAGCCGGGCCGGTGACAACTCATCCCATCGCGAAGACCCGCTGTCACAGGCTGGCCAACCAACCCGAGCGGCATGCTACCCTCAATGTTTGTGTCATTCGCACCACGGAGTATCGCTTCGATGAACCGAACCCTGAAACTCGCTGCCTGCGCCCTTGTCCTTATATCTTTCCTCGCCGCCCACGCGCAGGAAACACACGGCATCAATGTCGCCAACATCGACAACTCAGTCAAACCGGGCGACAACTTCTATCTTTACGCCAACGGCAACTGGATCAAGCGCACAGAGATCCCCGCCGATCGTCCCGGCATCGGCGTCTTCGCAGCGCTCGCCGACCTCAGCAACAAGCGCACCGCCGACCTCATCGAAGAAGCTGCGAAATCCAACGCACCGGCAGGGTCAGGCCAGCGCAAAATCGCCGACCTCTACAACTCCTACATGGACGAGGCTGGCATCGAAGGCAAAGGCCTCGCCCCGCTGCGTCCGCACCTCGACGCCATCGCCGCCATCAAAGATCGAAACGATCTCGCTCGCGCCCTCGGCGAGAGCCTCCGCGCGGACGTTGACGCCCTCAACAACACCAACTTCCACACCTCCAACTTGTTCGGCCTCTGGGTCGCGCCGGGCTTCAACGACTCCGACCACTACACCGGCTACCTGATGCAGGGCGGCCTCGAACTCCCCGACCGCGAATACTATCTGAGCGACAATCCGCACATGCGCGATATTCGCACCAAGTACCAGGCCCATGTCGCCGCCATGCTTAAGCTCGCGGGTTTCGATAACGCTGAGACGCGCGCCGCCAGCATCGTCGCGCTGGAACACGAGATCGCCGAGAAGCACATCCCGCTCGATGAAAACCAGGACATCCAAAAGGCCAACAACACCTGGGAGCCAGCTGATTTCGCGACCAAGGCACCGGGTCTCAGCTGGACGGAATTCTTTCAAGCAGCGGGACTCGACAAGCAACCCAGTTTCATCGTCTGGCAGCCCACTGCCTTCATCGGCGAAGCTGCCATTGTCGCGTCCGCTCCGCTCGACACCTGGAAAGACTGGCTTTCCTACCACGTCATTGAAGACTCTGCCGTCATCCTGCCCAAGTCCTTCGCCGACGAGCGCTTTGCCTTCTTTGGCCAAACACTGGGCGGCACGCCCCAGCAGCGCCCGCGCTGGCAGCGCGGCATCCTGGTCGTCAACGGTTTGCTCGGCGACGAGGTAGGCAAGGTCTATGCGCAGCGCTACTTCCCGCCCGAGGCCAAAGAACAAGCGCAAACCATGGTCGCGAACCTCATCGCTGCTTTCCACAAGCGCATTGACGCGCTCACATGGATGGCACCAGCCACCAAAGCGGAAGCCCATGCCAAGCTCGATACCCTCTACGTAGGCATCGGCTATCCAGAAACCTGGCAGGACTACTCCAACTACGAAGTCAAGCCTGACGACATCTTCGGCAACATCTGGCGCGGCAGCCTTGCCGAGTATCAGCGCGAGATCGCGCGCCTGGGCACCGCTGTCAACCGCAGGGAGTGGTGCATGACACCGCAGACCGTCAACGCCGTGAACCTGCCGCTGCAAAACGCGCTTAACTTCCCTGCTGCCATCCTGCAGCCGCCCTTCTTCGATCCGAAGGCTCCCGCGGCAGCTAACTATGGAGCTATCGGCAGCGTCATCGGCCACGAAATCAGCCACACCTTTGACTCCGAAGGCGCCGCATTCGACTCGAAAGGCCGCGTCCGCAACTGGTGGACTCCCGAAGACCTCGCCCACTTCAACGCGTCCACTGCCAAATTAGCGGCGCAGTACGACGCATATTTCCCCTTCCCCGACCTCCACGTCAACGGCAAGCAGACTTTAGGTGAGGACATTGCCGACGTAGCCGGGATTGCCGCAGCCTACGACGGCTATCACGCCTCGCTCAAGGGCAAAATCGCACCCCAGCAGAACGGATTCTCGGGCGACCAGCAATTCTTCATCGCCTTCGGCCAAAACTGGGGATCAAAGACACGCGAAGCAGCGCTCCGGCGGCAGGTGCTCACCAATGAGCACGCCCCCGCCGAATACCGCGCCGATACGGTGCGAAACATCGACGCATGGTATGCGGCCTTCACCGTGAAGCCAGGGGAAAAACTCTACCTCGCCCCGCCCGACCGCGTCCGCATCTGGTAGGGCGGCCTTGTAGATTCAGGGGTGGGATCCGGTTCCTGGTTTAAGTCCGATCCAGTTGTTACCGCCTAGGTAAACCGCGTCCGTTTCCACAACAGCCAGCCGCAGCCAATCGCGGCGAAGACCAGGACCACACACAACGCCGCCGTCCAGACGAGATTCATTTCGAGGGGAGGCACCTGCGCCTGCAATCCGAGCCAGAGGAATATCGTAACCGCAGCGGCTACAATTAGAATATCCCACCAGGGACGCTTCCCTTTTTCTGCGTCGCCGTGCATGGTCCCGAACTGGGCAGCCACGCAATCCTCAAAGCGCAGCCCGTACTTCTCGCACTCGCGCGAGATCGCATCGCGCCCCGAAGCCTGCTCGCGCGCCGGAGCCGCCGCTGAGCTGATGAACACCGCGCCGGCGATCATCAGCAGGGAGCCCAGTACGACCATCCAGCGACCCTCATTGCTCACATGCGCCAGCTCAGCAAAGACCAGCACGCCCCATGCGAGCCCCCAAAGCTGGTTCGTGTTTGACAGGGGAATCCCGCGGCCGATGCCGATGTACTTCGTCGCATACTGCTGGAATAGATCGCCAATTACCCAGCAGAAGCCGCCCAGGAAGATCCAGAAGACCACGTGCCGCGCCATATAGAGTTCGACGTGCAGTTCTGGATACCCGTAGCAGTTCTCGCAGTGGGCGTCACCCTGCTGGCGTGGCTGCACTGATGAGCAAGCGTGTGAGCGCTGCTAAGACGACGCATGCCTCGATGCACGGCCTCGGCGTGGCCTGCGGTCTTGCCGCCGGTGTTTGGCTGGGCGGAGCCGAGGCTCCAACGAAGCTCGTGAATGTAGGCATTTCGCCCTTCGCGGTTTCGCTGGCGATGGTGCTCGGCGTCTTTGTAGCGCGCTGGACGCTGCCGACGCTTGTGAAAGGCACGGACTACGTCTTCAGGGATCTGTTTGCCAAGCCCCACCTGATTGTCTGGGCGGTGCTCGCCGGCGCGCTGTGGGCGGTCGCCAATACGCTCACGGTCTTCGCCATTCGCGATGTGGGCTTGGCGATCGCCTTTCCGCTGTGGAACGCCAACAGCCTGATCGGCATCTTCTGGGGCTGGCTGCTCTTCCAGGAGATGCGCGGCGCGGGCTTCCGCATCGGGGCAAGAGTGGTGGGCGGTGCGCTGGGCATAGTAGCCGGCGCGGTCGTGCTGGCATTTGTAACCGTGCAGCATACAAATACGGCGCATGCGCAGGCGGTGCACGGAATCCTGGCGGCGCTGGGCGCAAGTCTGGTGTGGGGCACGATGTATGTGCCATACCGCA
>Ga0206862_1250_pt2 | contig 11484 bp, 5 predicted proteins | sample Alteio_BWOrgCont_43_FD_152625 | JGI IMG/M metagenome (GOLD analysis project Ga0206862, IMG submission 152625) | Enriched cells from forest soil in Barre Woods Harvard Forest LTER site, Petersham, Massachusetts, United States -... | ecosystem: Environmental > Terrestrial > Soil > Temperate forest > O... | reverse complement strand
TGGCCTGGGCACGGCGACTAGAGTTGACGCGATTGTCATTCGCTGGCCGAGCGGACAAGTCGACAAATTAGGGCCGACGGCGGTCGACCAAGAGCTCGTAGTGCAAGAGGGACATGGAGTCGTTAACAGAATGGCTGCAAAGAGGGATTGACATAACAATCTGCCGGTCTACGCAATTTGGTAGATTGACGAATTCCAACCTTCAGATATTCATAGACATCCTGACCGTAACCTTCGTAAGTTACTGAATCATTTGGCGCAGTGGTTTGGTTTGACAAGTGCCTCCCTACCCCAAAAGGACTATTTTGCCATGTCTCGGAATAGCGGGAATGTTGGCAAGATTGGTTGACAAAACACTGCGCTAGGTGCAGAATTTTGCGCACTTCGGATTTAGTAATAATGCGGCGCACCCTGAGCTAGGGATCGACGTCGATGGGATTGTAAGATCTCCAGCCGCGACCAGAGTTGACGACAAAGGTTCTGATTAGAATTTTCGTGCACCGACAAAAAAACAGGTCACACCGATTTCCAGGGGGTAGGTAAATGAGAAGATTGCAGTTTTGCCTCGCAGTATTCGCCGTGTTGGCTCTAACCTTCAGCGCATCCGCTCAGGTGCAATTCGCCCAGCTTGCTGGAACCGTGCTCGACCCCACTGGCGCAGCGATCGCAAACGCCAAAGTGACGGCCACCAAGCCGGCAACCGGTGAAAGCTTCACCGCCACCACCAATTCCACCGGCAACTACACGGTGAAAGAAGTGCCGCCAGGCGTCTATAAAATTACGGTTGAGGCTCCCGGTTTCAAGACATCTACCAACAATGGCATAACTGCGGATGCCGGCACGATTGCCCATGTGGACTTCAAATTGTTAATCGGCAAAGCTTCGGAAACAGTCGAAGTCACCGGCGAAGCTTCCCAGGTCAATACAGAAGATTCAAAACTCGCCACCACGGTGAACTCGACCCAGATCAGCAACCTGCCCTTGAACGGCCGCAATGTCTATGACTTGATGCAGCTTGCACCGGGTGCCGTGAACGTGACCGGCGTCGACATGGAAGCTGGCCACAATACCGTCGTCAACGGCGTTCGCGAAGACTTCAATGGGTTTCTCATCAACGGCGAATCGAATAAGGACATCAGCGGCGGCGAAAATAACACACCTATCCAGGATACAGTCGCGGAATTCCAGCAGCTGACCTTGAACATGTCCGCGCAATACGGAAGCAGCGCTGGCAGCATCAATAACCTGGTCACCAAATCTGGCACCAACAGCATCCACGGCAGCGTTTGGGAGTACGTCCGCAACAATGATCTCGATGCGAACCAGTACTTCCTGAACCAGGTTGGCCAGCCCATTCCGCCACTGCACTTCAATCAGTTCGGAGCCACCGTGGGCGGCCCAATCATCAAAGACAAACTCTTTTTCTTCGCCGCCTACCAGGGAGACCGTTTCACTGAATCCGCTCCTCCTGCTCCCATCACCGTGGAATCACCGGATTGGCGAGCTGCGGTGGCAGCCGGCGCCCCGAACTCCGTGGCCGCTCTCTTGTATAACAACTTCGCCCCGTCCATCGTCGGATCTGAGAGCCAGACCTGCGGAACGCTAGCCGCTCCGACGGTAGCCAACGGCCCTTGCAGTCTGGATGGATATGTCATCACAAACGGGGGAGTTAGCAACGCTTCGGGAACCTTAACCCCGAACTACACAAATTGGCTGTGCGCACTGCCGCAGATTATACCTGTAATTGGAGTTACGGCTGCGGACGTCGCGAACGCAGCAGGGACGTGCAATCTCACGGTAACACCCGGCACTATGACTCGAAGCGCGGCCTTCCAGAATACCAGCGTTGCCCTTTTCGGCGACCAAACCCAGCCGCTCGGCAATCTGTTCAATGGCAATGAAGCGATGGGGAGAATCGACTATAACCACGATCAGAACAATCGTGTTTTCGTGGAATTCAACTGGCAGCATCAAACCGACCGTTACGGCCCGTGCAGCGCCGCTTGCACCCGCGGCTTTTCGAATCCCACTAACGACTATTTCCCAAACGGACAACTCAGTTACGTTCACACCTTCTCGCCCACCATCTTGAATGAACTCAAGCTGGGCTACACCCAGAACAATACCCAGGTCGGCACCAACCTGCCGGGCGTTCCCTTTATCGCATTCCTCGACAGTACAACCGGGTTCGGTTCTTACAACGGTTACCCGCAATATTTCAAAGATCACGAGTACAGCTACGGGGATATGGTCTCCATCAGCCACGGCAACCACAACTTTAAGATCGGAGCCGATCTGCGCCGCAATCTGGAGAACAGCATCTTCAACGTTGCTCGTCCCTCCTATCTGTTTAACGATCCAATTTGGTTCGCGGCCGATACCCCGGGAAGCGAAGTTGCGGGCGTCGATCCAGACTTCTGCAGCGGGCCCCCTTGTTCCGCCTCATCCTATAATCCAAACCCGCAAGGCGTACTTGACGCCAGCCAGCGCCACTGGCGCAACTGGGAAGTCGGAGCCTATTTCCAGGATGATTGGAAGGCCACCAAGCGCTTGACCTTGAATCTTGGCCTGCGCTGGGACTTCTACAAGCGGCACACTGAAGAAGACGGCTTGGCGACGACCTTCGCTCTGGGACCGGCCTCAAGTACATTGCCTGGAATTGCCGGTCAGGTTCAGACTGCAAATGCTCCGTTTGGGGGCCCGGGTTGCGATCCGACGGCGGCCCCTGGTTTCGCTCCAAACACTCAGATTCTGGCAGGGGTATGCGGTCCCGGCGGATTCGCACCAGCGAGCAGCCTAGGCCCAAACAAGTATCGCGACTTTGGCCCACGCATAGGCTTTGCCTGGGATGTGTTCGGCGACGGCAAGACCTCTCTGCGCGGCGGCTTCGGCATATCGTATGAGGGCACGCTGTACAACCCGCTCTCCAACTCCCGCTGGAATCCTCCGTATTACTCCTTCAATGAAGCTGGAGTCCTTAACGGTCTACCAAATAGCACCCTCATTTACGGACCGACGACATGCGCCACTGTTGTCAACGGCGTGTGCACGCCCAGCGGAGCGGCGCCAACGTATACCGGTGCTCCCAGCAATCCCGGGCAAGGCGCTGGCGCGCAGGCGGTGGGAAATCTTACCGGTTGGGTTAGCGCCAACCCGGACGCTGCCTTCCTTACCGGCATCGTCCTACCCCAGGGCATCCGCGACCCATACGTCTATAACTACTACCTAGGCTTTCAGCGCGAAATCGCAGCCAAGTGGGTGTTGGAAGCCAACTACGTTGGTACCGCCGGTCACATGCTGTTCCGAGCCCAGCAGATCAACCGCGCAGTCGGCGGTAATTTGCCAGAAGGATCATGTGTTACCAACAACATTAACGAGAATGTCTGCAGTCTGCTGAATAGTACGATCGGCACAACTGGCAACGCAATTAACGGCTCCGGTGTCCCCAACCCAAACTATGCGGTCTTGCGCCAATGGGCCAATGCCAATAACTCCAACTACAACGCTTTGCAAATTTCGCTCAAAAAGCAGATGACCCATGGCGTATTGTTCAATGCCAATTACACCTGGAGCCACTCCATCGATAACGGATCGTCCTGGCACGACGCCGCGACAACCGCAGCCGGTGCAGCAGCCGGTGATGGCTACAGCACCGACCTTACCAATCAAGGTCTGGACCGCGGCAACTCCGTATTCGATATCCGTCAACGCCTGTCGTTCAACTATGTCTGGAACCTGCCCGGTCAAGATCTCCACGGGATTGAAGGTCTCCTGGTCGGTGGCTGGACCCTCAACGGCATCTGGTCATTCCAGAGTGGTGCGCACTGGTCGCCGTATGCTCACCTCACTGGGCCTGATCTCGTCGAGCCAGGCACAGTTAATAACCCGGGCGGTCCGACTGCCTGTAGCTCAGGCGATATTCCAAACAATTGCGAAAACATCGGCGGAGAGTGGACGCTCGATGGCCAATTCCCGGGCATTGATCGTCCCGACAGCAGCATGAGCCATTTCTCTCAATCCAGGTCAGCATGGAAAAACGGTTGGCCGAATTTCGGCTTTTTCAGCCCAACGGCGCCTGGTTCCTACACGGCAACTGGCTACCCAACCCTATCCGCCCCTTGCTTGGCTTGCGTCGGCACCCTCGGACGCAACACCTTCACCGGCCCCGGACAATGGGTCACCGATATGACGTTAGGCAAGACCTTCAGGCTCACCGAGCGCTTCAACCTGAAGTTCGAAGCCTCGGCGTTCAATATTTTCAACCGCGCCAACTTCCTGCTGGCAACCACTGGCGGAGGGGCCAACAACAGTCTCGACAACCCGCTCTTCGGCGAAGCCGCTGGAACTCTTAATGCCAGAAATCTTCAGCTAGGATTAAAGCTGATCTTCTAACCAATAACCGAAGATTTCGGATACTATAGGCTCGACCCGCATGGGTCGGGCCTATTTTCTCTTTGCCCTGAAATCTCTACCCGGGCCTCAGTGGAACGCAGCGGTGAAACATGTTCCGCAAACTTCATCTCCCGCTCTGCTCTCTAATCTTCCTCTTCTCCGCCCTTGCGTTTCCCCAGGACAACGGCCGAGTGATCGGGCAGGTCCGCGTCGTCCGGGGAGACTTTCCCTCCCACGCCGTCATGGTCGAACTTCAACTCCACGGCGCGACCGTCACCAGTATGTACACCGACGGCGAAGGCCGCTTCGGATTTTACGAGCTCCAGTCGAATCTCTATCACGTAATCGTGAATGACGCCGACTATTACCCCGTCGACGAGCAGGTGAACCTGAATCTGATGGAGTCACAATTCGCCATGGCGCAGATTCAGCTTCGCCCGCGCGAAAAAAAGAACGCCGATCCATTGGACAAGCAGGTTGCGGGGAGTAATCCCTTTATCGTCGATACGGCGGAATACAACAAACGCTTTCCTAAAAAGGCAGTGAAGGAATATGACAAAGGGCTGGAGGCCGAACAGCAAGGCAAGAAAGATGCGGCCGTGGAGCACTATGAAGCGTCCCTGAAAGTTGCGCCCGACTACTATCCAGCGCACAACAATCTGGGCATACTGTACTTGGGCAATTCCGATTTCAAGTCGGCCGAAGAACAGTTTCGCGACGCCGTCCGCCTCGACCAGAACGAGGCGCAAGCCTATTTCAATTTAAGTAACGTTCTCATCTTGACCAGGCGCTTTGCCGAAGCTCAAATCACACTTGCCCAAGGCCTGCAACGTCGTCCCGATTCCGCTTTCGGAAATTTTCTCCAGGGCTGTTTGTACGATCAAACCGGTATGCTATCCGCAGCCGAGAACAGCCTTGAGAATGCCTTGCGCCTTGATCCCAAGATGCCGCAGGTCCATCTCCAACTAGTAAACCTGTATCTTCAGCAGAATCGTCGCTCGGATGCCATCAAACAGTTACAGGCCTTTCTGCAGGACTTTCCGAACGCTCCGGCAGCGCCCAAAGCTAGAGAAATTCTTAACAAACTCCAGAGCGCAGAAGGCGCGAATCGCTGATGGTGGACGGGTATCCTCGCGAGCTTGCCGTTAGCGGACCAACCACAGTGGTTGGTGGTACGGTGTTTCAACGGGCAGCTGCCCCACAGAACCTCACTTCAAGCTTGCATGCAGTGTCATACTCAGCGCGCGCCTGAGTCGGCTTTCCCGTGCGCTGATAATCAAGCGCCAGATTTAAATGCGCCTCCGCCAGCTTCGGATCGAGTTCAATGGCACGCTGATGTTCACGTACCGCCTTTGTTATTCGACCAGTCTGGCTGTAACAGATACCTAAGAAGTTGTGCAGTTTGGCATTTTCCAGCCCAAGTGAAAGTGCCTTCTCCAGGTGCAGCGCCGCGCCGGCATAGTCCTTTTGCTGAAAGAGCGTCATTCCCGTCTGTTGCTGCCCTGGAGAAAAATTAGGCTGGATGGCAATCGCTTTCTGATAAGCGGCCAGCGCTTCTGCACGATCACTTCCCGCATTAAGCAACCCAATCTGATACCACGCCCTATAATTTTGAGGATTGCTCTGCACAGCTTTGTTGAGCCAGTTTTTCGCGTCTTCGACGCGACCGAGTTTCGACAAAGCCAGGGCTAGCCCCGTCATCGCGTTGTCGAAGTTCGGATTCAACTCCAGGGAGCGATGCAATTGATCGGCTGCCCGCTCCCAGTTCTGCTGGCGCAACGTGGACTCGCCCAGCATGAACGGAATCACATAAATTTGCGGATCCTTCTGTTGGACCTCTGTGAGCAGAGCCTCAGCCTGATGGTCATCTTCGCGCTGATAAGCGTCCCCCGCCTTCAGTATGGCATTGAACTCCCACAATTTATCCTTGGGGTCGGCCAACCCTTGCTTGAGCGCCTCCGGTGAAACTGCGGTGCGAAATCCGAAGTAGCCGAGAGCTCGCAATTTTTCCTGGGCGTCGGGACTCAGATTTCCAGCAGCGGTGCTCTGACGCGCGAAGGGATTATGAGCGAGCAGTGCCTGCATCTTCTCCCGAAGTACGGCGACTGTGGCGGGTTGCTCGCTGGCAATATTTCGCGTTTCTTCGGGATCAGTTTCAAGATCGTACAACTCCGGTTTGGGAGCTTCGATAAAGTGAAAGCGTTCACTCTCGAGCGCGTGCAGCGGGCTCCAACCAAAAGAACTGAACGGATAGAAGGTTTCGCTATACGCCAGATCTTTTGCCGTTTCAGCTGGCGTCTGATTCGCGCTCGACTTGGCACTTAACTTTGCATCCAGTAAAGACTTCGATTGAAACTGTGCGTGGATCGAATCATTCGAATCTTTTAGTCCAGCAAGTTGCAGGAGTGTGGGGGCTACGGTCGTGGTCTCCACCAGATCACGGTTACGACTGGGCGTAATGCCGCTCCCAACGGGCGGTTTCACGATCAGCGGGACATGCACGGTAGCGTTGTAGATGAAGAATCCGTGTTCGTCTTCGCCGTGTTCTCCTAATGACTCGCCGTGATCGCTGAGTGCAACAATCAGCGAAGAATCATAAAGGTGGTTCTGCTTGAGCCATGACATCAGATTGCCGAGTTCATGATCCGCGTAGGCAATCTCGCCATCGTAGAGGTGACTGCGATACTCAGAGCGAAAGGGTTCCGGAGGATCGTATGGACTGTGCGGATCATAAAGGTGCAGCCACAGAAAAAACGGGCGCCGCGGAGTTTTTTTCAACCACGCAATCGCATGCGCTACACTTTCTCCGGCGCGACGGTCCACCAGGCTGACATCTTTTTTTTCAAAAGTCTCCGCCGAAAATGCGTCGTCGTAAAAGCCGAAGCCGCGTGACAATCCCCAACTACGGTCGAGAACAAAGGCGCTGACCACGGCTCCAGTGGCGTAACCTTCCTGTTGAAAGGCCTGGGCTACAGATCGAAATTGTGGAGCTAGAGGCTGACCGGTGAAATCCTGCACACCATCCTGAAAAGGGTACGCTCCGGTGAGAATCACCGCATGGGAGGGCCACGTCAGTGGAACCTGTGCGATGGCGCGCTCAAATACGACACCATCGTGAGCCAGTGCATCGAGCGTAGGAGTTTTGACGGTTTGCGCTCCATAACATCCCACATGATCGGCGCGCAGAGTATCGATGGTGATCAAAATAACGCTGGGGCGAGGAATACTCGGGCTAGGATTCGCCTTAGTCCTAAGGACTCTAACTGGAGCAACTTGAGCAAACGCGTCCGCCGCAAAAAACGCCACAGGAACAAGCACAGCCGCAAACTGGAGAAGCCACCGGATGGAGAGGCACCGAGACATGCGTCTAGTGCGGCGCCAGTTGTTGCGCGCGTCGCGTCTCCTCATCGGCCTCGGCCGTGAGTCCCTTGGCGGTCAGAGCCTTAGCTAATGACTCGTGCATTATGGGCTCTTGCGGCTCCAACTCCACGGCGCGGCGCAACTCTGTAATCGCTTCGTCGAGTTGGTTCTGATAGAGCAGGGTCTCACCCAGGGCACGATGTCCACGCGCAAGTTCTGGATTAATCATGACCGATTGCCGGAACGCCGCTGCCGCCGGCTCCAATTCCCTCTTCTGCAAGAACGCCACTCCCAGATTGAATGCAGCTTCAAAATTAGTGCCGTCGAGTTGCAAGGTTCGCTGCAGCGTCGCAATGGCGGCGTCGAATTGTCCCAAATGAGCCTGTGCCATTCCGAGGTTGAAAAAAGCAAGCGAGTAGTCAGGGCTGAGCTGGATTGTTTTCTGGAGCTCGTCGACGGCTTCGGGAAACATTTTCATGCGATAGTAATTCAGGCCTTGAAGATAGTGAACCGGAACTGAGTTGGGATCGGCCTTCATCGCATTCTTGAGTTCTTCAATGGACTCTTGATAGCGTCCGTGCTGGCTGTTGGAGACGGCATCGGAGATCAACTCATAAGCAGCAATGCGATCTTTCGGATCCGGCAAATTGCGATCGCTCACGCCCGCGTCACTTCCTCCAGAAAATCCCGCATAGCCCAGCGACTTCAATCGCTCCATCAGCGCCGGATCCAGGCCAGTCTTCTCCGCCATCTCCTTGCCCGCACTATATTCGCGAATCATGCCGTTGAGCTTGGCGCGCATCTCCTCAGCCACCGCGCTTTTATCGGTGAACAAGTTATGAACTTCGCCCGGATCATTCGTCAAATCGTACAGTTCCGGTCGCGGTGCATCGATGAAGTGGTATTTTGTATTCTCCGAACCTCGCAATTCGCTCCAGTTGAAGTGAATTCGCGGCAGAAACGTCTCGCCATAGAGAACGCGATCACGCGCAGCCGCATCATCGCGATCCTGCAACTCGGGAAGCAAACTCCGCCCTTGCGCTTGTGACGGAATCGCCACTCCCAGCGCACTAAGAACCGTAGGCATCAAATCGACCAGTGAAACCGGATTGGCAACCACACGCGCCTCAGTATTATCTGGCAAGCGGATAATGAGCGGCACATGCATGGTTGCGTTGTAAATAAAAAAACCGTGTGTTTTCTCGCCATGTTCTCCCAGACTCTCGCCGTGGTCACCGCAAAGCACGATCACCGTATTCTTATAAATTCCCTTCTCTTTTAAAAACCGCAGCAGCCGTCCCACCTGCTCATCCGCGAAAGCAATCTCGCCATCGTAAGGCTGGGAAGCATATTCGCGGCTATACGGTTCCGAAAGATGATAAGGAAAGTGCGGATCGTAAAGATGCATCCACAGAAAAAACTTCTTCTGCGAATTCTTGGCCAGCCAATCCAGCGCCTCATCGGCAACAACATTTCCTGGACGTTGCATCTCGTCCAGATTTGCTTCGTCCAGCCGGTTGAAATCAAAGTGGTCGTAATAAAAATCAAATCCCTGATTCAGTCCAAACCGCGCGTCCAGCACCGCCGCCGCAACCACCGCTCCCGTCTCATACCCGCTCTGTTTCAGAACCGAAGCCAGCGTAGGCTGAAGCGGACTAAGTTTATTCGCGCTGAAATCATGCATTCCGGTGAACATGGGATATGTACCCGTCAGCATTGAGGTGTGCGACGGCAAGGTCACCGGGACAACTGCAAACGCCCGGTCAAAGCGCGTTCCATCAGCGGCCAGGCCGTCGATGTTCGGTGTCTTGATTTGCTTGTATCCATAGCAGCCGACGTGGTCGGCGCGTAGCGTATCGATGGTGATCAAGACCACATTCAGTGCCGGTTTAGCCAGTGCTGGTTTAGCGGAAGCTTGCGCCGCCGCTGGAAGCGCGGCCAACGCCACTAAGATGATGATCAATCGACAAAAAGAGGAGGCCATCAGTGAGTTCAGTTTATCGCATGTTTCACCGTGAAAGATGCCTGGACGGCCTGCGGAGAGAATCTAGCGCGCCGGGCCATTATGATACGCTGGGCGATTATGAAACGGTTATCCATTCTTACTGGAATCATATTCATACAGATATTTGCCGTGGCAGTAATGCTCAGTGTTCCGGCATCGGGCCAGACATCTCCGCAAAGTCCTCCTGACGTCTACCTCATCACCATCGACACCCTGCGCGCCGACCACGTCGGTTGCTACGGATACAAACGGGTAGAAACGCCCGCGCTTGATGCGCTAGCTGCCGACGGCATCCGCTTCACCCAAGCCTTTACCCATAGCCCGATCACCAACACATCGCACATCACGATCCTCACCGGCCTTTTGCCCAGCGTCCACGGCGTCACCGATTTCGGAGTTCCACTCTCCCCGCAACACGTCACCGCCGCTGAACTGCTGAAGAAGCACGGCTACCAAACCGCCGCCTTCATCGGAGCCGTCATCCTCGACAGCAACACACTAGCTCCCGGCCTCGATCGCGGCTTCGATTTCTATGACAACTTTCCCAAGTCGGATGACAAAGATAAAGATACCGACGGCAAACCGAAACCTCACTGGGGACGCGTCGAGCGCCGCGGCATGGACGTAGTCGACCACGCCGAAACCTGGTTCACGAAACATCCCACCGGACCGCACTTTGTCTGGATTCACCTCTACGATCCGCACGATCCTTACGAACCGCCGCCGCCATTCTCCGAGAAATACAAAGACCATCTCTACGACGGAGAAATTGCCTACGCCGATTCCGCCGTCGCTCACTGGATCGCTTTCCTGAAAAAAGCGGGAGTCTACGACAACGCCATCATCATGGTCACTGGCGATCACGGCGAAGGCCTGGGCGAGCATGGAGAAGAAACTCACGGCCTCTTTCTCTACGACTCCACACTGCACATTCCGCTGCTGCTAAAAATGCCCGCAGCCGCGAATCACGGAACCGTGATCAATGCCCAGGTGCGCACCACCGACATTCTCCCGACCATTCTTTCCGTCACCGGAGTGGCCGCCCCGCCCGAGCTCAACGGCGAGTCGCTGCTTCCCTTACTAGCCAATCAGTTAATGGCCAATCAGTCCACGCCCTCAACCCGCGAACTCTTCGGAGAAACTGATTATCCCCTGCGCTGGGGATGGGCGCCTCTGCGCGCGGTCCGCACAGAAAATGCCAAGTTCATCAAGGCTCCGCGCCCCGAACTCTACGACCTCAAGGCCGATCCCAGGGAGTTGAAGAATCTCTACCTTCCTGCCAGCTCAAAATTTGAGAGCATGCAGCAAAACATGCAAACAGAAATGTCCAAGTGGGAGGCTAAGCTTCCACCGCCAACTGCCGCCGCCAAAGCCGAAGAAAATCTGCCCGATCCGAAAGATAAAATCGGAGTCCAGAACCTGCTCCACAACGCCATGCTCGCCGGCGACGACAATCGTCAAAATGATGCCCGCCAGTTCTTAGAAAAAGCCCTGCAGCTCGATCCCAACTCCCCCACCACGCTCCGTCAACTGGGCGAACTCGAGCTAGCCGCAGGAGACAACACCCAAGCCGCCGCGCATCTCAAGCGAGCCGAAGCACTTCGTCCCGATGATTCCACCGCCGCATACGAATTAGGCGAAGCCCTGCAGAAATCCAACGATTGGCCGGGAGCCCGCGATGCTCTTGAAGCAAGTCTGAAGCTGGCGCCCGATCAAATATCCGCCAG
>Ga0206862_1258_pt1 | contig 11492 bp, 15 predicted proteins | sample Alteio_BWOrgCont_43_FD_152625 | JGI IMG/M metagenome (GOLD analysis project Ga0206862, IMG submission 152625) | Enriched cells from forest soil in Barre Woods Harvard Forest LTER site, Petersham, Massachusetts, United States -... | ecosystem: Environmental > Terrestrial > Soil > Temperate forest >... | reverse complement strand
GAAAGATCCAAGACCTGAAGAATGTGTGAGGAGGTCTTGGACTGTGATTTGTTGCGCGAGCGATTCTTTCATCCATCCTTCAAGATAATTGCTGATAGGAGTTGTAAGAGAAATTTGCTTGCGTTCGACCAGTTGTGCGATAGCGACTGAGGTAAACAGCTTTCCGATTGATGCAAGATTGAATTTGGTATTTAAATTATTTGAAGCATTAAAGGGGCGATAGGCCAAGCCGTAGGCTTGTTCAAAAAGGATTTCATTGTTTTTTGCTAATAAAAATGCACCTGAGAAATTTTCAACTTTAGCAGCATCTTCAAGTGCAGTTGATATTTTTTTTACAATTACTTTATCGGCATTTGTGTTATTAGCGGTGCTTGGATCATGATTATCATTACTACAGCCGATTAGAGCCATAAGAAAAAAGCAAAGCAGCAATTTCATTTTCCTTCCCTTCATGATTTCTTTACTCATTGTCGATTCGACTGACAACATGTTTTAGAACGAACTCAAAAGCTTCATCGAAATTCCAATGCGTTTGATGTGGCAGCAAAACACTCATGTCAACTTGGAAGTCTGTATTCAGGCGTTTTTGTATCATATTGCTATGGAATATGTCTTTAGTAATTGCGATTCCATCATTCTCGCAGTATTTGTGAAAGATTTGGATCACCCTGTCAATCTCAGCGAGTTGTTTTGAAAATACAAACCATATATCAAATAAATCTCTGCCCTTTCTTCTTTGATAAAGTGCCCTGAGTTTGGTGGCCAGCAATTCTTCAACCTCATAGGTCACAATGGTGCAATCACCTTTAAACCACTCTGAATTCATGGAATAAGGAATTAGGACCGGGGATAACACCTGAAAATGCTCGGTGGTATTAATTTCTACCTTCAATTTTGCAGGTAGGTTATTGATTCCTGCGTATTGGTAAACGAGTTTTGCGCTACGTTCTGTCAGTTTCCGCTTAGGATTTCCTAACCAAGGATCTAATGCATTTCTTATGGCATTCAAAGTCTCCCCAATGGGCTCGGGTCTTTTCTGCACAAAGTCAATATCCTCACTGTAGCGTGCCGGTGGATTGAAAATTAGTTTGTTCAGCGCAGTGCCACCTCTGAAGATGAGACTATTTTGAACTTGTGGTTGATTATAGAGGTCGATCAAAGCACGGCTGATTACCATATCTTGTTCGACCATTGCTAATGTTTGCCATGGAACTTGTGTCCGCCAGCTTTCAATATAACTTTGTGGGATCATATATCGCTCTCGATAGTTGTATTTTCAATGATATTCCATCTCTTACTGCGTTCAAAATCTTCGAAATCTTGCTCATTAGCGAGGGGAACATAACGTCGCCTTTGCGTTGCTAAATAATCACTTAGTTTTTCTACCGTTGTTTTTACGATGGTATCATCCATGGGCTCTATTTTTTCTAAAATATATCCAAGCCTTTGAACCCATGCTTTTTCATCTGAAGATTGTGCTAGCGTGAGTAATTTATCGGGATCTATTGACTCAATAAGTTCTGATAAGACTGTAGCAATATGATTGAGTCCACCACTCTTGGCGGAATATCGTAACAAGTCCATCGCAGTTACTTCAGGCGTGGAAATTTTCAAATAGCCTGTATTTACTGTAATGTTTCTAGTTGGAAGACCTGTTATTGATTTTTTGTAAATGCATTCGATATGAATCTGACCAAAGTTTAAAGGTTTTATGAAACGCTTGTTCGAGATAATTTGAAAGGATGCTGGTTTTTGATGAGCCGCACCATAGTAAGCTGCGGCAGACAACAAGGCAACGTAATATTCAGCGTTCACATAGTCCATTAAAATAGGGACGAGTTCTTCGGCAGGAATGCAACCATAGGCTTGATGCTCTGGGGGAACGATGACATAAAGTCCACTTGCAGGGCTTATGATTTCACCACGTTTTTTTGCACGGTAGACAGAAGTTAAAATATTATCTCTCTTAAGTTGAAGATCTCGCATAGCTTGATCGAGTGTAAAGGAACGCTTTCCTTTACTCCGGATTTCCTTAAGATAAATTGAAAACCTTTCCATGTGTTAAAAATGTTCCTTTTAGACATTATAAATACATGTTACGGCTTTTTTTGCCTTTTGTCAACTCTTCATCTTCTTGATTTTTAAGATATTTTAAAAGTATACTTCGATTTCAAATTTTTTTATTGGCTTATCAATGTTAAGTTGGCAGCAAATCGTAGAGAATTATATCATCCGACATTCTAGTTTGATTTGTCGAGCCACAGCGCCATTACGAGAACGATTCAATATTCAGTATTTTACCTATCATCGGATAGACCGAAAAGGAAAATACACTGTTTTAGTAGATCGCCCTGACTGGGCAGAACACTATGTAGAAGAAAAATTTTATCTTAATGATCCCTATTTGCGACACCCAGACGTTTATCAATCCGGCTTTTGCTTGATAGAGCAGCATGGATCGGAAGAACATTTAAAGAAAATCCTTAAAGATGGCAAGGAGATCTTTAATTTGGATCAAGGGATTACGCTCATTCAAAAGCAGGCTGATTGTGTAGAATTTTTTGGATTTGCTGCAAATAAGGCAACAAGCCTCTTAGATAAACTCTACTTAAACCACCCTTGGGTGCTGCAATCTTTTGCTAATCATTTCAAACAAGAGCTGCAATCCATTCTTTTTCGAATGGAAGCAGAAGCAGGAAGCTTAACTCAACTTAAAGGGGAAGACTTCTATACAAAACAACTCATTCGTCCCGATATTTGCTCAGATGTACTTTCGGATTATCTTAAGGACTTGGCAAAGGGGAATAGTAAAATAGCCTTATTGTCATCCAGAGAAAGAGAATGTATTCAACATCTCTTATTAGGCAGGTCGGCACGCGAGACAGGATGTTATTTAAAGTTGTCTCCCAGGACGATTGAGTTCTATTTTGAGAACATTAAAAACAAATGGGGTTGTTCTAGCAAACGCGAAATTTTATCCTTGGCTAAACAATTTGAATCTGTGATTTTATCACTCGATCACTGAGATCATTAAACGAATGCATTCGAGCATTATAGAAGCAAGAAACGTGATGACCGATATCTATCCCAGTCATTCCCTCGATAGTGCATCATGTATCTACCGTAATTCTTACGGTATTTGATTATTTCATGACTATTCTACAATGGTTATTTAATAAGGAGAAAAGCCATGAGGTTATTCATTACCCTAGCGAGTGTTTTTTGTTTAAATTCTATTTATTCTGAGGAATGTATGCAGCCACTTAAAGTTTTACAACAGTTTGAAAATTGTTACGATGCTATGTGTCCGGCACGGGAGAAAAGCGATGAAGCATGTATTTGGCTAAGTGATATTCCCCATCCATTTTTCAATGTAGTCATGCATCTGTCTTGTCAAGATGCCGCGCACAAAATTGACACACTACTTGGGATGGTTTCGCAAGAACTTCCTCTCTCGTTCTGGGTCCATCCAGAGAATCATGTACAAGGACTAGAAAAGATTCTACAAGACAGAAATTTTATTCCTATAATTAAATGTCCCTTAATGGCTTGGTCAGTCCAGAACATTTCCTCAACCTTGTGCGACATTCGTCCAGTGCATGACAATAATATGAATGCTTTCATGGAGATTACTGCGCAAGTTTTGGAGATAGGTGGCGATGTTAAAGAGGCTTATGCGAAGTTTATCAATCAAGCGCCTATTGAGAAATATCTTTTATATTTGAATGGAAATCCAATTGCAACAGGAATTCTTGTTCTACATGAAAATGTGGGGGGCATTTTTAATATTGCTGTCCTTCACGAATATCAAAAAAAGGGGTATGGTAGAGCAATTATGCAATTTTTGATGAATCGAGCTTATTCTTTAGGTCTTTTTCAACTTGTTTTACTTAGCTCGCCTTCAGCAGAACAGTTTTATCTTGATTTGGGATTTGAAAAGACTTTCGACATTGATGTTTTTGCTAAAATTTAAAATATTGTATTGTTGGGGCTTCTCTTCTCTTAGCCCCTTTTAGTATTTACAGAGGGCAAGGTTTAAGAAGAGGCTAACGAAAACTTTTTCTGTTCGCGTTTAGATTTCCATATTCGGTCATGCACCGTTCAGTTAGCCTCTATAAGCATATTCATTGGCTCGTCATATGGCAGCTGAGTATCTCGGTAATACAGCATTGCTGATTGAATATATTCCATATCTTTATGAATATTCAATCTTATACCCTTCTTGCGGCATGTGTTTGTCGGATAACCAGAGTCCATTATCAGGCAAATATATGACAACGTTTGCATGGATTGGAGACAGATTTCTTCCTCCGGGATAAATGTTGGCATCATAAATCACTAGGGCGCTTCTTAGCTTCTTTTGAGTGAGATTAAGGCTCATTTCGAGCTTTTTTATCCTACTTTTAAGAGACCTCGTCATACTTCTTTGTCTCCATTTCTAAAGCTTTTATGCGCTTTTCTAAATCATAAGCCTCTATGGCCCTTACAAATGAATCCACAATTTTAGACAAGTCTTCCCCTTCACTAGGTGTGATATTTCCACAGCTTACAGCGGCGATGATTGCAGCAATCGCTTTTAAAGCATCACTTGAAGTTTCCAAGGCTGGCAATGCTATTTCAATGTCCCTGCTTTTCTTGGCGGGTATTGTTCGTTCTAAAACAAGTTTGATTGCCTGAATATTACCCAAGCAAGCCTCTTCAACCAACTTTCGAGAAATATTGTCTAACTCTCTTTTCATAAGAGGAGCCCGACTTAAGAGCAGTGACGGTGTCTCGTTTCCATTCTTTAGCCTCTTTGAATGATTCAAAATTCCTCGATAGATGTTCGCCGTTTTTAATGCGAATTTGTACACGATAAGAGGTTCCTTTGACACCTTCAATTTTTGTGATGCCTGGCTCTTGTGTTTTTGCCATATACAATATTCTCCCAACAATCGTTTTTGGTTACTGTGCAGGATTTGTGCAGAATCGATAAAAAAGCGATTTTGCAACGCAAAAATGCACAGTGTTTATTAATGGGTTGTATATTGTTGGGAAGCCGGTGTGGAATGGCTTATGGGATCGGAAGAGGTAGGATTCGAACCTACGTCACCATTGCTGGTGAATCTGTTTTCGAGACAGCACTTTTTGGGTGATTACTGTCACACCTATCGAGCTTTATTTTCAATATTTCTTAAGCCACAGGCAGAGCCTGTGGCTATATGCTAGAGTCGCTTTCGCGGCTTTATAAATCCTTAAACACTTGTGAGCGTATTGAGTTCTTGCCTATCCTTCAGCTTTTCCATGGTGAATAACCCTATAAAGCCGAAAATTCCCAAGCAGAGCGCTACAGGAATTACAGTTAATCCATATACAAGCGAATCGGATATTTCAGTTCCTCCCACAACACTAATAGTGGCACCTATAGTAGCATGGAAAGCATAACCAAAGATCATAATGATCATATTTGCAACGGCTGTAGTTAATCCCGCCACTTCGACGCGTACATAGGTTGAGGCTTTGTAAATAGCTAATATCTGATAAGCACAGCAAACACCGATTACGATAAGACTCAAAGATAATAGGTCGGATGTCAAATGTGTATAGAGCAATAAAGAAAAACAAGCAGCCATAGCTACCCCAGCCCCCTATGATCGTAGCTAGATAGCTGCCCACTTTATCTGCAATCAAACTCAAGACAGGCGCCCCAAAGCACATACCCATGTAAATCATCGACGGCATGCTGGCAGCAACTGTACTGTCAAAACCATAAACCTGCTTAAAAAATACAGTTCCCCATACATCAGCGAACCCTTCCAAGGTCCCCACCATCAATCCTGCAAAAATACAGGAAAAGATAACTTTTCCATTGGTCAAAACTTCTTTTACATCAGCTACTACAGTTCCTTGAGAAGTGCTTTTCTCATTGGGAATGATCCAATAGGTAATACCTGCTAGTACCAGTCCTATAACGGAGAAAAGCTGTATCACTGTTTGATAACCAAAAGTATCCACCATATAGCTGACAGGACCTCCTCCATAAATTGCACCAATTAAGCCGATCGTGACAGAGAAGCTTAACATACGTGGAAAACGTTCTTCGCTAAAAGTCATGCGAATAATCTTAAAGACGCCTAATATTGCCGCAGAAGCGCCTGCCCCTATCAGAAATCTTCCAGTTATTGGATAAATCCAATGATCCGCAAACAACAACGGCAGCATACCAATGACTGTGAGAAGTATGCATCCGGTCATAATTTTTTTAGGACCGAAGCGGTCAAGCATGATCCCTACAGGCAAATGCATTAATGAATAGCCAATATAATAGATACCTGAAAATTGACCAAAGGTTGCCGCACTCATGTCAAACTGTTCCATAATATCGTTTAACATGATATTAGGCATGACTCTTAAAATGTATTGATAGGCATAGAACAGCGAGGCAACGACCCATATCGCCCACGCAATTGCCCGAGAATTTAAATAAAACGATTTCATAAAATTAATCCTGCTAAACAAAGTTTAATAATTGGTCTTCTAGACCCTCTTAAATAAAAAAAAACTGTAGAGAAAATAATTATGTTTATTGTGCCTGTTGGCACAGAAGGAATGATGGAAGGAGGGATAAAGAAAAAATGAGGGCAGCAGGCAGTCTGAAGGAACCGCAGCCAGGCTGACCCATTGAATATTTATTGTTTTTCTTAATGTCCATATGCAAAACGATATCATATCGGGGTAAAAAAAGCAATCGAAATTTACTCTAAATTAATTATTTTAATTGGAATTTTTACTTCTAGATGCTATAACAATATACCATTATTAAAAATATAGATAGGTATATGCATGAATTCTGTAACACAAAGTAGTGTTCCCCTCAACAGTGAAATAGATTACTATTGTCAAGGAAATTACCAAGAAGCAGTTGAGTGGGCGGGTACGATCGCAGCTCCTGATTCACCTCACTTCTTAGCCATCGCCATTGTAGTTCAACAGAAATTTGAACCTTCGATTCTAATGAAAAAGGGATCTCAAATGGTGGAAGGTGAAGTTTTACCTGAGGATGAAGGGGAACTTTTACCTAAAGACTTGGGACATGAGCTGAAGATGTTACCACCACCAGAAATTCTTGACCCTGCGTTTCTTCCTATTGTAAATTCTGAGGTTCCCCGCAGACCCATGTGTATTACTAGAACGGAAGAAAGGCTAGACAATATGAATTCAGTACTTTTTTCAGTTTATCGCAACGATACTGATAAACCTATTTTAAAATTATTATACGGAAGAGTTATACAAGAAGCTTTTAAAATAACACACAATCCTAACACAAAAGATGTTTTAAAAAGTTCCTTTAATGTCTTAACTCGAGTTTTATTTAGCAGCACACCGCCTTATTTTCCTGTCAGCTTATTAGAAAAAAGCTTCCTTGGACTTACTCCAAATGACGTACAAGATATAGCAAGCAATTTTAAACAATCAGAATTTTGCCTCGAGCCAAGAGCTGTTAAACTATTGGGCGGCTGTTTTGATCATGGGAAAATTGAAAAAACTGTCACGAAACTCTCATTTGTATTAGAAGGTACTAAAATTACTACGAACCAGGAAAAGACGACAAGCACCACTAAGTTTATTGATGTGAGGCATCGAATACAAGCATCTTTTATTATATAACTATCCCGAAAATTTGAATTTAGAAAAAATATTAACGCAAAGAAGCAAAGGCGCAATGACGCAAAGGAAATACGCTCCCCTGGGGTATTGACGGACGTATTACTTTTGCTTCTTTGCGTTAACATTTTCATATTTTCAGTTCTGTCTGTTGGCAAAAAAAAGTGATTTAAGCTAAAATCTTTGGTTTTGCAAAAGTTGCCACTTTTCGATAATTTTTGACATTACAATGCAATTCCAAAAAATCATGCACGTAAAAATATGAGTCAGGATCACGTTGAAATTTATACAGATGGGGGCTGCTGGGGCAATCCAGGGCCCGGTGGATGGGGTGCATTATTGCGCTACCAACAGCGCGAGAAAACCCTTTCTGGATGCGAAGCCTATACAACTAATAATCGAATGGAAATGATTGCAGCCATTGAAGCCCTGAAAGCACTTAAAACGACATGCAAAGTGCGGCTCATTACCGACTCCTCCTATCTTAAAGACGGGATCTCGGAATGGCTGACAAATTGGAAGAAAAATGGGTGGCGAACTAAAGAAAAAAGTTTGGTGAAAAACATCGATCTCTGGATAGAGTTAGACCGGCTGATTGCCAAGCATCAAGTGGAATGGTCCTGGGTCAAAGGACATGCAGGACACAGAGAAAATGAAATCGCCGACCAGTTAGCTCAGTCAGCCATAAAAAAATACCTTATAGATCTAGGGATCAAGCATCTCTCCGAACCCGATATGTTCAGAAATCACTAACTCAAAATTCTCACAAGACATACTATATAACGTTAAGGTAACCAGCATCTGATTCTAAGGCGACAAGCCATTTATAAGGTAACCAGGCCGACATACCCTCTGTGTTCTCTGTGCCTCTGTGTTTCAAATACTTGCAGTTGTTCTCGATCGCGCCTTATTTTTGAAACACAGAGGCACAGAGAACACAGAGGGTAAGTCGCCCTGGTTACCTTATAAATTGGCTTGTCGCCTTTAAAGCTGACCTGCTACCTACCCTGTGAATTAGGCGGATTTACAACTTTCCTGTCTGCATCCTGAACTTTGGGTTTAAAGGGGTTTTTTATATTCAAAACCCTCAACGAGCGCTTTTTCCTTTGGACTGATTCCATTAGAAGCGCTGTCTATTTTAACATCTTTAATATTTTTTTTCAGCTCCTCGTTGTCTCCTGCAACTATTTCTGCGCGTACCTTCATCAATATCTGCCCCATGATATTTTTTCCAGTTCCATCTAAGTTATCTCCAAAAAAATCTTGAGGTTCTCCTGGAATCCCGTGTTCAATAATGGCTGCATTGCCCGTAGCTAAAAGCAGGGCTTTCAAATCAGAATTTTGGAATTTTAGCCTTACAGCATTTTCTAGGGCTCCAATACTCACCTTGTTCCAGCTAGGATTTCTTAAGGTACTATTAGGAATATTATCTATTTTGCCTTCATTTGCGCAATTGAGAGCATCATTGGGATTCATTTTTTGAAATAGCCTCCCGTAGCCCTTCTAATTTCTCTTTTTTATTCACATCGACATTCCCATCTGGATCAACAGGACTGTAGTTAAATTTTTCAGCCTGGTAAGCGGCCTCTACCGAAGCAAAATTCTTTTGCTGGATCACCAAAAGAGATGGAAAAGGGCTTTTTTAAATCTTTAAATTCATAGAAATTACTGAATACACCTGTTAGTTTTGATTCATCTGGAGTATAAAATAGAATCACTCCTGTTTTAGCGAGTTCTCTAATTTGATTACAATGTCCTTCTATGGAATCAGCAGGAACATGTGCAAGCTGCTCTTGGATTGAACTTCTCATTTTCTTAACTTCCTCTTGCGAAACACCCAGCTTCTGAGTGGGTTCCATTTGAGTTTGCTTAGGCACTAAATTATTTAGGCTTGTTTCCATATTACCCTCCTTTAATAAAAATGACAAAATTACTCGATTATTTTTAAGATAAAATATAGATCCATTTAATTTTGTGCAAAATATGTGCCAATTCTTTGGGTATAAGGCACATAACCGGGATAATTGGAATTATTGATTTGACATATTTCAAATAATTTTTTATAATAAAATCTTATCATAAAATCTTATTATAATATTTAGTGTATTTAACATAGGTTCCTTGTGAATAATACATATAAAACAATCAATGTATCTTCAACAAATCATTTTGAAATTCCACTACCTGAAGATGTCAATAAACTAGATGAGACTCTTTTCTCTCTCCATAGAGAAATTGAAAGTCAGTATCATGATTTACCCTGGCCGCTCCATATTCAAAAAATCATTGTTCTAACAGAAATAATAGGAGGAAGGGGGGATATTGCCGCAGCAGCAAAAGCGATTGCCTTAATGCAAAAGATCTCCTCCGGTCTTAGTTTTGATTGGGTATTGAAAGGAGGCAGGGAGCATAACCCGATCTCATTTTTGAATTGTGAGGATCCTTCAAAAATAGGAATTAGATATTTGGATGATCCGACACCTGATAACAAGCCAGGAGATTTTCTTCTCGCAGGTCCTGTAAGACTTAGCTGGGACACTGGTTACATTGAAAAAAGAATCTCGCGAAAAATTGCCGGACCTACTTTTGGATTTATGGAAAATGCAGAAGCTCTCTGTACTTTTTTGGAAGGCATTCCTCAACTCATTATCAAAAATTCTAAACCAGAAAGTAGTTTCGATAACATTTATCAAAAATTACATTCATATATTTTCCCTTCAAGCTCGAATAGTATGTCTGGTCTTTTACCGATGGGAATCCGATCAGGATCAGGTGTATTTTTGGATCATTCTCGAATAAACGCACCCCTCTCACGCGAATATTGCTGCCCTTCCTATCTCCTTCAGATCGAGGATGAAGACCTTAGAAAAGATATTTTAGAGGCAATGAATGTGTTCGACACAGAATCACAACCTGATTACGATTTGCATTCTTTTAATTCAGGATATGCGCACTATCCCGCTTCTTGGGGGAAATTTATTGATTGTGTTGCTATCCATGAAAAGAATAAACATGTAGTGGTTGTATTAAATCATCGTGGATCAATGAGAGAGAGTTATTCTCTATCAAGTCAAGACTTTCAAGATAAAATTTTTGATTCAAATCGTCTTACATTTCTTAAAAGAAAAGGCTTTAGCAATGTCATATTCAAGGGGGAGGGACAAGACGCTTGTTTCTTGCAAAAAAATGAAAATTCAGAATCAACACGTTCCTTGACTGTTATTGTCCGTCCATCTTTCCATCCTAATGATATGCGACGCATGCAACTTGCTTCAGAACGGCTCCTATCCACTGGAGATAATAGCGCTGTTGAAGCATTGTGTGCTAAATGTATACTTTACTTCTATGAGGTTGTTGCAAATGGGGGGTTGCAAGTGGCGCTTCCTTGAGCAACAAATAGACCTTGCTAACACAATTTCTCCTAATCTGGGCAAATTGCTCGCTCTATTTGCCAGTGATCTCGCTTCCACAATTAAGCCCGATGCAAGAAATATGGAGGAGCTGGAACAATTATTGAATAACTCTTGTTTGAACGATGCAACTATTCAATTTTGCAATCGTGTGATTTTAGATTATTCATTCCATAACAGGCTCGAGGCAGCTCTTAAACGCACAATTTGGCATCATTGTATTCCTGATCTGAAAAAAGTTGAAGCAGAAACCTTAGATGAACAGTTTCGGACTGGTCTTGTGGATTATCTTATTAATCCGGAATCTTCCAATAAAATCCTTCATGTTACACGCATTCAAAAACTAGGCGAGCGTGTACAAGAAATAGTCAATCAATACCTACTCAGTCAACATCAATAGCGTGTTTTGAAATACGTTCGACACCAGCTTAAGAGGCA
>Ga0206862_1166_pt2 | contig 11683 bp, 7 predicted proteins | sample Alteio_BWOrgCont_43_FD_152625 | JGI IMG/M metagenome (GOLD analysis project Ga0206862, IMG submission 152625) | Enriched cells from forest soil in Barre Woods Harvard Forest LTER site, Petersham, Massachusetts, United States -... | ecosystem: Environmental > Terrestrial > Soil > Temperate forest > O... | reverse complement strand
ATATCCTAGTTGACGAGCACTCTCCGAGTCGAGTTTGACGCCACGGCAAACCTAAGCGAGAATTGAAAGATACCAGTGGGCCTGTGGCGCAGCTGGGAGCGCGCTTCCATGGCATGGAAGAGGTCGTCGGTTCGATCCCGACCAGGTCCACCAACATAACCTTCCCATTTCGCCTCCGATTTGGATAGACCTACGTCACCTACCCTGTTAGGCGCGGAATACTGCACTCGAACATCCTTTCACTACAGTCTCTACCGGATTGCTCTCTTTTAACCATGACAGAGACACTGGGGTCACCCCCGGAGTCGAGTGACAACTTCTCTTAAGTCGCGCCGTCGCTTGGAAGATCGCATACGCAATCTGTCTGCTCAAGCCGTGGCCGCCACGGACCTTGCTGAGCTGGATGCAATTCTTAAAGAGCTGAGAGTTGCCCTCCGTAAGCATGTTGAATACCTGAGAAAAATAGCCAGCGAGCAGCATGTCCCTTCGCAACGACGTCGTCCAACTTAGAAATTCCACCATTGTTCGACATCGAACATACCTGTCATGGCGGGCGTTGTAATAATGCCGCTTCACCGATGACTTCACCCGGAAATAACCGGATCCACGAGCTTTGCTCGCTGATTGCGGTGGAAGAGAATCGGCAAAGGTTTCAGAAGCTTTGTGAAGAACTAAATCGCATCTTGAGCGCCAAAGAGGAGAGGCTCCAGGACAAAGAGCCCTATGGCGAAACCAACGATTAGTTCTCGCTTGAGCCGAGTCGATCTTATCTGTTAATAGGCATCTGCTATCGACATCTACCTTGCAAGAAATCGGTCAGGATGTGGCACTTGCAGTGCGGGAAGGCCAAGGGGGGCGTTCGCCGTATCTTCTCCTCTCCCATCTCCGCGAACATCAGTCAGATGATGAGCGGCACTACAGGTTCCCTGAAGTGAACTGAAATCGACCTGTTGCATCGAACTTAGCGTGACTACTTTGGTGAACGGAAATACAATCCTTAAGAAACCGATAAGATCGCCGCGGGCGAACAATCTCCGTGGCACGCTGCATCCCGGCGCCCGTTCTGACGCGGCAGGCAAAGCGGTGAACAATCTGGTGCTACTGTCACTCCCAGATGAAGAGTACAACTTACTGCGACCTCATCTGGAACCAGCGGAATTACCCCAATATGACATCTTGCATGAGCCTGGTGACAAGATCGATTTCGCCTATTTTCTGAATGAGGGTATGACTTCCCTGGTGGCGCTCAGCAGTGATGGCAGAAGCGTAGAAGTTGGTATCGTCGGCAAGGAAGGCATGGTGGGAATGTCACTGACCATGGGCCTGCAACGAGGTATCTTTCGTGCGATTATGCAGATGCCAGGGAGCGGATCGCGTATACGGGCGGAAGTTTTCCAGGAAGTGTTGGTGTGCGCGTCAACACTTCGACTTGAACTCAGCCGCTTCGCCCTAATGCATGGGATGCAGGTCGCTCAACTTGCTGCTTGCAATCGACTGCATGACATTGAGCAGCGGCTAGGCCGCTGGCTACTCATGTGCCAGGACCGCATAGATTCCCAGCTTCTCCCCCTGACTCATGAATTCCTCGCGCAGATGCTGGGCACCGGACGTCCGAGTGTGAGTTTGGCGGCGCGGGAATTGGAAGATGCCGGGCTGATTGAAAATTTGCGAGGCAGCGTCAAAATATTGAACCGCAAGGGCCTCGAACAAGCGGCATGCGAGTGCTATGGAGTTATACAGCACTTTAATGGCGGCCTTGGCCTGAAATAACTACCGAGGCGCCGATTTACACGTTGCCGGGTGATCGATCACTTTGGAGAACAAGCGACCACCCGCTACTTAATGGTTCCTCCCACGCACACATTAATCGGAGCAAAGCCAGCGGTAAATGGCGAGCCGGATAGCTGCGTCAGAGCGCCATTGCTGGCGTTGATGCTATAGCCCAGAAGATCAACCGAGTTGGCGACATACAGGAATTTTCCGGAGGGATCGGCGGCTACTCCGCGAGTAGCTCCTCCGCCTCCAGTAAATGGCGAGCCCTTGACATTGGTAAGCCCTCCAGTCGAGTTATCGATCACGTAGGCGTTAATTGTGCTGTCGTTATTAGTCATATAAACATAGCTCCCCGTTACATCGGTCGTGATGCCCCACGGATTCGAGCCGCCGGGAATTTCGGTGCCCACGAGAGTCAATTTTCCTGTGCTGGCATCGATGCTGTAGGCCGTGGCGCCAACGTTACCGAACGAACCGCCATTGGCCGCATATACATATCGGCCAGTGGGATCGACTGTGACCCAACTGGGCCCACTGTCTCCTGAAGGCGGCAGAAACGGAGAACCTTTGACTACCGTTAGTTTGCCGGTGGTGGCATTGATACCGAACACGGTAATACCCGCGGTATCTGCGCAACACTCTTCCCCTACCATCAGAAAGCGCCCCGTGGGATCGACCGCGACCGAATCGGGCGCCACCAAATCCGACGTGAACGGAGAACCCTTGATTGAAGTGAGCACGCCACTCGTGGCATTGATGGAGTAAGCGTAAACACCGTTGGTATCAATGGCAACGGCGTAAACAAACCGGCTGCTGGGATCGACAGCTACGTCGTAAGGGCTACTTCCAGTTGCGATCGTCCCCACGGATGTTAGAGCGCCAGTTGTGGCGTTTACGGTATATTCGCCGACCGTGTTCGAACCATCGGCGTTCGCGGTGTAAACAAACTTACCATTGGACGAAGCGGCGATAGCACGGGGATCCCCGCTCCCGAAGGGCGAGCCCGTGATTGTGGTCAGCGCCCCAGACGTGGGATTCACCGAGAGTACGGCAACAGAATCTTCAAAGTCCGCGGCGAAAGCATAACTAGGTGTGTATGTGATTTTGGTGGTTCCAGAACTAATTGCTAATGCCGCGGGATTTTCCCGTGCTCGAATGGGTCCAGGGACTAAGGCAGTTAACGCGCCACTGCTACTGTTGAGCTTGAAGCCGGAAACGTCATACGAAGTCGCGTTGCCCGTGAACACAAACTTCCCACTAGGATCGACCGCGACAGACGAGGGAGCAGTGCCAGCCTTCACCGGCGAGCCCGAAACCGCAGTCAGTGCGCCGGTTGTCGAATTGATAGTGAACTCGGAAACATTGTTCGACCCGGAATTGGATACGTAAACAAATTTTGAAGAGGAATTGACGGCAACGGCCGATGGCTTTGTTCCGGCGGCAAACGGCGAACCTGTTATGGCCGTGAGCACGCCGCTGCTCGAATTCAGGCTATAGCCAGAAACGTTACCGGAGCCGCTGTTCGCCACATAGACGAACTTTCCCGATGGAGCAACAAATAACCCAACCGAGGTTGTTCCAGCCGCAAACGGTGAACCAGAGATCGCTGTCAGCGCGCCATTGGATGTGTTGATGGTATAAGCAGAAACATCGCTCGATCCACTGTTGACCACATAGAGAAACTTGCCTGACGGATCAACCTGCAGCGCCACGGGATTGGTTCCGGTGGTAAATGGCGATCCGGCAATCGCTGTCAATGCTCCGGTACTGCTGTTGATGGTATATGCGGAAATGTCTCCCGAAGTTTTGTTGGCGACATACAGAAATTTGCCGGCCGGATCGGTAGCCGCTGCTGAGGGTGCGGTCTTCGCGGCGAACGGAGAGCCAGTTACAGCGGTGAGACTACCATTTTGCAGGTTCACCGAAAATGCCGATACGTTGCTCGATCCGGAGTTCGATACGTATAGGAATTCGCCATTAGGCGTGACTGTTACTCCTATAGGATTCTTGCCAACCACAACATAGCCGTCAGCGCGCAATAATCCGCTGGTTGCGTTGACGGTGAAAATAGAAACCGTATTGTCTTTCTGGTTGGCGACAAATGCAAACCTCGGCACTGCGGCGCCGAAAGAGAAAAAACTGAAGGCGAAGAGTGACGCGAGGGTAAGAAGCGCTTTCGAAACCAGATGGAAGATACGCATACCAACACCTCTTTAAGCGGCACAAGTATACTCCAGTTAACAAGCTTTTAAGGGATGGTTGTCACTGCGAAATGGGGCTCTGGTCGGGCACTCTGGCGCTTTGTCATAGGCTGTTGAGGCATTAGTACCTGCCGCATTCTACGGCCGGATTTGGGCAGAATTTTATCCAGCAAAAGCCTGGCCTTCCGCTGCCAGCATCCCGATAAGCAACAGCACGATCATGACGGCAGTATGTATGTTATTCGCTTGAAATGCTAGCCTGAAACGGCGATGCGCGACCGACTTTTCCATTACTTCGCAATCATTGTGTTCACGTTGCTTTTGCTTACCGCGAACTCATCGAGTGCCACTGTCCCGAATTGGATTGTCGTCAACCAACCCGCCCGTCTCGTCAACGGAACGCCGGTGCTCTTTCGAGTTACTATGCAGACGCAGATCCGCACACTCTCGGGTACATGGCTGGGACACGAGATCGCGTTCAGTTACGATGCGAGTCACAAATCATGGTTCGCGCTGGCCGGGGTCAGTCTGGAAACGAAGCCCGGCATTTACCCCTTAGAACTTCATGCCGAAACTTCTTCAGGACGACTTAACGAACAATCCGCCCAACAGACGATCGCATTCGAAAAGAAGATTCAAGTGGAACACCAACGCTATCCCCGCGTGCTATTGAAGGTTCCGGGACGATACACCGCGCCCAGCCCCGAAGATCAGCGCGAGATCGAACAAGATAAGGAAACGAAGGCAGAGATTTTCAAGACCGTCAGCCCAGAGCGCGAATGGACGGGATCGTTCGCTCCTCCAGTGGACGCCGCGATCTCGGATGTGTTCGGAGTCGAACGCGTTTTCAATGGCTCCGTTCAGAGCACGCATCAAGGGCTGGATTTCCGCGTGCCCGGCGGAACCTCGGTTGCAGCCGTCAATAGTGGACGGGTCATTCTGGCAAGGCCTTTATTCTTTGAAGGGAATTGCGTGGTGATCGACCATGGACAGGGACTTCTGACGCTCTATCTGCATCTCTCGAAATTCTTGGTTAAGGAAGGCGACGATGTGAGTAAGGGCCAGGCGATTGCAGTGAGTGGTGGAACAGGGCTTGCTACCGGGCCCCATTTGCACCTTGCTGTGCGCTGGCAGGGGGTGTATCTGGATCCGCAGGTGTTGCTTAAACTAAATTTGCCGTGAGAAGAGACGAAGTTAGTAGCCGGAAGCTTGCATAGCGTCTTCGACATCCAACACGCCATCACGAAAGACAACGCTTCTTCCTGAGATCGCGGGAATGCGCTCGCCGGGGACAATAATTCCGACGAGATTCAGCGGATCTGCGGCTGCTATGACGATGCGTTCGGTATTGGCATTCTGCGGCAGCTTGCGGTGGGCGCGCAAACTCTCTACGGCTACGGGAAGCGCGAATTGTTCTCCTATAAATCCGTCCACGAAGCGGCCGCCCCGAATTTCGCCACGATCCTCCAGACGGCGATAGCCAATTTGCAATTCCCGCCAGCGGGGCAGATTGGTTTCACGCACCAGCAAGTCGCGGAAGACTACGCCATAGCGGCGCAACAACATCCAGCAGCAGGACTCGACGCTGCGGTCGCGATCGGCGCCTTCGGTGTGCAGCAGCGACCAGCGTCCGGGCGCATGGCGCGGACGTCGGGCGTTGGCGGGCACTTTTCCCAGCGTCTTACTAAGGCCGCTGCCTGACGTGTTTTTCGGCGTCACCAACGCACGAAGATTTTCGAATCCATCGGCGGTCACTAGACCTGCGGCGACGAGTTCCCACAGCCCGGTTTCGACCTCTGCCTTGAGGCGGCCGGTGGCTCGCACCATATCCGGAAAGAACAGCGCACCTCGTTGCTTCAAGAGTTCCAGCAGCGCCTGCGCCACGGGACTCAAGTACCCAGTAGCAGAATCCTCCGCTCCGGGATGATGAGGACGGAGCCAGTCGGCGTCTTCCCGAACAAAGAATGCGATCGGCGCAACCCGCGTTGGAATCACACGGCGGCGGTTTTCGCGGCCATTCTCATCGGGTCCTGTCGTTTCAAGGGTTGCTGGATGTGGCGACAGACGGCCCCATCCCACCACACCTGCGAGGCAGAGCTGATCAAGATAGGCGGGATCGTAGTCCGAGATTCTGCGGGCAAGCACGAATCGTTCCCAAGCGCTCGCTGGAATTTCAAAACCCTGCAACTGGCGGATCACTTCTAGGGTTCCGTGCTCACCGCAGACTTGCGTGCCCGGAGCGAGGTGCTGCCAGCGCAAAAGCCAATTCATGAATTGCGCTGCGGTAACCGGGGCGATCTGCTTGCGCAAAGTTGCTACCGTCAGGCGATGGATGCGCGCCAAGAGACGGCGCTCGCACCACTCGGTTTCGGTTGCCGAGGACGTTGCCGGACGCGAATCGGCGGGGCGGAACTGGCCACGGAGGATTGCTCCGCTAGCTTCCATTCGTAGTAAGGCTTTTTCTATCTCGGTTGCCGGAAGTCCTAGCAACTCGCCAATTTCTGATGCAGCAGTTGGACCAAGATGTGGCATCCATCCTTGAACCGCGGTTAGTAGTGCGTCATCTGAGCTTGGCTTGGACCGGCTCGGCATGTCTTTGGTTGTTGCTGTCGTTTCCTGATTTGTAGCCAGAGACGGGACCAGCCCCGGCTCCACAGGATGGATTGCCCTGAACCATTCCAGGCGCTCGGCGGCAACCCAATATTGTTTACTTGCAATTTCTGCTATGACTGCACGATTCTCCCGTTCCAGGCGATCGAAGAATCCATGCCAGTTGGCAGTTAGCATTGAGCTCGGGGCTGCGAGCGGCGAATGCATATCGGGATGAGTGAGAGCTGATGGCTGCAACTTTCTATCCACCGGCATCATTACCAGCGTATGGAGTACATCGTGCAACTCATCAGCGTCGCGCACATCGGGCCATGCCTCTTGCTGCACCTGTGCGATGGCTGCCGGATCGAGCGCACCTACTTCTTCGAGCACAGAAGCTGGTAACATTCGCCGCATCTCGACTGCTCGAGCACGGCGCTCTTCGAGTGGTGCATCGTCTAGATAGGCGTATGGATTTGCGTTCAATATTTCGTGAGAGAATTGCGACGGCACAGGAGTGTCGACCGCGAGGCAACGGATCCGTCCTTGCTCGATACCGCGCAACACATCGCCCAGACCTTCGATATCGAGCGCCTCGGTGAGCACGTCTTTCATCACCTCGCCCACAAGTGGATGGTCCGGAATCTTGATGTCACCCTCGATATTTTCCTGGCAAGCGGCTACGTCGGGAAAAACTGAAGCCAGTAGATCGTCGGAGCGCATGCGCTGAATCTGCGGTGGAACTCTCTTGCCACCTTGAAAACGCAACAGGGCGAGAGCTCGGGTTGCGTCCCAGCGCCAGCGGGTTTGGAAAATGGGCGAGGCCAGCGCCGCTTGCTCTAAGATCGGCCGCATGGTTTCGGAATGCAGAAATTGAAAAACATCGGCGAGAGGAAAACTGTGCTGCTCGGCGAGCGCTATGTTCAATCCATTATCGGTGGCAGCTGCTTGCAGTTCGAAATTGAAACCGCGACAGAAGCGCTTGCGTAAGGCCAATCCCCACGCTTTGTTGATGCGGCCGCCGAATGGAGCATGGATAATTACCTGCATCCCGCCGCCTTCGTCGAAGAATCTTTCGGCGATGATTGTCTTCTGTGTGGGCACGTCGCCGAGCACGACCCGGCCTTCGAGCGTGTACTGAATGAGTTGTTCGGCTCCGGATAGATCCAGTCCGCATTCTTCTTGCAGCCAACTGACGGCTTCTGCCACGACGGGAAGGTTGCGCCATCCTTCTACGGGAATTACGCTGGGCAGCCGGTCGCTGATTGCCTTGCGCAAGTCGCCGAGCTGCTCGGAGAGTTCGGCGGTGCGGGCTGGAGCTTCTCCTCGCCAGAACGGCACGGTGGGCGGCGCGCCGTGCGCGTCTTCCACCAAGACGCGCGAGGTTCTGCCTTCTACTCGCCTTATGCGCCAGGAAGTGTTGCCTAGCAGCATGATGTCGCCAGCCATACTTTCTACCGCGAAGTCTTCGTCAACGGTGCCAACTGTGCCGCCGTCTGGTTCAGCGACTACGGTGAACAGGGAATTGTCGGGGATCGCGCCACCGCTGGTGATGGCGGCCAGGCGCGCGCCTCGGCGGGCTCGGAGCTTGCGATTGATGCGGTCGTGATGCAGATATGAGCCGTAACGTCCGCGCTGCGAAGAAATTCCTTCGGAGAGCATGGTGAGGACGTTGTCGAACGTCTTGCGCGAAAGGTTGCGATAGGGATAGGCGCGTTTTACGAGCGCGAATAACTCATCTTCATCCCAGCCGTCATTACTCTTATCACCATTCTTATCGCCCGCTTGGTTCGCTGTTGCGGCGCTGCCAGAAGCTGCGCAGCAAGCTACGATCTGCTGCGCCAGAACATCGAGTGAAGCTTCCGGAAAAATCAGACGATCCAGATCGCCCAACCGAATCGCTCGCACGAGCACGGCGCATTCCGCCAGATCATCCCGTGTGGTGACAAAAAATCGTCCCTTAGGGACGGCACCTCGCCAGTGACCCGAGCGGCCCACCCGTTGCAAAGCGACCGCAATCGAACGCGGCGAACTGATGTGACACACCAAGTCCACCGTTCCCACGTCAATGCCAAGTTCGAGTGACGCCGTCGCTACCAGAACTTTTATCTGACCTTCCTTCAGCTTACGCTCCGCCTCCAAACGCAGTTTTCGCGACAGACTGCCATGATGCGCTGCGACGTTATCTTCACCCAACCGCTCGCCGAGTTGATGGGCAATGCGCTCAGCCAGGCGCCGCGTATTTACGAACACAAGTGTTGATCGGTGCGCATTTACTAGTTGCACGATGCGTTCGTAAATCTCGTCCCACATTTCGTTCGACGCGACCGGGCCCAGTTCAGACGACGGAACCTCAACTCCGAGATCGAGCTTCCGCTTGTGTCCAACGTTCACGATTACGGGATCGCGGCGAGGATTTGTGGAATCAGAGTTGCCAGCTAAGAATCGTGCCACTTCTTCGATAGGTTTCTGCGTCGCGGACAAACCGATGCGCGCAGGCGGTCGATGAGTCAAGGCCTCAAGCCGCTCTAGTGAAAGCGAAAGATGTACACCCCTCTTGTCATCAGCCACAGCGTGAATCTCGTCGACAATAACCGTCTCGACATCACGCAGGATCGCTCGGCTTTTCTCCGCCGTCAGCAGGATGTAGAACGACTCGGGAGTCGTAACCAGAATGTGCGGAGGGCGCTTCAGCATGAGGCGCCGGTCTTTCATTAATGTGTCACCGGTGCGTACGGCCGTGCGAATCTCAGGCATCAACAGGCCTCGATCTCCAGCCATTTGCAGAATTTCTCCGAGCGGAACTTCGAGATTTTTCTGGATGTCGTTGCCAAGGGCTTTTAGCGGAGAGATGTAAAGAACTTCGGTGCGGTCGTGCAATTCGCCGGCGAGAGCCTTACACACGAGTCGATTAATGCATGCGAGAAACGCAGCCAGCGTTTTACCCGATCCAGTAGGAGCGGAAATCAGCGTGGTGTGGCCAGCGAGGATATGAGGCCAGCCTTGCTCCTGCGGCTCGGTCGGCGTCGAGAAGCGCGCCGTGAACCACTCCTGCACCAGCGGATGAGCCCAAGCCAGCGAAGGGGGGACTGCGGACGGCATGGGAGTTATTGTAAATAGAATTGGTTGTTTCGTAAAATGTTCGCCTTAAGGGGCGCAGGTCGGTTGGTCTAGGCGTCGGACCCCATCGATTTATCCGCCTTCGTCGCGTTAAGTCCGCCGCCTGTTAGAATTTCAGCGATGCCGAAGTCCTCTGCTCCTGCGCGTGCCCGCAAAATTAAACTTATTATTTTCGACGTTGACGGCGTTCTTACCGATGGCAAAATTTGGATTTTCCCTGCGCCTGTCGGTTCGCAATCGGGAGCCCGGCAGACGGTGCTCGAACGGTCCGCTCAGCACGGCGGACAGGGGGGCTTCGGGCTTCATAGCACCAGCCTGATCGAGGCTAAGGGCTTCCATGCTCACGATGGCACCGCCATTTCGCTGGCGCGATTGGCGGGAATTAAGACGGGCATCATTACCAAACGCATATCCGAAACGGTCGCCCTGCGGGCTCGAGATCTGAAGATTGACCACGTTCATCAGGGGATTCAGGACAAGGCTTCGGTCTTTGCGCAGATTCTCGCGAAAGACGGAATCACCGCGGCCGAGGCGGCATTCGTAGGCGACGATGTCATCGATTTGCCAGCGATGCGCAAATGTGGATTCGCGATCGCGGTGAAGAATGCTCGTCCTGAGGTTAAAACAGAAGCACATTGGACTACGTCCCACGCCGGAGGTGACGGAGCGGCGCGCGATGCGGTCGAATACATTTTGAAAGCTCAGGGCAAATGGAAAAAGGCAGTAAACGAATATATCTCGGATCGTAGCTGATTGCCGAGAACTAACGGCTGAGACCTCGAAATTCACCCACCGGTTGCGTGCTTGGGGCGTGCTCGGGTTAGCAACCGGTGGATGTTTGTTCTCCCTACTCACCCTGTTGTTTTCAGGAGCAATGATGCTGAAAACCCAGCCTTACTGGGAAAGTTTCGGTTGATCGTTGGTTTTTTTGCTTTCTTCTAAAGCATTTTCTGCCAATAATTTATCGGCAGCTAGTTGGAAATGGACGTCGTCTTCGCCGCCATCAGTTCCGCGAAGCGGGGATCTTTCCGCAGCATTGCAAACTCGTCGTCTTTGTATACGTTCTTGATGTCCTTGTAACCATCTTCCATTGCCTTCTTCAGATAATGCAGCGAGCGGTCGTTGACACCCGATTTGGCAAACATCTTGGCGAGAACGTAATCGTAGTGGGCGCGATCTTCGGGAGATGGCAACTTTGCCTGAACTCCGGCATGCGAGCTTCGATCGAAGATACCGGGATCGAGTTGTACCGCTTTGCCATAACACTGTATGGCTTTTTCGAACTGTTTCTTGCCAAAATATGCCGTGCCCAAGTTGCTGTAGTAGGAGGCTGCGTCGTTCTGTATCGAGATCGCTTTCTCGTACTGTTTGATCGCTCCATTATAGTTATGCGTTGCATAATACGTGACGCCGAGGTTGTTGTAAGCATCGGCGTGGTTGTGATCGGACCGGATCGAGCGTTCGAAACTTTTCTTTGCTTCTTTGTAACGCTGGATCATAAGCTGGCAAATGCCGATTTTGTTGAACAGCGAAGCATTCGTAGGTGCTCCCTTCAACGCAGCCTGGTAGTAATCGATGGCGTCAAGGAAGTTCTTCTCCGCCCGCAATTCATCGCCACGTTGTTCTAGGTCTTCAGGCGTCGCGCTGGGAGCGGGCGGATCGGCGCGGTGGAGCGGCGGCGGCCCGACCTCCAACTGTTCGGAATTCTGAGCATGCGATGGGAGAACAAGAAGCGCTGCGAAGAGAAGCAATACGGAGCTGATGCGGATCCAGGAAAACATATACACCCCCGGGCCGAGCGCGATCAAAACTCAAACGTTTGTAAAGTTACTTGGACGAACTTACTTGAAACGAACCTAGCTTACTGCGGCGGCGCGCCGTTGTCACTACTTTTAGACGTTGCGGGTGCATTTTTGTCAGTCTTCTGAGAGTTACTGTCTCCCTTAAACGCACCGACAATTTTGCCAAAAAGGCTCTTTTTTTTCTTTGCTTCTTTGTAA